>Ga0316187_10002877_pt1 | contig 15019 bp, 11 predicted proteins | sample CroRivburrow1_MG_FD_204927 | JGI IMG/M metagenome (GOLD analysis project Ga0316187, IMG submission 204927) | Coastal sediment microbial communities from Maine, United States - Cross River worm burrow 1 | ecosystem: Environmental > Aquatic > Marine > Coastal > Sediment | place: USA: Maine... | reverse complement strand
CGAACGAGGGCATCGAAGGAGGCCACCCCGTAAAAACGCTTTTGCAAAGCGCCCAGCACCTCGCTGTTTCCAGCAATGGCGCGGGATTCCAGGATTGCGGGCACGGTGTGGAGGGTGTCGGGGCGCCCGAACCGCTCCAGGTTCTCTTCCAGTTCAAAATACTGGTGCACGGTTGTCATTCCCGAGGCAGCCACCAGGTTTTCCGTGCGCCGCACAACTTCCTGGAACACCAGGGATTCACCGGGCAGCAGTCCATGGGTATCGAGGCAATACCCGGTGTCCACATCCGAACTGAAACTGAGTTCACCCCGGCCATAACCCCCACGGGCGAAGAGAACCAGCCGCTCTCCCATCTCCACGGGTGTGAACCGGAAGGATTCAAGGTTGGGGAGTCCAAGTTCCCCCTGGCTGGTGGACTCGCGCAGGTCATGGATTTCCCCTTCCAGGTCCTCCAGCATTTTCCGGTAATAATCCCGTTGAGCTTCGCTTTCCCCGGCGCCATCGCCTTCAGCCTCGCGTTGGGCCTTCGCACTGCTCCACTGAGCTTCCTTGCGCCTCAGGTGCTGCGTCTTTGCCTCCAACTCCGCCTGTTGTTCGAGCAGGCAGAGGGGAGCCATGAGGATCGATTCACGCAACGCGAGGGAAAAGGCGAAATGGTGCAGGGCGTCGGCCAGGTGCGCCTGGCGGTACAATACGGAAAAAGAATGCTGGGAGGAGAGCGTATCGATCGCGAAGGATTGTTTCTGGTCTCCGAGATAGGGAGGAACACGCTGGGAGAGCAGGTTTTGCACTGCATCCAGATGCTCGCGGATTTCCGCGGGCCCCGAACAGGAAGCGGGGGTCGGAAGCGGGGGAAGGGATTGCTCCAAAGAACGAAAATAAGCCCCGAAAGGATCCTCCCCACGCTCCCGGACCGGGAAAAGGTAGGGCTTGATCTGCTCGGCAAAACGATGGAGGGGGGAAAGGTTGATATTCAATTCATTCGATCCGGATGCAACGATACCGTTGAAATTGTCCAGTGCCCTGGAGCGCCCAGGGGGATTGCACCCACCTGGATTTTCCCCCAGGACCTGGTTTTACCCCCAGGACACCCCGTACCATCCGTTCCAGGAATCCTTCTTCGTGTGGGAAATGCCCGTTGCGCACCGGTCCCTCCTTCTATACCATGTGATTCAATAGTGTATAGAGAGTTTTTTCCTCCAGAAGGACCCTCCGTGTTCCTAAAGGCAGTCCAGAATTCAATTCTGACAAATAAATTTCAATAATATGATTATTATCTGTAATATTTAGCTTTGTTAATTTTATTATGCGCTATGAATATTTTCATTTTGTGGGAACGGGCCAAGTGAAAGGGAGATTCACCCCATGAAAACAGGCCTGTTTTCCGATCCAATTTTCCAGGAACACGACACGGGAAACCACCCGGAAAACGCCGGCCGCCTGGTGGCTCTCGGCAGGAAATTGGAATCGGACCCCCTCTGGAAGCATTTGGAGCACCGCAAGCCGCGCCCGGCCACGGAAGCGGAGATTGCCGCGGTGCACACCGTGGATTACATCCGCACGGTGGAAGAAGCCTCCCATTCCGGGCATCCATTTCTGGGCACTCCGGACTGCGTCTTGTCCTCCCGCACCTACGAGGTTGCCCTCCATGCCGCGGGCGCGCTGGTGGATGCGGCCGGTGAGGTGGCCGAGGGGAGCCTGAACAACGCCTTCGTGGCCTGCCGGCCCCCGGGCCATCATGCGGAACAGGCCCAGGCCATGGGGTTTTGCTATTTCAACAATGTGGCCATCACCGCTGAATCCCTCATCGACCGTTTCGGTTATGAGCGGGTGCTTATCTTCGATTTCGATGTCCATCACGGCAACGGTACCCAGCATTCCTTCCAGTCCCGCAAGGACGTCTTTTTTGCCAGCATTCACCAACACCCGGCCACGCTCTATCCCGGCACCGGATTCGCCGAGGAGCGGGGCATGGGCGAAGGGACCGGATACACACTCAACGCTCCCATGCCGCCCCAATCCGATGACGAGGCTTATCGCACGGTGTTCGACCAGATCCTGCTGCCCCAATTCCGCGAGTTCAATCCACAGTTCATTCTGATTTCCGCGGGCTTCGACGCACACCGGAACGACCCTCTTGCCATGATCGACCTGACCCAGGCCGGGTTCGATCATCTCATCCTGGGCATGAAGCGCCTGGCCGAGGAATGTTGCGAGGGGCGCATGGTCAGCGTTCTCGAAGGGGGATACGACTACGATGCCCTCTCCGATTGCGTGACCTCTCATGTGAGCCTGATGCAGGCCGATTCCGTGAATGAACTTGCACCCACCCAACCTTCCGACCCGGCCTGACCTATGACTGGATACCAGGCTTGAAACCGACTCTTCCACGCATTCTGGCCTATTGGCACACGGACCGGGAACGCCCGGCCACTATCACGGAACTGAAAAAAGCCCTGCGGATTCCCGCCGCCCATTCCGAGCGCTTGAAGGAATTGCTGGGCCGCATGGTCGAGCAGAGTGTTCTGATCCGTAAAGGTCACCGCTTCCTCCTCGCGCCTTCCCATCAGAGCGGTGAGCCGGGACAGGGAAAACGCCGGCCCGGAACGCCTCCCAATCCGAAAAGCACGGCTTCCAAAGGCGCAGCATCCAGAGGCACGCCTTCCAAAGGCGCAGTTTCTAAAAGCGCAGCTTCCAAAGGCACAGCATCCAGAGGCACGGCTTCCAAAAGCACTGCTTCCAAAAGCACGGCATCCAAAAACACGGTGTCAAAAAGTGCCGCCAAAAGGCCTTCCCTGACAGATCCCAAATCCGGTCATGGAAAGAAAGGGCGCTCTCAAGAGGCGCCACCCTTGCCTGAAACCGAAACGTTCCTGGAAGGCACCTTCACCGCCCATCCCTCCGGTTTTGGATTCGTCGCCGTCCCGGGGCGGCAGGAGGATGTGTTCATCCCCCCCCGCTATATCGTCGGAGCCCTGGATGGAGACCGGGTGCGTGTGGAAATCCTACCGCTCAAGGGCAAAATGCGCCCTGCGTGGAAGATCACGGAAGTCCTCGAACGGCGACGGACACTCATCCGAGGCATGGTGCACCGGGATGGCGGGCAGTATTGGCTGGCCCCGCTCAATGAACGCATTCCCTATATTTTCCTCGCACCCGAGGATGTCCACCAGCACGATGCGAGCCTGGCTCTCACCGACGGTGTGTTCGCCGAAGCGGAAATCGTTGCCTATCCGGACCTGCGCGACGAGGCCCCGGAAGGCCGGCTGGTCAGGTGGCTTGGAAAGGGGGAACCCGAGCCCGCGGAACTGGTGGATCACATCCTGGGCGACCTGCAATGGCCCACCGCCTTCTCGGAGGCCACCAAGGCCGAAATGCGCGCACTGGAGCGGGGCGCGCCCCCCTCCCTTAAGGGTCGAAAGGATTTGCGGGAGCGGCTTTTCGTCACCATCGACGGGGAAGACGCCAAGGACTTTGACGATGCGGTCTGCCTGGAATCCCTGCCTGGGGGCAAACAACGGCTTTCGGTGGCCATCGCCGACGTGGCCGCCTTCGTCCGGCCCGGCACGGCCGTGGATGACGACGCCTATGCCCGGAGCACGTCGGTGTATTTCCCGCGCCGGGTTGTGCCGATGCTCCCCCAACGCCTTTCCAACGACCTGTGCAGCCTCAAGCCCGGCGTGCCCCGCCTGACCATGACCTGCGAGATGATTTTCGACAAAAAATGGGAGCGGGTTGATTACCGGATCGTGGACAGCGTCATCGAAAGCAAGGCTCGGCTGACCTACAAGCAGGTATTGCACGCATTCGAGACTGGAAAACTCAAGGGTGTGGAAGGAGAGCGGGGCGGAGAGATCGCCGCCATGCTCGACCGGATGCGTATCATGGCAGCGAAAATGAGGAATGGGCGGGCGGCCAGAGGGGCCTTGGACTTCACGTTTCCCGAGGCCAGGGTTGAACTGGACAAAAAAGGGCGGCCAAAGAGGCTGGTGGAAACCTTCCCCACCGAGTCCACCCAGTTGATCGAGCAGTTCATGCTGGAAGCCAACGAGACGGTGGCCGCCCATTGCGAACGGAACAACCTACCGGTGCCCTACCGGGTCCACGACCCGCCGCCGCCGGAGCAATTGCCCGCACTCGCCGCCGTGTTGTGGAACCTGGGGCTGCCGGGGAAGATCAAGGATCTTCACGAACCCCGCGCCGTGGCCGAACTGCTGAGGTCCATCAAGGGCCACCCCCGCCAAAACCAAGCCGAGTTGGCCATTCTCAAGGCCATGAGCCAGGCCCGGTACAGGGAAACCAATGACGGCCATTTCGCCCTGGCCGCCGAACATTACGCCCATTTCACCTCACCCATCCGGCGATACCCGGACCTGCTGGTGCACCGGGCCCTCAAGACGGTCCTCAGGGGAAAACCCGTTACCGGAACCCTGGCGGCGGACACCGCGTTCTGGATCAGCGGACGCGAACGCACTGCTTCGGAGGCGGAAAACCGCGTCATCCGCATGTACAAGGTTGTGTACATGGAACCCAGGGTCGGCGAAATCTTCGAGGCAACGGTCAGTGGCGTTGCGGAATCAGGGGTGTTTGTACGACTCATGGAGGAACCGGTGGAGGGAATGATCCCTGCTCGATCCCTTCCCGGCGGGCGGCCTCGCCTGGACACTTCACGGCAGCGGTTGGAGTTGGGAGGCCGCCACAAGTCCCTTCAATTCGGGGACCCCCTCCGGGTTCGGCTTGCAGCCGCGGACCGCTTTGCCCAGCGCCTCGATCTGGAATTCATTGGGTTTGGATGGGAGAATCCATCCTGAGCGTTCCGCGCGTTCCTCTCCGGAATTTCCTCTCGGTCCCAGCCTGAATGCCCTCTTTGGCCCGGCCATCCCACGCCTTCACACCCGCTCTCCAGGTGATACAAAGCACCCCCCCCCCCTCAGCCTGCCAGGGCGGAATCGAGAAAGGCGTCCACCTGAGCGAAGCTCTGGCCGGAAATCAGGGTGCGCGGCGAGTCGGGCTGCGCCACCTCTTCTTCCTTCCACGCCGCCACCAGAGCCCCGTTGCGTTCAACATACAGGAGCGCCCGGAATCCGTCGTAATTGAAATGTGAGAGGCAGAAGACACGATAGGGGCGAAAATCGATGCGGTGGCAGGTTCCGGAGGCATTGCCCAACCGCTGCACCTCCGCCAATTCCTCGGCGAACACCTCGATCATCCCTGGAGGAATCCGCGCTTCGGCGGGCAGGATCACCGGGTGATTGAACCTGCTGTCGGCATCGAAGGCCTGTTCCTGCGAAAACAGCCCGATCTTTTTTTCCACCGCAATCAGACGAGCCTGCAAGGGGCGGCCGACCCTATGGGTTTCACTGCCAGAAGTCTTTTCGGACCCGCCTTTCTTTTCCTTTTCACCTTTGCCTTTGGCCATGCTGAACCTTTGCTTCTTCCTTAGGGTGAAGGGTCTCCGAGAGCGTTCACGATCCGGAGGGATGCCGCGCCACTCATGGAGTCGATGGTTTTCAGGGCCAGGGCCACCCGGTTACCTGAGTGAAGCCCGTTCCAGTATTCGGCGAGGAGAACCTCCCCCGAACCGGACAGGGGCAGCAACATCGGCTCGCCGGAGTAGGAGGGCAGGGGGTCGCCGTCACCCTCGTAGGTGGTCAGGCACCACCCCAGTCCGGCAGGCAGAGTCTCGAATTCGAAGAACTGGCGCAGGCTCCGCCCGGGTCCGGTGGGGTCGGCCTTGAGGATGGCTAGCCAGGCGGCGGTTCCAGGGGAGGCCACCGCGCCTGCGATGCGGGGGGTGTTGTTGGGCGCATCGGGCTCATAAGCGCGTGTGCGCAGCGCATGCGTGCCTTCCCCGCCGGCCGCGAGGGCCTGAATGATGGTATCAGTGTGATCGCCGTTGCTGACCACGTGCCATTCACCCTGCCGCGCCATGGCCGTGTAGATCACCAGGGATGGGTCTTCCACCTTGGCCGGATCGTGAGGTGCGGTGCGCAGCGTTTCATCTTCGGCTACAAATACCCGATTGCGGCTGTTGGTGCTCCTGCCCATGATCCAATACAACTGAAACAGGCTTTTTCCGTCCTCCGACCTTCCCAGCACGATCCCCCTGCCCGGATACGGATTGGCCCGCAAACGCTCCCAATTCTCTCCTGCCCGCAGTCCTGCATCCTGGTCGCCCACGCATTCCTCCTTCCTGGCCCTCAATCGAAAATGAACAGGGGTTCCGCCAAGTCATCGGGATTCGGCTGCCCCAACAGGGTAAAACATGTCGAGGCGAGATTGGCCAAGGTCAGGGGTGCTTCCTCGCTGTTTTGCCGCAGATGGTATTCCCCACTGTAATCCGGATCGAAAAGGCTCACCGGCACGGGGTTGATGGAATGGCGCGTGCTGATTTCCATCCTTTCAAACTTGGGATTGTATTCGATCATCTCCTCGGCGTTCCCGTGATCCGCGGTGACGATGGCCATTCCCCCCACCTGGGCCAGGGCATCGAAGATGTCCATCAGGGCGTTGTCCACCGCTTGCACGGCCCGGATCGCCGCCTGCAAGTTGCCTGTGTGGCCCACCATGTCCGCATTGGCGAAGTTGATCAACCCGAATTGGTGGCGTTGCTTGATGATCAGATCCACAGCCTTGTCGGCGATCTCCCTGGCTTTCATGGCCGGAGCCTCGGCGAAGGAATCAATCTTGTCCGACGGAATGATGATGTAATCCTCCTTGTCGGGATCGAGGGGTTCCCGGTAACCGCCATTGAAAAAGAATGTGACATGGGCATATTTCTGGGTTTCCGCGAGCCGGAACTGGGTCAGCCCCAAGTCGAGGATGCGGCGGCCGAAGGGACGTTCCACCCGTGCGGGGACCATGAGGGTGGCGGGCGGGAGGTTGGTGTCCTCGTCATAGGTCATCATCCCGGCGAAATGGACTCGTGGACGCTTCTCGCGCTCGAATCCCTGGAAATCGTCCAACACCATGGCCTGGGTGAATTCGATGGCCCGATCCCCCCGGAAATTGACAAAAATGACTCCATGGCCATCCCCGATAGGCCCGACTGGCTCTCCATCGCTCACCACGACGAACGGGGGCTGGTCCTGATCGATCATATCAGGCGCATGTTCCCTGGCCTCCTTGACCGCCGCGGATGCCGAAGGGAAGGCGCGTTCACTTCGCCCCAGCACATGGGTTTCCCAGCCTCTTTTCACTTTGTCCCAGTTGGTGTCCCTGTCCATGGTGATCACCTCCCGCCCCCCGCCCGAGGCGATGGCGTAATCCCAACCCGGGTGAGACTTCCCTATCTCTTCCAGCCGCGCTTCCATCGGCTCCACATAGTCCAGGGCGGACTGGAAGGGCACATCGCGGCCATCGAGCAGGGCATGAACGTACAACCGGCGTATGCCACGTTTTTCCGCATGGTCGATGATCCTGTAGATATGCTCCACATGACTGTGGACTTTCCCATCGGAGAGCAGGCCCAGCAGATGCAGGGGCGTGTCGGCCTCCAGGCATTTGTCGATGATCCCGTTGAGCGTCTTTCCCTCGAAGAACTCGCCGGAATCCATCATCTGCTCGATCCGGGTAGGACCCTGGGGAAGCACTTCCCCTGCTCCCATGGTCAAATGGCCCACCTCGGAACCGCCAATGTCCGCGACCGCGGGGAGGCCCACGTAATGGCCATGGGTATAAAGGGTGGTTTTCGCGAATGCGCCGCCCATGGCCTCGATCGTGGGCGTAAAAGCCTGGAAAATCGCGTCTCCTTCGCCATGGGCGCCCACCCCCCACCCGTCAAGGACAATCAGCAGGAGAGGCCCTCGCCCTTTGAAATGCTGGGTCAGCTCGGATTGTTTCATCTCTTGCCCGCCCCGACCCCGGCTCCAAAACCAGCACCGTCAAGGAGAAGGCCTGTCACTGCCACCCCGAGGAGAGTACACTCCATTCTCCGAGAGCCATTCATTTTCCTTACAACCGGTACGGGATCCATTCTGGTCTCGGTCTGGCGGGTGAAGTGATTCATGGCCTGATTTCACATCAGGTTAGGATGGCCCCTGTGAATAGGCAAGCCGGGAAAAGTAAAAATTCGGGGCTACCCGATGCCTCTCCCCGCTCAAGGGGAACATTCCATCCCTGGAATGTCCCGGACCGCTTCTGTCCGAATGAGCAATCCACGACAGGGAAGCCATTCCAGTTCATTCCACATCCCACCGGTTTTGGCTGCATGGAATCTGGAATCCGGAAGGTCATTTACAGGTTGGCCTAAATGTGGAAAGGTCTCGGCGGCAACTCTTCCACGTCCAGGGAGCCCGGGTCAGGTACTGACTTGGCTGCCCGCCGGGGCTGAAATCCTCGCACTGTGGAATGGGCTTTCCTGATTTCCCGCACTCATGGACCAGGTCTTGAGGCTATGGCGTCTTCGGAATTGCGACCTTTATTGAAACTCGTCCCCACCGGCAAGGTTCGCTTTCACGAGCACCCCGAGGGGCGGAGAACGGCGCGGCTGATGGAGCGCATCGCCAGGGACGCCCAGTTGCGCAACCCTCCCATCGTGGCGGACATGGGAAACGGGCATTTCCTTCTGCTGGATGGCGCGAACCGGGTCAGCGCCTTTCGAGACCTGAATTACCCCCTGGTGCCGGTGCAGGTGGTGGACTATGGCGACCATCAGGTTCAGTTGAAAGGGTGGCATCACCTTTTGCTCCAAGGGGCCTCTCTTTCCCTGCGTGAAGCCTATGACCGCCTTGAGGGCGTGGAAATGCGCCCCGTGGCGCCTGGCCAGTTGGCGCGGCTGCTGGAACTGAGACAGGTCTTCGTGGTGCTGGTGGAGGAGCAGGACCAGTTTTGGGGCCTCTTTCCCACCAGCGGCGGCGATATCGACATCAACCATCGCATCGCCATCCTCGAATCCGTGGTTTCGGCCTACGAAGGCCAGACCCGGCTGGAACGGGTCAAATTGGCCGATTACGACCAGTTGCCCGAAGTGATCGAGAGCGTTCAACACCAGGTCTGCCTCTTCCCCGTGCTGCACAAGGAGGAAATGCTCCACCTGGCCAATGCCGGGGTGATGATTCCCACCGGCCTCACACGCCACATCATCCCCGGGCGCGCCCTGGGCATCAACCTGGACCTGAGCCTCATCACCGGCCCCGGTTCGGTCGCCGAGAAGGAAGCCGCCTTTCAGGCCTTCGTGGACAAAATCAGCATGGAAGGCCGCATCCGCTTCTACGAGGAGTCGGTCTTCATCATGAACGAGTAAAAATAAACACCCTCCATCCGTTTCTCTGGGATTGCCCCTCTATTCTTCGACGACAGCGGCTCAAATCCCATATTTTGGAAATGGCGTAAGGCTCGGCATGGCACCCCTCCGCCGGGAATGCCCTCCTTTCGCCGCTTTTACACGGTTCTATTCCCCCGGATTATCCTCGAATCTCAATCCCTCTCGAAAATTCCATATTTCATAATTTTTTGTTTTTTCAACTATCATATCAAATTCTTATATTTTTCCGCCCTAAAACATCTTCCTCTCCAATCAAACAGATCCCCCTTTCGTTTCGTTGAAAAGGAACACTCGTGCGGTTTGGACCGTCTAATGTAATGAATAATTTATTTTTTGGACATAGCAAGTTTTTTTGCAAGAACAGGAGCAGGGAGAAACATTCGATGAAAACCGCGCTGATGGGATCGATCATCCTGGTGGTTATGGCCATGACCGCCTGCACATCCTCACCGCCTCCTCCTCCGCCGCCGCAACCATGGTATGGTCACCGCCCCCTGACCGACGTGAAGGGCCCAAGAATTTATTCCCGCACCAATGCCTGGAAGCTGTTGGAGCAACAGGACCAGGAGAAGATGCGCCATAATTCAAAAAAGAACCTGGAAAAACGCTTGACCTACTGGGACTCCATCAAGGGCCGGGTTGCCCGGCAGAATGCCTTGAAGGAACAGAAGGAAAAAGAGCGCAAGGCCAATGACCGGCGCCGCTTTAGTGTGTTTTACTAGGCGGAATCACCCCCCGATGGATGCTGAACAAGGCCGGCATAGGAATCCCATCAACCCACCCTGGGCGCAAATCCCACCCACCTAATCCTCCCCCTTGGTAGCGAAACCGCCCACGGCATGGGCGTGACGGAATTTTTATGCGGGCTGGCGTCCCAACAGCACGGTGCAATGGGAGGACATGACGCCACCCTCGTTGTGCACCAAAGCCACATCGCGGCGCGCCACCTGACGGTCGCCTTCGTTGCCGCGCAGTTGACGCACGGCCTCCACGATGCCGAAGAGTCCTCCCGCGGCGCCGGCATGGGCGTGGGACATCATGCCCCCGTGCGTATTGACGGGCAGACGGCCCTCGATGGCGGTTTCCCCCGAGGCGAACAGCTTCCCGCCTTCACCCCGTTGGGCCAGCCCGATCTCCTCGGCGGAGATGATGGGCACGATGGAAAAACAGTCGTACAGTTCGGCGAAATCCACGTCGGCGGGGGCTAACCCGGCCATGGCGAAAGCCCTGGCGCTGGATTCCCTGGCGCCGAACTCGGTCAGGCTGGGGGCGAAGGAGATGTGCTCGTGGGTGTGGTGTTCTCCGATCCCCAGCAGGTAGACCGGCGGGGCTTTCAGGTCTGCTGCCCGCTCCGCCGTGGTAACGATAAAGGCGCCTCCGGCATCGGAGATGAGGCAGCAATCCAGCATTCGCAGGGGATCCGCGATGGGTTTGGAGGACAACACGTCCTCGGTGGTGATGGGTGTTTTCATGTGGGCATTGGGGTGGCGCAGGGCGTGTTCACGGGCGCGCACGGCCACCGCGGCCATTTCCTCCCGGGTGGTGCCGTATTCGTGCATGTAGCGGCGGGCCACCATGGCGTAGAATGCTGGAATCTGGGGACCATAGGGAAATTCGAAGGCGGGATGGCCCACGGCGGCGAGAGACTGAACGGCCTGATCGCGGGTCAGGCCCGTAGCGCGGTTCTCCCCGGCCACCACCAGCACGGTATCGGCCTGCCCGGTGGCGACGGCGCTGGCGGCGTGACCCAGCATGACCGCGGGGGTGGCGCCCCCCACGACCATTGAGGCCCCGAAGCGGGGGCGCAATCCCAGGTATTCGGCCAGCACAGTGCCCAGCATGAAGTAGGGCTCGGTCAACGAGTAGGCGGTGAGCAGCCCGTCGATGTCCCCCATTTTGAGACCGGCGTCCTCCGCGGCCCGCCTGGCAGCCTGGGCGTTGAGGCCAAGCCCGGTCATGTGGGGCACCTTGCCGATCTCCGATTCCCCCACCCCCACGATAGCGACCCTGTTTTTCAACGAGTTTCCATTTGGCCCGATCGCGCTCATGCCTCCCCCTTGCCCGCGTCGCCTTCGGCGCTCCGTCGGAATTGAGGCACCTTGAAACCCTCCTCCCCCCGTTCCTCGAAGCAGACCTCCACCGGATCACCTATGGCCACCTCCAAGGCGTCTTCGCCCAGGATGTTGCTCATCATGCGGGGGCCTTCGTCCAGGTCGATCAAGGCCACCACATAGGGCACTTTTTCGGCGAAGGCGGGCAGAGGCGCCCGATGCACGACGGCAAAGGTGGCCACGCGCCCCTGGCCGGATGCCTGGAACCATTCCACGCCTTCGCTCCAGCATGCAGGACACAGATACGCGGGCAAAAAGCGCACCGCGGCGCAGGCCGTACACCGTTGCAGCATCAAACGCCCCGCGGCGGCCCCTTCCCAGTAGGGGCGGGCGTCGGCGGTCACCGTGGGTGTGGGAAGCATGGCGGGTTCTCGTTGGTGTTGAATTGCCAGGGGTATCCCCCCTCATGAACCGTTGCCCTCAGGTCCCCTTGGGCAGGTAACGGATGACCTCCACCTTTTCCAGCGTGATCAGGCCGCCCGACCCCGCCTCGGCCAGGAGATCGTCGAGGGTGCGCAGGAATTCCTCGATGCGCTCGTCATCATCCACGATTTCCACGACCATGGGCAGGTCTTCGGAAAGGCGCAGGATGCGCGCCGTGTGAAGCACGGATGAGGCGCCATAGGAGGCAACCCCGCGCAACACCGTGACCCCCGCGATGCCCTGTTCCCGCGCTGCGATGACAATGGCCTCGTGCAGGGGACGGCCACTCACCTTGTCCATCTCCCCGATGAACACGCGGGCCAGGCGCGCCCAGCCTTGCAGCCGGGTGGAAGCGGGTTGTTCGTTGCCTGTCATGGCATCCCCTCTATGGCCAAATATTCGTTGGGTGAGGTGAAGGGAAAGGGTGGGTGACGCCCACCGTCGTCAACACAACCCTCGTTCAAGCCCACCATCATTATATCAGTCGCGCGGCCACGACACCCGCATAGGTGAATGCCAGGCATAGGGCCACGTTGAGGGCGATGTTTCCGCCGGCGGCAGCCCATTGTTGCTCTTCGAGCAAAGAGTACGTCTCGAAGGAGAATGTGGAAAAGGTGGTCAGGGAGCCACAGAACCCCGTAGTGAGCAGCAGCCTCGCCTCGGTGGAGAACAAAAACCGTTCGGTGCCCAGGTGCAGTCCCGCACCCAGAATGAACGACCCCAGCACATTGACCGCAAGGGTGCCCCAAGGGAAGAATGCCCCGGTCACCCCCTGCACCCACCCGGACAAGCCGTAGCGCAACACTGCTCCCAGGGCTCCCCCCACTGCCACGGCAACCCAGTTCATTCCAATTCCCCCGGAAAATAGGCATAAACCCTTCCGGACAGGGGGGTCGTTTCATCCTGCCGGATTTCTGATAAACTTCTTCCTTGGTCCCGCGAGGGACAGGGTGCAACTTCGCCCAGACAGGGAAGGGAAAGCAAGGGTTCCACGAGGATTTGAAATCCGTATCGGGTTTGGGAAAGAGGCATGGGAGCAGGAAAGGAATTGAAACCGGAGGAAAAGAATCCTGGGACGATCTTCGGCGACTCCCTGTCGGCCGAGGCCCGGGTCATCATATCCGAGGAGTTGGGCATCTTCAAGCAACTGCGTGAACACATGGCCCTCCCACTGGCCAAAGATGATGGGGCGCAACGGGAGGTGGACTATGACGATGCCCTGCTTGAATTGCGCGATTCCCTGGGCGATGCCCAGGAGGACGAGGTGGCCCAAATCTTCCACCAGATGGCCAACCTGGCCTCCCTGTCCTCTCACCACCGCAGGCGCGAGGAGGAGGCGGGCGTGCCCGACGCGGCCTCCCCGTATTTCGGCCATATGCGCGTGCGCCAGGACGGCCGGGAACGCGATATCCTGATAGGCAATCGCACCCTGACCGGACTGCACCTCCCCTACGTCATTATCGACTGGCGCCATGCGCCAATCAGCAAGGTTTTCTACCTGTATCGGGAAAACGAGGAGTACGAGGAGGAATTTGGCGGCAAGATGGTGGAGGGGAAGGTTCTTGCCCACCGCAAAGTGATGATCATTGATGGCCAGATGCTGCGCATCGACTGCCTCCAGGGGCTCTTTGCCTTAAGCGGGGACCAGTGGGGTGAAGTGCCCCGCGACCGCCCGACCATGGGGGGAGGCGAAGGAAGCGCCCTGCGGCCGGGGCAATTGAGTCCCCTGGACGACGGCACCCCCAACCAGGATAGGCCTGCGGGGGCAGGCGAATCCCAGATGGAAGGTTCCCGCACCGGCCCCCCGATCCTGGGCACCGGGGCGGCCGCGGGAGAGCCGGCCGACAAGCACCTTGCCGCCATCACCGGGCTGATCGACCCGGTCCAGTTCGAAGTCATCACACGCCCGGAGTCCGGACTGGTGGTCATCGACGGGGGGGCGGGATCGGGCAAAACCACCATCGGGCTGCACCGCATCGCCTATCTCACCTACCGCGATCCGGCGCACTATGTGCCGCACCTGATGCTGACGGTGGTATTCAACCGCGCCTTGGCCCGCTACATGGAAAAACTCCTTCCCGCCCTGGGCGTGGAAGGTGTGCGGATCGAGGTTTTCGAGCCTTTCCTCAACGAACTGCGGCGGCGGCATTTTCCCGGCCTGGAAGCGGATTATATCGAAACCACCCCGGCCACGGTGATCCGGTTCAAGCAACATCCGGCGGTGCTGGACTACCTCAACGAGTATATAGCCGCAACCTCCAAGGCCATCGGGGAAGGATTCGCGGAAGCTGTCGCGGACACCCCGGCGGAGGAACTGGTGCGGCAGGCCTGGACCGCCACGGAAGACATACCCCTGGCCCAACGGGTGTTGGCCTTCGCTGGGTGGGTGCGCCGGAAGAATCCCTTGCGGGGAGTGGACCCACTGGGTGACCAATGGCAGGCCCGCGCGCGCCTGGTCAACCTGCTGGACGAGGATTTCCCCCATGTGGACGAACCGTCGCGCCTGGCGCGAACCTTATGGCTGGAAGCTTTCATCGACCTGGCCCGCATCCGCGAGGCGATGGGACGCCTGGCCCCGGACGCATTTTCTCCTGAGCAGTTGGATGAGGTGCGGAACTGGGCCTTCGACACCTACGCCGCTCACGAGGATTACCAGGAGGAAAAAGCCCGCCTCAAGGACGGTGAGGCTGAAAGGGAAGAAGAAGCAAAGGATGAGGAGGCTAGGAACATGTTTGGGCCTGGGGAGGGTGCGGGCGTTTCGGATTCGCCCGCCCTGCCGCGCATGGACCGGGAGGACGACACCCTCCTGCTGCTGATGCACCTTCTGGTGGTGGGCCCCCTGCGAAGCCGCCGGCGGCGTCCCCTGCGGTTCCGTCATATCCTGGTGGACGAAGCACAGGATTTTTCCCCCCTGGATCTGCGGGTGCTGCTCTCCATCGCCGCCGAACCTCTCTCGGTCACCCTGGCCGGGGACACCGATCAGCGCATGATCATCCACAACACCGCGACCCGCTGGGAGGATGTGGTTGCCCAACTGGGCCTGGAAAGCACGGCCATCACCCCCCTCCAGGTGGGGTATCGCTCCACCGCCCGTATCATGAATTTCGCCCGGGCCGTTCTGGGGGATCTTGCCTCTGAACGGACATGGCTTCCCACCCGCGAAGGGGTGCCGGTGGAACTGTTCCGTTTCAGCGATACCGGGCAGGCCGTGGCCTCCCTG
>Ga0316187_10002874_pt1 | contig 15029 bp, 11 predicted proteins | sample CroRivburrow1_MG_FD_204927 | JGI IMG/M metagenome (GOLD analysis project Ga0316187, IMG submission 204927) | Coastal sediment microbial communities from Maine, United States - Cross River worm burrow 1 | ecosystem: Environmental > Aquatic > Marine > Coastal > Sediment | place: USA: Maine... | reverse complement strand
GTTGCATTGTGGTCTTCTCGTGATGCCCCGGGGCCCGCTGTTCGACCTCCGAGTTTCGCCTCGTTCACGACCAGATAATTGTGGAAATGTGAACGTGACACCCGTCCGCGGCACCCATGCCCGACGAGTCGCCCTGTGGTGTGAGGTTGTGATCAGTGGCACTCATTTGGGGGTGCCGCCCATCGGGGAATTGGCCCATAGTGGCGGGTTTCAGTACTCTCGAAGCACCCGTCCGGTCTCGATTCTGAGAACTCTGATCAGGGGGGTGATGGTGCCGGCCATCCCGGCGAGAACGGCAACAACCCATCCCTCGATGGCGGGAGCCATCCCGAGAGTGAAGGGCACCAGACCGGAGCTGTTGAAGGGCTCAAAGCGGACGTCGGTGATGACGTGCAGAATCCCCGCCGCGAGCGGCATGGCCGCCAGCCCACCCACGCCGGCGAGGAGCAGACCTTCGATCAAAACCAGGCGGGCGACCCTCCACCGGTTCCATCCAAGCGCCCTCAAGATGGCAAGCTCGCGGTACTGCTCGCTGACGTTGACGTGCATCGAGTTGGCGACCCCCATGGCGGCGACCAAAAGTGCGACCAGCGCGAGAAAACGAGCGAAGTGCTCCACGACACTCATCTGTCCGTAGATGTCCACCCACGATTCGGCGGTGGCGGCTTCCATTCCCGGAAGATCCCGGACCGCACTCTCGAGAATCCTCTCTCTGTCGTGTTGATCCTCCACCAGGAGAAACAGCAGATGCACCCTGTCCCGAAGGTTGAACAGCTCCTGGACGGTCTGGAGCTCGATGACGGCGCCGTTGTCGAGGATCGCGTTTCCCGACCGGTACACTCCCACGATACTCAATGCCCTGCGCCTCACGCCGATCCGTTGTCCAACCTCCACCCCGAGGCGCGCCGCAGCCCGTTCACCGAGCATGATCTCGTCCGGATCGCCCCCGATACTCCTCCCTTCAATTGGAGGGAGGCGGCTCACGATGGTTTCCCCGGGGTCGAGACCGAAGACGAGAAAGTAGGAGCTCTCCCGAAGTCGCGTCTTCCCCAGGGCGATCCTTGATATTGCGCCGACCCCCTCGACCCGGCTCACGGCCGCGACCTGCTCCGAACTCAGCAGTGAGCTCCAGGGTGAGGTGGCCGACTCCTGCTGCACCACGATCTGAGAAGCAAAGACCGCCACCAGCCCCCTGAACTGTGCGAGGAATCCATCGGCGGAAGCCACCAGGATCATGTACAGAGCCGCTGCGAGGGACACCCCTGAGATGGTCAGCAGCGTCCGGCGCCGTCGGCGTCGCGTGCCGCGGAGGATCATTCGAAGCTCCACCTCAGGCCTCGCCTCCCTTCCGACCGGCGGTGCGACCGGGAACCGATCTGCGCAACGCATCCACGACCGCGGACATGAGCCACCATGTCAACCCGCCCGCGAGATTCGCCACAAGATCCCGAAGGTTGTTGTCGTACAACCCGACCCCCGCGTCCGGGATCCTGGAGACGACCGCGTACTCGACGATTTCCCAGAGCGCCCCGAGCCCCAGGACCATCAGAACCACCGCCAGACCGCCCCTCCGGGTCAGATGGCTGACAACCAGGGCAGCGATGAACGAGTTCGCCCAGTGGACGTATTTGTCGAACCGAATCCCGCACAGCACAATGTCGTAGAACCGGCCATCCTGGTATGGGATCAGGCCGCCGGCAAAGTGAATCAGGATCGCCATCTCAGCGGCCACCAGCAACCACAGGGGCCAGTCGAACCGGCGCAGCGTCCTCCACGCGGCGAGCACGACGACCATGCATATCACCGCGTAGATACCGAACTCACCGAGGTGCCCTTCGCCCCGAAGATGAACGAACCGACTCAGGAATACCGAGCCGGTCGCCGCGAGGAAGAGCGACAGATTGACGATCACAAACCAGTCGAATACTTTGGTGGTAGATCGGTGACCGCGCGACTCTCGGCCTCCTCCGTTCCGAGGACTGCCGGTCTCAACCCCGGCCATCGATCCTCCCGTCCCGCATCCGCAGGATCCGGTCGGCGTCGCCGGCGACTCGGTCGTTGTGCGTGACCACGACGACGGTCGCGGGCCGATTCCCGCTGCGGCCGAAGAGAAGCTCGAGAACCCGATTCCCGGCCTTCGAGTCCACGTTGCCGGTGGGCTCATCCGCCAGAATCAAGGAGGGAGATCCAACCAGGGCTCGGGCGACGGCCGTCATCTGCCTCTCCCCTCCGGAGAGTTTCTCCGCGACGAATCGAGCACGATGAGCGAGACCGATGTCCCGAAGGATCGATCTCGCCCGGCGCCGGGCATCGGTCGATCGAACACCAACCCCGACCAGCGACAGCATGACGTTCTCCTCGACGGTGAGATGGGGTAACAGGTGGTGGAACTGAAACACGATGCCCACGTGTCGGCCTCGCCATCGCTCCGGTGATCGAATCCGTTCTGCCGGCCTGCCCCCGACGACGAGCTCGCCACCGTCCGGGCGCTCGAGCAGGGCCAGAATCGACAGGAGGGTCGACTTGCCACAACCGGTCGGGCCGGTGATGGCAACGCGCTCACCCGGTCGGATCTCGAGGTCGGTCCCCCGGAGGGCTTGTACCAAGCCACCGTCGAAGCTCTTGGTCAGCCCACGGGCAACGATGCCCAAAGGCTTCTCTGCCGTCTCCGGAGAGCTGCTCGGGTGTCTCTCTTCCTCCACGATTCCAATCCGTTGCATTCGGACCACAAACTCTTGTCGAATCGAGACTTTCGATGAGCCTACCACACGCCGCAAGTTGTGGATTCCCGCGGATCTCACCAGCCGTCTGCAACGACCGGCGCGGCGTGGCGCCGGGCAACAGTACGTTGACAACGGCGGCGCCGGTCATTACGTTCTCCATCAGGAACACCAAACAGAAGACGGAGAACGCCATGTCGCCACTCGTTCGGCGTGCATCAGAGTCGATGGGGTCGGGTTATGTCCTGGCCATTACCGTCGCCGTAGCGGGCGGCCTCTTGCTCACCACCACCGGACCGTCGGGCGAGGGAGTCGGTTCACGGCTGCTTTCCCGGAGCGCCACGGTCGAGAGCGGCCCCCTCTTCATCACTGCCGCAGCACACGTATCCGGGGCGGCCGAAACGGACTGGCGCACCGACCTCGAGATTTACAACCCGGGAACCCAACAGGCGGGCTATGAAATCTCACTCCTCGAGAAGAACCAATCGAACCTGTCTCCGGCCACGGTGGGATTCTCGCTCGTCTCGGGGATGGCGGTTCGATACGACGACATCCTTCATTCGGTCTTTGACTTCACCGGATCCGCGGGTCTGAGGATCACCGCCACGAATGGCGAGGTGGTGGCCATCAGCCGCACGTACAACCAGACCAGCCTGGGAACCTATGGTCAATTCATCGGTTCCGACGTCGAGGCCAACGCGATCGAGGCCGGCCAGGAGGGTCGGATCATCCAGCTCACCCACAACCGCTCGAACAACACCGGCTATCGGACCAACGTCGGCTTCCTCAACTGCACCACGGAGACGATCGCCGTCCGGGCCGAGCTCTACACGTCGGACGGAGATCGTCTCGGAACCAGGTCCTACGACCTCGAGCCTCTGATGTTCAGCCAGAAAGACCGGATCTTCGAGCAGGTCACGGACGAAGACGTCGACGACGGTTATGTCGTCGTCACGACGACGACACCGGGCGGCCGGTTTTTCGCCTACGCGTCGGTGGTGGACAATCGGACCGGAGATCCCGTCTACATCCCGGCGGTCAAGCTCAACGGGGTGGAGTCGAACGAAGCCGTCTATGTTCCGGCGGCGGCGCATGTGGCCGGAGCCGCGGGAACCAACTGGCGCACGGACCTGGAGCTGCACAACCCCGGCGCAACGACCGTGCGGTACGAGATCGCGCTTCTCGAGCGGAATCAGTCGAATTCGAATCCGGACACCGAGACCTATCAGGTCGCCGGCGGTCACAGCTTGCGCTTGGAGGACGTTTTGCTTACGGTCTTCGGCGCGACTGGCGGTGCGGCCCTGCGGATCACCCCGATCGCCGGTCAGGTCCTGGTGACGAGCCGCACCTACAACCTGACGGACGACGGAACCTACGGACAGTTCATCGGCGGCGTTGGGGAGTCCCGGGCCGTCGGCCAACAGGAGCGGGGCGCGCTGATCGAGCTGTCGCACCACCTCACCACCGACACCGGATACCGAACCAACATGGGCTACGTCAACTGCACGCCTGCAGCAGTCGATGTTCGAGCCGATCTTTACAAGAACGATGGCACGTTTTTGGGAACGAAGAACGACACGCTGCAGCCGTACATGCACAAGCAGATCGATCGTGTGTTCGGGACCGTCACGACAGATGAGGTTCGCGACGGGTACATTGTCGTGTCGACACCCGATCCCGGTGGGAGATTTTTTGCGTACGCGTCGGTGGTCGACAACTCCACCGGCGATCCGGTGTGCATTCCCGCGACTCCGGTAGGCGAGGCGGCGCCGCAGCCCACCCCGACCCCGACACCGGGTCCGACCTCGGTCATCGAGCCCCTCGAGATCGTCGAGTGGCTCTTCGACTGGTTGGGAACCGTGCCCGGCGCAGGCACCGTCCCCGACATCGAGGGCGCGGTGGCCTGGATTCAGACCAACGGCCTCGACGACCTTCTGCAGGCGATCGCGAATCAGAACCCCAACATCGTCTCCTGGACGCACCACCATCTCGAGGTGGACTACGGCAATGGGTATGCACTCGCGGACGGCACTCTCTTGAAGGGTCGGATCTCGGTCGATTTTCCGTTTGTGAACTCAACCTCCGACCAGCTCAACATCAACTACACAGGCCATACGACCGGACTCGAGATCGACGGCAGAGTTCCGCCGATCGATGACGCCAGCGGCTATTTCCAGGTGACGGTCGACAGTGAAGGTCACGCGGCCGGCGCTTGGAGCATCTCCGGCACCGGCGGCTCCGGCATGGCTGAGTTCGTCAACACCGTGGACGGTGTCCTGGGGATCGACACCGCGACCTGCCTCACCTATCCGATGGCCGGCACCATCACCTTCGAGCTCGAGGATGGTGTTCACACGATCACCGTCGGGCCCGAGTGCGATGGGACCTTTACCTACACAGGCCCGGCGGGAACCGGCGATCTCGCGTTCCGTCTGCGCTGGGCAGGCATCCAGGATCTCGACCTCCACGTTCGAGAGCCGAGTGGAGAGGAGATCTGGTTTGCCGATCGGATCTCAACGACCGGCGGAGTACTCGACCTGGACAGCAACGCTGCGTGTACGAGTCAGTCGCTGCACCCGACCGAGAACATCTATTGGCCGCTCGGGCAGGCACCTCAGGGGAGCTATGAGTTCTGGGTGGTGCTGTACTCCGACTGTGCTGCGAGCCCGACGCCCGACTACACGCTGCAGGTGATCGAGGGGGAGACGGTGGTGAGGGAGATCGAGGGGACCATCGCCGACGCCACGAGTCCTCATTACACGCACGAGTACTGATCGTGGAACCCATCCTCGTGAACTCGAAGGTGGGTTTTTTCCGTCTCTCTTGGGCAGATGCTCGTAGCGCCAGGCCTCCTCCAGCCACACGCTGAACTTCGTGATGTAGAGGTCGGTGGCTGAAAAGCCGCTCGCGACGCAGTACGGCGATCCGGACACGTTGGCTTCGAGGATCCACCAGCGCTCGTGCAGGATCTCATCGAGTGTCAGCAGGACCGCCACCGACTCCGTGATGATCTCGCCGGCCTCCGTCTCCAATGCGGGCATCTTGCGGTGCGGGTTGATCGACGCATATGGCCCAGCCCGGTGCTCGTCGTTTCTTGCATCGAGATCCCGCACTTCGTACTCCACTCCGATCTCGGCACAAGCTGCCTCGACGATGCCGGACCCGGACCCGGGCGCGCCATAGATGATGTACTTCATGAGGCGATGCTACCCCAGCCCGATGGGCGATGACGAGAGGGCGCCGAGGGGCTGAAAAGAACAACCAAAAGAACGGCCGAAACCCGACTGTTTTGCTGTGGGCCTGGCTTGTCTTCACGTGTTGGGCAGTTTCGGCCGTGATCGCAGGCAGCGGGACCCCAAACTTCCGCAGCGTCCGCAAACCTGGAGTCGATGGGATTCTATGTAACGGCCGACCAGGCGCCGGTATCCCCCGATTCGAAGCCGAATCGCTCGGTTGATCCCGAAACCGGCCGCGATCGATCACTGAGGGACTGTCGCCCAAGACAATACCTCCGATTCGAGTGTATCCGAGGCCGCAGGCGCAGGCGGGGGAGAGAGGGGATGGTTGGCACCCATCATATCCATCGGTACCCATCGGTGGGCGTTGTCGAGGCAACGATGAGGTGCGGTACGCTCGGTGGAGTAGATTCTGGCGCTCAGCGCTACTACGAGAGTAGCCAGCTGACGGAGGAAGCCGATGGTCGGTGGGAATGACACAACCTGATCAGTCCGCGGAAATCACGTTTAGAGGGATCTTTGATTCGATCCCGATTTCGATCTGGGTTGAGGATTTTTCAGCGGTCGTCTCAGCTCTCGACACCCTACGGGATCAGGGAATCGTCGATCTTGGGAGCTACCTGCAGGACAAACCTGGGGAAATCGAGCGTCTCGTGCAGCTGATCCGGGTGCTCGACATCAACCAGGCGTCACTCGGGCTCTACGGTGCCTCAAGCAAGGAGGAGCTGTTCGGGTCCCTCGACATGCTCTTCACCCCCCAGGCGCTGGCCGCCTTCCGGGAAGAGCTGGTGGCGGTCGCCGAGAACCGCCCCGGCTTTTCCTCCGAGGTCGAGTCGAGGAAGTTGGGGGGCGAGCGTCTCGACCTGCTCATTTCGGTGGTCCCGGCAACCCCCGGCGGTGGCTGGGGGCGGGTGCTCGTGACCGCCACCGACATCACCGAGCGCAAGCAGCTCGAGGAGGAGCTGCGGGAGAGCCGCACCAGCTTTGCTGCCATCGTCGACCAGAATACCGACGGGATCACTGTGGTCGATGCCGGGGATGTCACCCGGTTCGCCAACCCGGCGGCCTGTGCTCTGCTCGAGACACCGCTCGAGCAACTGGTTGGCTCACCCTTTGACATGGCAGCCCACCTCAATGGCAACAACGAGCTCAAGATCCGACGGTCGAACGGGAAGCAGGGAGTCGCGGAGCTGGGATCGATCGAGACCACCTGGGACGGGAAGCCGGCACGCCTCGTGGTCCTACGTGACGTCACCGAGCGCAAGCGCCTTGAGAAGGAGCTGCTTCAGGCCCAGAAGATGGAGGCGATCGGTCGTCTCGCCGGCGGCGTGGCCCACGAGTTCAACAATCTGCTACAGGCGATGTTGAGCACTGCCGAGGCACGCCTTGCCGGGGACGCCGGTGGAGCCGGGACCGAGCTCCTGCGGGAGTTGAAGCCGCTCGTTCAGCGTGGCCGCAGCCAGACCCGCCAGCTGCTGCTCTTCTCGCGCCGCGAGGAGCCCCACCTCGAACCCCTCGAGCTCAACCAGGTGCTCCGCGAGAATATCGCGATGCTGGAGCGGTTGGTCGCCGAAAACATCCGTCTGGAGCTGGAACTGGCCGGGCAGGATCTACAGGTCCGCGGCGACCAGGGTCAGCTCGGCCAGGTACTCGTCAACCTGGTCGTCAACGCCGCCGATGCTCTGCCGGAGGGTGGAAGGATCACCGTTCGCAGCGGTATGCGACCAATTGGTACGCGCTCCACGGAGCCGGCAAGGCAGGGCCAGACCCGACAGGAGCAGCCGGGGCAGGTCTGGTTCGAGGTTGAGGACAGCGGCACCGGTATCCCCGAGCACGTCCGAGACCGCATGTTCGAGCCGTTCTTCACCACCAAGGAGCGGGGCCTCGGGACCGGGCTCGGGCTGTCGGTGGCACACGGTATCGTCAGCCGTCACCGCGGCAGCATCGAGGTCGACAGCCGGGAATATCACGGCACCCGGGTACTGGTTCTGCTTCCCGAGGAGCAGGTCGTACCGAACGTTGCGGCGGTCCGCCAAGATCTGGCGTCCGGTCTCGTCCCCGGTCATGGAGAGCGTGTGCTGCTGGTCGAGGATGAGGCGGCCACGCGCAGCGGCCTCTGCGATGTGCTGGAGATGCTCGGCTACAAGACCGTGGCGGTAGAGGACGCCGAGCAGGCTCTCGCTCTCCACCCGACCACCGCTTACGACCTGCTGATCACCGACTTGATGCTCCCCGGTCTGTCCGGGGCGGCGCTCGCCGAGCAGCTGCGGGTGCGCTGGCCGGACCTCGGAGTCATCGTCATCTCGGGGTACTCGGAAGACCGAATCGCCGAGCTGGTTCACAACCTGGAATCGGCGTATTTCCTGCACAAACCATTCAGCATGGCGGAGCTCTCCCATGAGATCCGTGCCGCGCTCAACGAGCAGTAGGCAGTCTCGTGTTCAGTCCTGGTCCAGCGCCTCGGACAACTGGGCGATGATGCGCGTGCGTTGATTCGGATCGGCGGTCTCCTCGAGGCGGTCGGCGAGGCGAAGAATGAACACGGCGTAGTCCGAGTGCCAGTCGCGCTCGAGCGCTTGGTCGTCGATCCGCTCGGCGATCCGACCCTTGGATTCAGCGGTCCCAGCGACCAGTTCGAAGTGCTCGTCGAAAGATGGGATCACGATCTTCGACGGGTCGAGGCCCCGCCCGACCAGGAGCTCGGCAAGCGCCTTCCTGGCGTCATCCTCTCCGTGGTTGAGAAAGAGACGACCGACGACGGGGGACCGCTCGGTGATCCAATCGGCGAGCTCGCCCTGGTCGGCGTGGGCCGAGTAGTTGCCCATGCGCCGGATGGCGGCGCGCACCTTGAATTCTTTGCCGTGGATGCGAACATCCTTGCTGCCGCTCGTCAGAACGTGCCCGAGGGTGCCCGGCGCCTGATAGCCGACAAAGAGGACCGTCGACTCTTTCCGCCAGATGTTGTTGATGAGGTGGTGTTTGATCCGACCGGCGTCGCACATCCCACTGGCCGAAATGATGATCGCCCCGCTCTTGATCTTGTTGATCGCCTTGCTCTCATCGACCGTTTGGACGAGCCGAAAATGGGGATCGCGAAAGAGATCTTCGGTGGGAACATCGACATCCTCGAGCCTTCCCGCGTGGCGAATGAAGACCTCGGTGGCTTTGCGGGCGAGAGGGGAATCGAGGAAGACGGTGGCTTGGGGAATCTCGCGCTGCGCCAACAGAACGCCGATGTCGTGCAGCAGCTCCTGGCTGCGTTCGACTGCAAACGAGGGGATGACCACGTTGCCGCCCCGTTCGAGGCCCCGCCTGAGCTCGTCCCGCAACGTCGCGCGCCGTTCCTCGATCGTGTAGTCGTCGCGGTCGCGGTCGCCGTAGGTGCTCTCGCAGACGATGTAGTCGAACCCCTCAGGAGCATCGGGTTCCGGGTGGAAGACCTTCTCGTCCGGGCCGAGGTCCCCGGAGAAGAGCATTCGGAGCGGGTTGCCCGAAACGGTGTCATCGAGCTTGAGTTCCGCTGACGCCGAACCCAGGATGTGGCCGGCGTTCCAGTAGCAGACGTGAACCCCGTTGGAAGGCTCGAACCAGCTCTCGTACTCAACCGGATGCAGCTTCTCGAGCGCTCGCGCCGCATCGTCGGAGTCGTAGACCGGCTTGATCTCCGGTTGGTCGCGTCTGCGGCGTTTGCGGTTCAGACGCTCGGCGTTGGATTCCTGGATCGAGGCCGAGTCGGGAAGCATGAACTCGAGCAGGTCCGCGGTTGCCTGCGTGGCGTAGATGGGCCCCGTGAAACAAGCCTTGACCAGCTTCGGAATCAGGCCGGAATGGTCGATGTGGGCGTGGGTCAGGATCAGAAAATCAACTGATCCCGCATCAAAGGGGAAGGGTTGAATATTGAGTTCCCTGACGCTCTTGTTGCCCTGATACAGACCACAATCGATCAGGAATCGTAGATTTTCGTTTTCGATCAACGAGCACGAGCCCGTGACCGTGCCCGCCGCACCGCAGAATGTCAGTGTCGCCATGGTCGCCATCCGTCAGTTTTTTCGAGTCCACATCATATGCCCTCGCTTCCTGTGTCGGCAAATGAGCAGCGGCGCCAAAGCGGATGCTCGAGCAGAGGTGCCGGACGACTTCAGGTCGAAACAGCCAGCGGCACCCATCACACCCGTCAGAACCCACCTACGCGCCCGCTCGCGGGACGCGGTGGGGGAGGGGTTGAGCCCGGAAGCTCGTTGCGGATGACGGTTCCTTCGTGAATGACCAACCGCACGTCCAGCAGAGCATCGAGATCGCTCAGGGGGTCACCTTCGACGGCGAACAAATCAGCGATCTTGCCCTGCTCGAGGGTTCCGAGATCGTGCTCGAGGTTGCTCACGCGGGCAGCGTTGAGGGTCGCGGCGACGATGATCTGCATCGGTGTCATCCCGGCCTCGGCCATGAGGCTGATCTCGGTCATGGGCATGCCGAGCTCCCAGTTACAGGTGTAGCCCGCGTGGTCGGTACCGAGCGCCACCCGGCCTTCCCCGGCGACAAAGCGTCTGAGGTTGGCAACCGCCATGGCCTGCTGGCCGGAACACAACCAGAGCTCGAGGGTGGGCACCCAGGAAACCTCGTCATTGACGAGCCTTTGAACCTCGGCGGTGGTGAGAAATCGGTCGACGGCCATGTGGGCGAGGTCGTCGGCACCCGCGTCCAGGGCGAGATCGAGATCGACGGTCGAGGTGATGTGGGCCGAAACAACGGTGTCGCGACCGTGGGCGACGCGCACCAGCATGCTCGCTTCCGCGAGGGACATGACCGGAATCGGCTGGCCGAACATGGTGCCGGTCTCGAGTGCGAGCTTGAGTAGGTCGGCGCCGTTGTCGAGCAGCCTCTCGCCCGTTTCTCGGGCATCATTCACCGAGGTCACGACCGTGTTCCAACTCCCACCGAAAGGTACGATAGGGTAACCGCTGGGAACCGTGATCAAGGGGCCGGCTGCGACCAACCGGGCACGATGGGGCTCGGGAGGGAAGTAGGTACGGAAGGCGGCGAGGCTGTATTCGTCGCAGCCCAAGTCGCGAACCGTGGTTACTCCATCCTGGGCCCACGCCTCGAGGTTTGCGGTGCTGAGACCACGATGGACATGGGCGTTGAAAAAACCTGGCAGCACAGTCATCCCGCTGACGTCGAGGACCTCGCTCAGTATCGGAATCTCGGTAGTGTCACGTGGTCCGGCGGCGATGATCCGCCCGTTGCTGATCACCAAAACCGCGTCCTCGACCGGGTCGGCGCCGGTTCCGTCGATCATCCGCCCACCGACCAGGACACGAAACAACGGTACGTCGCCGGTGTCCGCCGAGCCGCCGGGCGCGGCGGGGACCATCGTACAGACCATGATCAAAGCGAGGACGACGTATCGCTGGCGCATGGCGCGTCTCCTCTCGTCTTGCAGGCGATCGTATTCGAGGGAACTACGCAATGGACCCCCGTCGTGTTTCCGTTTGTGCATGTGTGCCGGGTCCGGAGTTGGGAGATTGTCACGTGGGAAACGTCACCGATTTCAACCTGGGTCGGCCGATCGACCTCTGGCACGACCGGGCGGTGTTCCACTTCCTCACTGACGAGGGGGATCGGAACCGGTACCGCGCGGCCCTCGAAAATTCGTTGTCTGACCGTGGGCGGGGCGTGATCGCCACCTTCGCTTTGGACGGGCCCGAGAGATGTAGCGGTCTGCCCGTTGTGCGGTATGGACCCGATGAGATGCGCGCCTTTCTCGGCTCGCGGTTTCGGCTCCTCGAGTTCGTCCGTGAGACACACGTGACCCCGGGGGGCGTCGAGCAGAGATTCATGTACTTCAGCTTCCAAAGGCGGAACTGACGGCTGCCAGCTGTGCGCCAGACCCAAGGTCTTGACGATACGCAAAGTCTCGACGAATTCCATCGGTTCGATGTCGTCCTCGAAGACGAACTCACCGCGGGCGACGCGGCAGTGGACGTGGTACGTGGCTCCTGGGATGAACGGGCGAGGGTGTGTCTTGGCCTGGGGCTCCTCCCATGCGTGAATGGGACAACACGTTTCTACCCGATAACCATCCCGACGCAACAATGGTGCATTCTGAACGTGGCACTCGACTGGCGCCTTCGGTGCCACGAGGTGTGCCACCCTGAAACTGCGGAGGGCTTCTGCTCAGATCCGTTCCCGCTTGGTGGGGAACAGAGGATTGAGAAGGAATGCGACCGCGATCAACACGGTGCACCCGATGACGTTGAACCACAGGTAGGGAATCTCGGTAAAGAAGAAACACGCCAGGACCACGGTTTCGGCGATGATGGCGGCGCTGAACGTGGCATCTCCGCCGATCCTCTTGAACGAGAATGCGATCAGGAAGATCCCCAGAATCGTTCCGTAGAACAACGACCCGAGGATGTTGACGGCTTCGATGAGAGAGCCGAGGCTGTTGGCGAACATGGCGAAACCGATCGCGTAGGCTCCCCAGAACACGGAAATGACCTTTGTCGCGGTGAGGTAGTGATGATCCGATTTGCCTGGTTTGAACACGCGCCGATAGATATCGACCACCGACACCGACGCCAGGGCGTTGAGCTCGGCAGCTGTGGATGACATCGAAGCGGAGAGAATCGCCGCCAGGATCAGCCCCACAAGGCCCACCGGAAGGTAGTTGATCACGAAGCTCAGAAAGATGTAGTTGATGTCGTTGGTGTCGGCCCCCGGATCCGACAGAGCGATGAGCGAGGCAGCTTCCTGCCGCAAGTGTCGCTCTTGCACCTTGGAGCCCTCGAGCGTTTCCTGCGCCTGCTTGATGGCTGCGTCTTCGCCGCCCTCCATCGCGAAGAGCATCTCCCGGATGTGGAGCTGTTTTTCATCATGGAGCTGCTCGAACTCGGACTCCAGGTGGCCGTACGCCTCGGACTGGACCCCGTTCTTCACGTTGGCGGACTCGACCGGATTGAAGAACAACGGCGGCGTGACGAACTGATAGAAGACGAAGATCATCGCACCGATGAAGAGGATGCAGAACTGCATTGGGATCTTCAACATGCCGTTGGCCAGCAATCCGAGTCTGCTTTCGGCGATGGAGCGGCCTGAAAGGTATCGCTGCACCTGCGATTGATCGGTTCCAAAATAGGAGAGAGCCAGAAACGTCCCACCGATGAGTCCCGACCAGACGTTGTACTTGTCCCTCCAGTCAAACTCGAAATTGATGACGTTCAGGTTGCCCATCTTTCCGGCCACCTTGGTGGCGTCCAGAAAGGAGATGTCGGGAGGCAGGAGGCGGAGGATCATGACGAACGCCGCCACCATTCCCATGGTGATGATCCCCATCTGCAGAAGGTGGGTCTTGTTGACGGCATCGGTTCCGCCGGTCGTGGTGTAGAGAGTCACGAGTCCGCCGATCACCAGAATCGTCAGACGGATATCCCACCCCATGAGGACGGAGATGATCAGTGAGGGGGCGAAGATCGTGAAGCCGCAGGCCAGGCCCCGCTGCGTCAGAAAGAGGATGCTTCCCAGCGTGCGGTTCTTGACATCGAAACGCTGCTCGAGGAATTCGTACGCCGTGTACACCTTCAGCCGGTGGAAATGCGGAACGGCGGTGACGGAGAGGATCACCATGGCGATCGGGAGTCCCAGATAGAACTGTACGAATCGCATTCCGTCCACGTAGGCCTGGCCGGGAGCGGACAAGAAGGTGATGGCGCTGGCCTGGGTGGCCATGATCGAAAGGGTGATCATGTACCAAGGTGTCGACCTGTTCGCCAGGATGTAGCCATCCATGTCTTTTTTGCCGCGCGATTTCCAGACACCGAAGACCACCACGAAAACGAGGGCGGCGGTCATCACAATCCAGTCGATAGTGCTCATGGTCTAGCCACGTAGAACTTCCTCGTAGAACGCCTCGTACCGAGGAATGATCCGGTTTGCGTTGAAGTCCCGGATGGCGACATCCCTCGCCCTCTTCCCGAATCGTTCGTGCTGTTCGTGATCTTTGAGAAGAGCGACCGCGGCCTCGGCCATCCTCTCGGTTTCGCCGATGGGGAACAGGTACCCCGTCTCGCCGTGAGTCACGAGTTCGGGGAGCCCGCCGATATCGGTCGCGATCACCGGCACGCCGCAGTTCATGGCTTCGAGGGCCGTCAGACCGAAACTCTCCTGTTCGCTGGGGAGCAGAAAAAGATCGGCGGCAGAAAGCAGCGGTTCGAGTTGATCCTGCTCTCCGAGAAAATCCACCTTGTCGCCCAGATCCAGGTCGCTCACCAGCTGTTGCGTCTTACGGAGCTCGGGGCCGTCACCCATCAGGACGAGCCGAGCCGGAATGAACTCTTGAACCCGAGCAAACACGTGAACGACATCGCCGGTTTTCTTCACCGGCCTGAAGTTCGAGGCGTGCATGAGGAGCTTCTCTCCGTTGGGCGCGAAGGTTTCGCGCAGCCGCAGGTCTCGACCCAAAGCCGGCCGGGCGGGATCGATGAAGTTGTGGATGACTCGGATCTCGCGTTCGATGTCGAACTCTTCAATGGTGCGTTGTCTGAGATATTCGGAGACCGCCGTCACACCATCCGATTCCTCGATGGCGAACTTGATCACCTTCTTGAACGAGGCATCGGCGCCCACCAGCGTGATGTCCGTTCCATGGAGAGTCGTGACAGTCTTGATGCCTTGTGAGCCCATGATCTGCTTGGCCAGATACGCACTGGTGGCATGAGGCATCGCGTAGTGGGCGTGGATCAGCTCGATGTGAAAGGACTCGGCCAGATCGACCAGCTTCGTCGCCAGGGCCAGGGCGTACGGGGGATACTTCAACAGGGGATAGGTGGTGAAATCGACCTCGTGCATGTAGAGGTTCGGATGAAAACCCTGCAGGCGAAAGGGTGTTGCGTAGCTGACGATGTGGACCTCGTGGCCGCGTTCCGCAAGACCGATCGCCAACTCCGACGCAACGACGCCGCTCCCGCCATGGGTCGGATAACAGAGCACTCCGATCTTCACGGAATCGTCTCCAGACACTCCGGACCGAAGAACTCGACCGGGTCATCGATCCGCAGGGCCTCCCGCGTGAGAAACG
>Ga0316187_10002873_pt1 | contig 15034 bp, 14 predicted proteins | sample CroRivburrow1_MG_FD_204927 | JGI IMG/M metagenome (GOLD analysis project Ga0316187, IMG submission 204927) | Coastal sediment microbial communities from Maine, United States - Cross River worm burrow 1 | ecosystem: Environmental > Aquatic > Marine > Coastal > Sediment | place: USA: Maine... | reverse complement strand
TCCGCCTCTGGCGCGACTGCCGGTGGACGGGTGGCACAGCCACCTGCCAGCAGCAGAACAATCAGCCACAGCCAGCGCGTGGTGTCCGCAAACGTCGGGGATGGTACACGGATTGTATACAACACTCAGGGAGAGAAACGCCGTACCGTTTCTTCCAGAACCGGGTCACCAGGCGTCTCCTTGCGGGCCTTGTCCCATAGTGCACGCGCAGCGTCCTTGTCACCCATGGCCCATATAACTTCACCAAGATGCGCCGCAATCTCACTATCCCCGGTTATATCATAGGCTTTTTGCAGATGATCACGCGCCTCCTGCAAACGTCCAAGCCGATACAACACCCAGCCCATACTGTCGATAACAGCCGGGTCCTCCGGCGTCTGGTCAAAGGCTTTCTGCACGTATACCAGCGCCTCGTCATAACGATCGGTGCGATCGGCAAGCGTATAACCCAACGCATTCAGGGCACGGGTATTATCCGGCTCCACCTTCAACACCGCACGCAAGTCTTTTTCAGCCTGGTCCAGGCGGTCCAGGTTCTCTGCGACCAGCGAGCGCGCGTACAGAATCTCGAGATCATCAGGCCGTGTTTCCAGGTAGTCGCTGTACAGCTTGTAGGCTTCCTCATACCACTCGATTTCGCTGAGAATCTCGCCTTCCACCAGGAACAGGCGCTGTGCCTGGCCAGGTTGCGCCAGACGCAGTGTGCGCAACCGGTCACGCGCGGCTTTAACATCCCCTGCCTGTGCTTCCAGCCGCGCTATGCGAATCTGCACTTCGATCCAGTGATCACTCTCCGAATCCACTTTGTTGTACCACTGCAGGGCGCGTTCGGGCTTATTCTGCTCTTCCGCGATGGCGCCAAGGTAGTAATAGGCTTGCTGGGTCTGGAAATCCAGCGCCACCAGTTTTTTGAAGTGGGTGCGCGCTTCTTTCAGATCGCCGGCTTCCAGTGCGAGCAGCGCCAGCGAATACACAACCTGTGCATCATCGGGCTGTCGCTTGAGTAAACTGCGGTACTGGGCACGTGCACCTTCGAAATCTTCCAGATCCACCAGCAAGCGTGCGTAGGCCTGTTGCAGCTCCATGTTATCCGGCTCACGCTGTAGCGCGGCCTCCAGCTGCGCGCGCGCCGTGCTGCCCCTGTCCTGCTTCAGGTTCACCTGCGCCTGTAATATCAAGGCTTCCGCCCAGCCAGGCTTCATCTCCAGACAGCGTTCGACCTGTTGTTCGGCAAGAGGCCAGTCTTCCGCATGCACCGCCAGGCGGGCATAGGCAAAGTGCGCCTGCGGGTCCTGCGGGCGCAGCGCCACCAGTTGTGCCATTACCTGCAGCGCACGTTCCTTGTCCGGCTCCCGGGCCAGTAACGCCAGCATGGACTGGTACGGCGCACCATTGCCGCGCTTATCGTTCTGTAACAGGTACTCGAACTGCTCCAGCGCTTCCTGCTGCTGGTCTAAGCGCAGCGCCAGAACCGCCAGCGTCTGGCGCGCTTCAGTATTGTCAGGGGCAAGTTCTACCCAGCGCTTCGCGGCCTGGTAAGCGAGTCCCGGCTGCTTGGCATATATCGATATTTTCAGCGCACGCTCGGCAATACGGGGATCACTGCTTAGCTTCGCAGCTTGCAGATAGCTGGCCCCGGAGACATCCATACGGCCACGCTGACCGGCAATTTCACCCAGCAATACACCGTAAAGCAGGGGTGCTGTCAGCTTCTCCTGCCTGGCTTCAGGTGCCGGTCGTTGGCCGCTCTCGTCCGGCAGCGGCCGGGCCGGGCTGACGGTAGCCACCGGCTCCTGCGATTCTGGTTTGACCTGGGGCTGGCTACAGGCGCTGAGCAGCAAACCTGCAAACAGCACCCACGCGTGACGGAGATTTATACTTTTACATCTAAAAACAATCATCTTTTCTGGTATTCGGTTAACCTTTCAGTCTTCATGTCACTATACGGCAAACTATTCAGAAGCTACAGCGATCTCCGCTGGCTTGTATTCGTCCGGGCCATCCCGCAAAATTTCTCGTTTGTATTTATAAACGTGTACTTATGTCCCTGATCGCGCTCGGCATTAACCACCGCACCGCACCTGTCGAACTGCGAGAGCAGGTTGCGATCACCGGTGAGCGCATCACCGACGCGTTGCATGATCTGGTCGCCCTGCCTGCGGTCAACGAAGCTGCCATTCTGTCCACCTGCAACCGCACCGAACTTTACTGCGGCCTGCAGGATAACCGTATCGACGCATTGACAGACTGGCTGGCGCACTTCCATCGACTGAAGCCTGACGTTATCCGTCCGCACATCTACAGCTACCCGAATGATGACGCGGTGCGTCATCTGCTGCGCGTGGCTGGTGGCCTGGATTCGATGATTCTTGGCGAACCACAGATTCTCGGCCAGATGAAAAACGCCTGGCAGGCTGCAACCGACGCTGGCACCCTGGACATCACACTGGGACGTTTGTTCCAGCATACCTTCTCGGTGGCTAAACAAATCCGTACCGATACGACTATTGGCGAAAGTCCGGTATCGATTGCTTTTGCCGCAGTCAGCCTGGCGCGTCAGATTTTCAGCGATTTCGACCAGCGTACGGCGTTGCTGATCGGCGCCGGAGAAACCATTGAGCTGACCGCCCGCCACCTGCATGACCAGCGCCTCGGACGGCTGACAGTTGCTAACCGCACACCGGAAAATGCCCACAATCTGGCAGCAAATTTCAACGGCTATGGCATCGGCCTGGATGAAATCCCGGCGCATCTTGCCGAAGCGGATATTGTTATTTCCGCCACCTCAGGCAACAAGGCAATACTCGACAAGGCAATGGTAAAAGCCGCGCTCAAGGGGCGTAAACACCGGCCGGTGTTCATGGTTGATATCGCCGTGCCACGTGATATCGATCCGGCCGTCGCCGAGCTTGAAGACATCTACCTGTATACGGTCGATGACTTGCAGGAAGTTATCCAGGAAAACCTGAAATCCCGGCAACAGGCGGCACGTCAGGCCGAAGATATTATTGATGTGCAGGTAGGCCGCTTCATGGCCTGGCTGCGTGGCCAGGATGCCGTTGCCTCGATCCGTAATTACCGCCTGCTGGCTGAACAACAACGCGACGAGGTGCTGGATAAGGCCCGGCAGATGCTGGGTAGCGGCAAGGACCCGCAACAGGCGCTGGATTTCCTCGCCCGGACACTAACCAACAAACTGGCCCACGGACCCAGCGTGCATATCAGGCAGGCCGCGGAAAGCGGGGATACGGCACTAATGCAGGCTGCTCTCAAACTGTTCGACCTCGACAAGGACTAACGTGAACCCTTCGCTGGAAAGAAAGCTTGAAACCATCGTGGAACGCGCCCAGGAAGTCAGCGCATTGCTGGCTGACCCGGATGTCATTGCTGATAACCAGCGCTTCCGCGAGTTGTCAGTGGAGTACGCGCAGATCAACCCGGTGGTCAGCTGTTTCGAAACATTACAGCAAACACGTGAAGATGAAGGGGCTGCACAGGAAATGCTGCAGGATCCCGATCCCGAACTGCAAGCGATGGCCGGGGAGGAACTGGCGGAAACCCGCGCGCGCCGGGAGCGATTGGAGCTGGAGCTGCAGACCCACCTGCTGCCAAAGGATCCCAACGACAACAAGAATGCCTACCTGGAGATCCGTGCCGGTACCGGCGGCGATGAAGCCGCCATTTTTGCCGGTGACTTGTTCCGCATGTATTCCCGCTACGCGGAGAACCAGCGCTGGAATGTAGAAATCCTCAGTGAAAGCAGCGGTGAACACGGCGGCTACAAGGAAATCATCGCGCGTATCAGCGGCCAGAACGTCTATGCAAAGCTGAAATTCGAGTCCGGGGCGCACCGTGTACAGCGGGTTCCGGAAACCGAATCGCAGGGACGCATTCACACCTCCGCTGCAACCGTCGCAGTATTGCCGGAAGCCGAGCAACAGGACGCAGTCAAGATCAATCCCGCAGATTTGAAAATAGACACCTACCGCGCCTCCGGTGCGGGCGGGCAGCATGTGAACAAGACCGACTCTGCAGTGCGCATCACGCATGCGCCGACCGGCATCGTTGTCGAGTGCCAGGATGAGCGCTCGCAACATAAAAACCGGGCGCGTGCCATGTCGCTGCTGGCGGCGCGAATCCAGGCCCTGGAAGACGAAACACGCCAGAGCGAGGAAACGGCGACACGCCGTAACCTGGTCGGCAGCGGCGACCGTTCGGAGCGAATTCGAACCTACAACTTCCCACAGGGACGCATGACCGATCACCGCATCAACCTGACGCTCTACAAACTCGAAGAAATCATGCAGGGCAATCTGGAGTCCGTCATTGACCCACTGCTGAGCGAAGACCATGCGGACCGCCTGGCCGAACTCAGCTCCGCAGACTAGCAGGTTATTGACCCCGGGTGTCACTGCGTGAAGCGCTGGCTTAATGTCGATGAAACACTGCATAAAAGAAGCACTCGAACTCGCAGTGATCAAACTGGGCAACAGCGACCATGCACGCCTGGATGCCGAAGTATTGCTGGCTCACGTTCTGGAAAAACCACGCAGCCACCTGCACGCCTGGCCGGAAGCTGAACTCAGTGAACAGCAGACGCTACGCTACGCTGACTTTGTTGCACAACGCGCAGCAGGCCGGCCGGTTGCCCACCTGACCGGGCATCGTGAATTCTGGTCACTGGATCTTGAAATCACGGCAGACACCCTGATCCCGCGACCCGAAACCGAACTGCTGGTGGAACAGGCACTGGCGCTGTTACCCGCACATGAAAACCTGCAGGTCGCTGACCTCGGCACCGGCAGCGGCGCTATTGCCATAGCATTGGCGCAGGAAAGGAAACCGTGGGCACTCTGTGCACTGGACCGCTCCTTCACCTGTACCCGTATCGCACAGCGTAATGCCAGACGTCTTGGCGTACGCAATATATCTTTCGTCAACGCCAACTGGTGCGATGCACTGGCCGACGCGTCTTTGGACGCTATCGTGTCCAACCCCCCCTACGTCGCCGACCGGGACCCGCACCTCCGACAGGGTGACGTGCGCTATGAACCGGTCTCGGCACTCGCCTCCGGGGCAGACGGCCTGGACGACATCCGGAAACTGGTTGCGGACGCACCGCGGATTTTGAAAGCCAGCGGCTGGCTATTCCTCGAACACGGGTTTGACCAGCCGGAAGCCGTCCGCAACCTGCTAAATAAAAAGGGTTTTATCAATATCAGCTGCTTGCGCGACCTGGCCGGGCTGGAACGCGTCAGTTATGCGCAAAAACCGGCCTGACCTTATGCTCGCTTCACCCCTGCAATTCGTATAGGATTTGCGTATGGATCAGGCTCCCCCGAACCCTGTCAAATTCCGGGAAATAGGGTTTTGCACTCCACACCCGGATCCGCAGCAGGCACTCAGCGCCATGCTGGTGCTAGCCGATATCGGCGGCATTGTTCGTGTAACGGTACCGAACCGCTCACGTAGTGCGATCCATGTCAATTACGACCTGAACCACATCTCCCTGTATATTATTGAAGACCTGCTATCCGAGCTGGGTTTTCACCTGGACAACAGCCTGCTGGCGAAACTGAAACGCGCCCTGCACTACTACACCGAAGAGAATGAACTTCAGACACTGGGCCTGCACACCAGCCAGGACCAGAGTACACGCGATATCTTCATGCGCTGTTACCGGTGCCATTCGCACGGCTGTCGTGATGAGCGGCCGCAGCACTGGCGGAAATACCTTTAACCCCTGTCTGTTTATTTAGTGCTGCGGCCGGTATCGTCTGCTTATGGATGATCAGCAACTGCTTCGCTACAGTCGGCAAATCATGCTGCCGCAGATCGATGTTAAAGGTCAGCAAAAACTGCTGGATTCACATGTACTGATTATCGGTGCCGGTGGACTGGGCTCCCCGGCCGCCATGTACCTGGCCAGCGCCGGTATCGGACGGATCACCATTGCGGACAATGATGAAGTGGACCTGTCCAATCTGCAGCGCCAGATCCTGCACCGAAATGAGGATCTCGGGCGTCCCAAGGTCGACTCTGCAAAGGATACGCTGGCGGGCCTGAATCAGGATGTTCAGGTCACTGCACTAAATATCTTCATCGACAGCGCAGCACTTGGTAATCTGGTTGCACAGGCAGACCTGGTAGTCGATGCCAGCGATAATTTTGCCACCCGCTTCGCCATCAATGCAGCCTGCGTGGATAACGGCACGGCGCTGGTATCGGGGGCTGCAATCCGCATGGAAGGCCAGCTATCGGTTTTTCTGCCACAGCGGGACGACAGCCCCTGCTATCGCTGCCTGTACAGCGAAGGCGCTGAACCCGACCAGACCTGTAGTGAAAATGGCGTGCTGGCGCCGCTAACGGGTGTGATCGGCAGCCTGCAGGCGCTGGAGTCCATCAAGGTGCTACTCGATATCGGCGAATCGCTGTGTGGACGCTTGCTGGTGTTTGACGGCCTGTACCACGAGTGGCGCAGCATTAAACTCAATAGAGACCCGCACTGCCCGGTCTGCGGCCAGTGAAGTGAATCACCTGTAGCCCATGGAAAGTATCATCCTGCCACGCCAGCTTGTTAACCGGATACTCTACCAGGCCCAGTCATCTCCCGACGCGGAAATCTGTGGCCTGATTACGGCCAAAGCGGGCCGGCCACTGCGCTGTATCCCGGTACCCAATATATCGGACCAGCCGCAACAGCTGTTTGCCATGGATCCCAAACGCCAGATTGATGCGTTGCGTATGATGCGCGAACAGGGAGAAGGGCTGTTTGGCATCTATCACTCGCACCCGCACAGTCCGGCACAACCCTCTGACAGGGATCTGCAACAGGCCGGTTATCCCGATGCGCTGTATATTATTGTGTCACTGAATACGCGGGGCGTACTGGAGATGCGGGGGTTTCGTTTACGTGAAGGCAAGGCGATTCAGGTCCAGCTGGAAATCTAGCCTGCTAATGACGCGTTTGCGGGACCTCCGGCTGATCCGCAGCTGCAAACAAACGCTCGACGTCGACCCGGTCAAATACGTAACCCTGGGCACAGAACTCGCAGTTCACACTGATACTGCCCTGCTCTTCCAGAATATCCTGCACTTCGCTATAGCCAAGCCCGCGTAACATGGTTTCGATGCGCTCCCTTGAGCAGGAGCAACGAAAGCTGACCGGTTCAGCTTCAAACAACCTCACATCCTGTTCGTGATACAGGCGGCGCAACAGTTCACGCGTGGAAAGCTGCAACAACTCGCTCGCTGATATTGTCTCGCCCAGACAGACATCGTGCTGCCAGTCTTCGTCATCGACGCCTTTACCCGGCAAACGTTGTAATAACATGCCGCAGGCGCGCTCTTCGTTGGCGGCCAGCCACAGGCGTGTGGCCAGTTGTTCGGACTGTTGAAAATAGTCTTCCAGTGCCGCCGTCAGGTTATCTTTCTCGATCGCAACCAGTCCCTGGTAACGTTCACCACCCGACCCCGGGTCGATAGTGAGCGTCAGGCGTGCACTGCCGACCTGGTCAAGCAATGTCCCGGCGGGCACTTCACCGTCCCAGTGTGCCAGCCCGCGTAACGTTCGTTGTGCAGTCACCTCAACAAGCAGCAGGCTGAGCGGCCCTTCGCCCTGCAGTTGTAAATGCAGTGAACCGTCTATTTTTATGGTCGCGGATAGCAGGGTAGCAGCAACTATGGCCTGACCGAGCAGGTCGCGCACCGCTGGCGGGTACTCCTTGCGCTCGAGAAGTGCCTGCCAGGTAGCATCCAGATGCACCAGCTCACCACGTACGTCGCTATGTTCGAACACGAAACGGTACAGACAATCGGTATCGCGTGATGACATGTCAGCGTACCTGTCGTGCTTCGCTATTAACCGAGCAGAGGTGGCGCTCAGCCGGAAAGAATCTGTTTGAGTATCTTGTTGACTTCACCGGGATTGGCCTTGCCCTGGCTGATTTTCATTACCTGTCCGACAAAGAAACCGAGCAGTTTTTCCTGACCGCCCCGGTACTGTTCGACCTGTTTGGGATTGGCTTCCAGTACATCACGAATAATCTTTTCAATGGCACCGCTGTCGGTGATCTGTCGAAGACCTTTTTTCTCTATGATTGTGTCGGCATCACCTTCGCCGCTCCACATGGCCTCGAACACCTGCTTGGCTATCTTGCCGGAGATAGTACCGTCACTGATGCGCTGCAACATACCGCCCAGCAACTCAGGACTCACCGGACTCTCGCTGATGTCCCTGCCTTCCTTGTTGAGCACGCCAGACAGTTCGCCCATGACCCAGTTGGCACACAGCTTGCCTTCGCCGCCTGTCGCTGCAACCGTGCGCTCGAAATAGTCGGCCAGTTCCCGGCTGCCTGTCAGAGCAGTTGCATCCGCACGGGGCAGGTCGTAGATCTGCACGAAACGCTCGCGTTTTGCGTCCGGAAGTTCAGGCAGGGCTTTTTCGATCTCGTCAATAAACGCCTGGTCCAGTTCCACGGGTAACAGGTCCGGGTCGGGGAAGTAGCGATAGTCGTTTGCTTCCTCCTTACTGCGCATGGAACGGGTTTCGTCCCGGTCCGCGTCGTACAGGCGGGTCTCCTGCACCACTTCACCACCACCCTCGATTACCTCGATCTGGCGTTCCACTTCGTAATTGATAGCGCGCTCGACAAAGCGGAATGAATTGATGTTTTTGATCTCCGCCCGGGTACCGAACGCTTGCTGCCCTTTGGGCCGGATCGACACGTTGGCGTCACAACGGAAGGAGCCTTCCTGCATGTTGCCGTCGCAGATCTCCAGGTAACGCACCAGCGCATGAATCTTCTTCATATAGGCTACCGCCTCTGCGGCGGAACGCATATCCGGCTCGGAAACAATCTCCAGCAAAGGTGTTCCGGCCCGGTTCAGATCGATACCGGTTTCATCCTGAAAGTCCTCATGCAGGGACTTGCCGGCATCTTCTTCCAGGTGTGCGCGGGTGATACCGATACGCCTGGTTTCACCGTCCTGCATATCAATATCGAGATAGCCGCCGTGTACGATCGGCAACTCAAACTGGCTGATCTGGTAACCCTTGGGTAAATCCGGATAAAAATAGTTTTTGCGCGCAAACACAGAGCGCCTGGCGACGGTGGAATGTGTCGCCAGGCCAAATTTCGCCGCCATACTGACTACACTGGCATTCAGTACCGGCAGCACCCCCGGCAGGCCCAGGTCCACGGCACAGGCCTGGGTATTGGGTTCGGCGCCATAGGCCGTGGGTGCAGCGGAAAATATCTTGCTGCGGGTGGCCAGCTGTGCGTGTATTTCCAGCCCGATGACAACTTCCCATTCCATCCTGTTTACTCTCTTTACTCAAACCCGGCCGGCATACGCGTATGCCAGTCACTGACCTGTTGATAGCGATGTGCAGCGTTCAGCAGGCGAGCTTCCTCAAAGTAGTTACCTATCAGCTGTAAACCGACCGGCAGTCCATCCACCATCCCGGCCGGGATCGACATGCCCGGCAGACCGGCGAGGTTTACAGCGATGGTATAGATATCCGACAGGTACATGGTTACCGGGTCGTCACAGCGCTCACCCAGCCTGAACGCAGTACCCGGCGAGGTCGGTCCCATGATGATATCGACCTCCTTGAAAGCCTGCACAAAATCATCCCGGATCAGGCGTCGCACCTGCTGCGCCTTGAGGTAATAGGCATCATAGTATCCGGCCGACAGGGCATAAGTTCCCACCAGGATACGGCGCTTCACCTCATCCCCGAAACCTTCGCCACGCGAGCGTACATACAAGTCTTCCAGGTCTTTGGGATCCTCGCAACGGTAACCGAACCGCACACCGTCCATACGTGACAGGTTGGACGAACATTCCGCCGGCGCCACCACATAATAGGCGGGTACCGCCAGGGAAGTATTGGGCAGACTGATGTCCCTGACCTGTGCACCAAGCTTTTTGTATGCCTCTACAGCCGCTTCCACAGCCGCGCCCACCTGTGTATCCAGCCCGGCGCCGAAATATTCTTTGGGCAGGCCGATAGTCAGGCCGGCAAGGTCATCGTCCAGTGACTCCGCGTACTGATCGACCGGTTGATCGATACTGGTGGAATCCCGCGGATCGAATCCAGCCATGGCTTGCAGCATGATGGCGGCGTCCTGCGCCGAGGTGGCCAGTGGTCCGGCCTGGTCAAGACTGGAAGCAAAGGCGATCATGCCATAGCGCGACACGCGCCCGTAGGTGGGTTTGATGCCGGTGATACCGCACAGCGCCGCCGGCTGACGAATCGAGCCTCCGGTATCGGTGCCGGTCGCCAGCGGCGCCAGGCGCGCAGCCACTGCCGCCGCAGAACCGCCCGAGGAACCGCCCGGAACGCGTTGCTGGTCCCAGGGGTTTTTAACCGGCCCGTAAAAACTGGTTTCATTGGACGAGCCCATGGCGAACTCATCCATATTGGTCTTGCCCAGCATGACAGCGCCGGCCTGTTTCAGCTTCGCGGTCACAGTCGCATCGTAGGGCGCTACAAAACTGTCCAGCATGCGCGAACCACAACTGGTGCGCACCCCGTCGGTACAGAAAATATCCTTGTGCAGAAACGGGATACCGGTCAGCGCCGTCACATCGCCGCTTTTCAAACGGGCATCAGCAGCCTTTGCCGCATCCAGCGCAGCGCTGTCGGTCAGGGTAATCACGCTGTTCAGCTGTGAATCGTAGCGCTGGATGCGATCAATAAAGCTCTGTGTCAGTTCCGCGCTGGAAAATTCCCCGCTACGCAGGCCGGCGGCCAGTTCGGAGATCGATTTTTGCAACATGGTGAATGGGTCTCAGTCGATTACTTTGGGTACCAGGTACAGGCCCGCCTCAGTCCTGGGAGCAATCCGCTGGAACTTCTCACGCTGATTAGTCTCGGCTACCTCGTCCGCACGCAGGCGCTGGCTGGCATCCAGCGGGTGTGCCATGGGTTCGATGTCCCGGGTATCGGCGCTATTCAGCTGTTCGATGAACGACAGGATATCGGACAAATTACGCGCATAGGTTTCATATTCGCTTTGCTCCACACCCAGGCGCGCAAGGTGAGCGATCTTGCTTACGGCTTCTGAATCCAACGACATGCTGCTAATCTCAACTACTGGCCCCGGAAAACGCGAAAGGTAGCACAATTGCCCCCCGTGTTGCAGGCAGGATCAGTACCGGCGGGGAATCTATTCTGCAAACAGGCGCGTTATTTGCTTGCCGAAGTTGTCACTCATTGCTAGATTACAGCCCTTTAACCGGGCAAGGGATTCAGCGCTCCATGTTCAGAAGTTTGATGGGGATGTTCTCCAATGATTTATCCATCGATCTGGGTACCGCCAATACCCTGATCTATGTACGCGGACAGGGCGTCGTGCTCAACGAACCCTCGGTGGTCGCAATTCGCCAGGATCGCGGCCCCGGCGGGCCAAAAAGCATCGCCGCGGTAGGCGCCGAAGCGAAGGCCATGCTGGGCCGTACGCCGGGCAATATCACTGCAATCCGGCCTTTGAAAGAAGGTGTCATCGCGGATTTCACCGTCACCGAGAAGATGCTGCAGCACTTTATCCACAAGGTGCACGAGGCGCGTTTTTTCCGTCCCAGCCCGCGCGTGCTGATATGCGTACCCTGTGGTTCCACCCAGGTTGAGCGCCGTGCAATCAAGGAATCAGCAGCCGGCGCCGGTGCCCGTGAGGTGTACCTGATCGAAGAACCCATGGCAGCCGCTATAGGTGCCGGCATGCCGGTGGACGAAGCGCGCGGTTCAATGGTACTGGATATCGGCGGCGGCACCTCGGAAGTCGCGGTCATCTCACTCAACGGCATTGTCTATTCCTCCTCGGTACGTATCGGCGGAGACCGTTTCGACGAGGCCATTGTGAACTACGTGCGCCGGAATTATGGCACTCTGATCGGGGAAGCCACCTCCGAACGTATCAAACAGGCGATCGGATCCGCGTATCCGGGCGCTGAAATGAAGGAACTCGAAGTCAAAGGCCGCAACCTGGCCCAGGGCGTGCCGCGCAGCTTTACGCTCAATAGCAACGAGATTCTGGAAGCCCTGCAGGAACCGCTGGCCGGCATCGTCGGTGCAGTCAAAACCGCCCTGGAACAGACACCGCCGGAACTTGGCGCCGACGTCGCCGAACGCGGCATTGTACTCACCGGTGGCGGCGCGCTGTTAAGAGACCTTGACCGACTGATAATGGAAGAAACCGGTTTACCGGTTGTTGTCGCCGATGACCCGCTGACCTGCGTGGCACGCGGTGGTGGCCGCGCGCTCGAATTGCTCGACGAGCGTGGCGGTGATTTGTTTGCCCTCGAATAATCTTCGCGAGGTAAGCCTATCAAGCAGATCTTCACAGCCGGCCCGCCGCTGTTTGCCCGCCTCGTGGGTCTTGTCGCACTATCTATCGCGCTAATGACCATTGATCACCGCCAGCACCATCTGGACAGTGTGCGCGGCGCACTGTCGGTACTGGTCTACCCGCTGCAATGGATAGTTGACCTGCCCCACACCAGCAGCGAATGGTTCCGCGAATCCCTGTCCACGCGGCGCGAACTTCAGGAAGAAAATGCCAGTCTGCGCACCCAGCAACTGGTACTGAACACCCAGTTACAGAAGCTGGAGGCCCTGGAAGCCGAAAACCGGCGCCTGCGCGCACTGCTGGATTCCTCATTCCAGGTCGAGGAACGCCCCGTGCTGATAGCCGCGCTGCTGTCTGTGGACATGGACCCCTACCGACACCAGATCGAAATCAACAAGGGTACGCTGGACCATCTGTTCGGGGGCCAGCCGCTGCTGGACAGCAAGGGCGTAATGGGCCAGTTGATTCACGTCGGCCCCTTTACCTCGACGGCAATGCTGATTACCGATCCTGCCCACGCCATCCCGGTGCAGGTCAACCGCACCGGCCTGCGCACCATCGCGCTGGGTACCGGTGCCATTGACCGGCTGGAGTTGCCGCATATCCCCAATAATGCCGATATCCGCAACGGCGATTTGCTGGTCACCTCTGGTCTGGGCGGCCGCTTCCCGCCTGGCTACCCGGTTGCCGAAGTGACTGACGTGCAACAGGACCCCGGTCGCACCTTTTCGCAGGTTACCGCGCGTCCGCGTGCGCTGCTGGATCGCAGCCGTGAGGTATTGCTGATATGGCCCCCGGAGCTGCAGGAACCACCAGCGGTGCCCAAAGCGGCCGGCGACCAGGCCGAAGCCAGCGAGCCATGAATCTGACCCGGCACCACGGTGGCATCATCATACTGCTGAGTTTTGCTGTAGCCATGCTGCTCACCATTATCCCGCTTTCTGATGGCTTGCGTCCCTGGCGTCCCGACTGGGTCACACTGACACTGATCTTCTGGTGCCTGGCATTGCCCTACCGGGTCAGCGCTGCTTCCGGGTTCATCGCCGGCCTGTTGATGGATGTGCTCACCGGAACCCTGCTCGGACAACATGCGCTGGCGCTGAGCATCATCGCCTATGTCTGTGTGCGCCTGCACCAGCGCATCCGTATCTACCCCATGTGGCAGCAGGCGCTCACGGTGCTGGTTATGCTGGTGCTGCACCAGCTGCTGACCTTGTGGGTTGACAGCACCATTGGCCGACCCGCACGCCCGCCCAGCTACTGGCTGCCATCGCTGGTCGGCGCGCTGTTGTGGCCTTTCATATACCGTTTTCTGAGCGCCCTGCGTATTAACTTCCAGGTGCAGTGAACCATGGCGGTGCGGATTACGATCAAGGATTACCTGTTCGAGAGCCATTTGTTCATGCAGCGCTCGGTACAGGCACTGGTATTTGCCGGGATACTGATTGCTATCCTGGTGGGACGGCTGATTTATCTCCAGGTACTGGCACACGAACACTACATCACACTGTCTGACGACAACCGCATAAAAATACTGCCGCTGCCGCCCAATCGCGGGCTGATTTTTGACCGCAACGGCCTGATCCTGGCCGACAACCTGCCGTCCTACCGGCTGGAAATCACGCCGGAGCAGGTGCGCGATATGGACGCCACGCTGGACGCGCTGTCGCAGCTGGTCAACATCCGTGACGTGGACCGCAGTCGCTTTGAAGAGCTGCGCAGACGCACACCGGTTTTCAAACCTGTGCCGCTGCGCTTTCGTCTCAGTGACGAGGAAGTGGCACGTTTCGCTATCGACCGGCACCGCTATCCCGGTGTCGATATTGTGGCCGGCCTGTCGCGCCACTACCCGCACGGTCCGCTTTTGGCACACGCAGTGGGCTATGTCGGCCGCATCGATGAACGCGACCTGCAACGCATAGACACGTCCGATTACAGTGGCACTACGCACATCGGCAAGGTAGGCGTTGAAAAAACCTATGAAGACATCCTGCACGGAACTGTTGGCTACAGCCAGGTCGAAACCAATGCCGAAGGCCGTGTATTGCGTACCCTGGTACGCACACCACCGGTGCCGGGTAATAACCTGTACCTTACACTGGATGCCGAACTGCAGAATGTGGCGGATCAGGCGCTCGGCATACGAGCCGGCGCGGTGGTCGTCATTGACCCGAACAATGGTGATGTACTGGCGTTTGTCAGCACGCCTGCATACGATCCCAACCTGTTCGTCAACGGTATTGATTCGAAAACCTACACCGCATTGCGCGAAGACGATAAACAACCGCTCTTCAACCGCGCATTGCGCGGCCAGTACCCACCCGGCTCAACCCTGAAACCCTTTGTCGGCCTGGGCGGGCTTGAGGAAGGCATTACCAGCAAGCATGTGCACACCTACTGTCCGGGTTTCTACCAGCTGCCCGGCAAGGCACGCAAGTACCGCGACTGGAAACGCAGCGGACACGGCAGCGTTGATCTGACTGCCGCCATTGCCCAGTCCTGCGATGTGTATTTCTACGATCTGGCGCTGTCGATGGGAATAGACCGGCTGCACGACTTTCTGTCAAAATTCGGTTTTGGTGAACGCTCAGGTATCGATATCAGTGGCGAATTGCCGGGACTGATGCCTTCGCGGCAATGGAAACGTGCAGCACGCAACCTGCCCTGGTTCCCGGGGG
>Ga0316187_10002872_pt1 | contig 15038 bp, 13 predicted proteins | sample CroRivburrow1_MG_FD_204927 | JGI IMG/M metagenome (GOLD analysis project Ga0316187, IMG submission 204927) | Coastal sediment microbial communities from Maine, United States - Cross River worm burrow 1 | ecosystem: Environmental > Aquatic > Marine > Coastal > Sediment | place: USA: Maine... | reverse complement strand
CGGCGAAGTTCACATCGGAGCCCTCCACCTCGATCCGGGCCAGGCCGGGCCCGGGGGTCGGAGGGTCGAGGTCGACCAGCTCCATCTTGTCCCAGGGATCGCCGTACTCGGTCAGTTGCCACGCTCGCATCTAGCCCACCTCCGTGGTTGCCGCCGTGTTGGCCAGGTCCTGCCCCATCGGCGACGACAGGCCCCAAGCTTCGGCTACGAGTTCCAGACTGGTCAACCGCTCGGCCAGAGCGTAGGTCGGAGTGAACAGCATCAACTCCGAGGCACCGGTCCGCAACACCAGATCGTCCAGGCCTGCGGCCACGTCTTCCGCCGTGCCCAACAGCGAGCCGGTCGGCATCGCGGTGGCCCGGGCGAACTCTTCATGGGCCGCTGCCTCGTCGGGCGACAGCAGGGGGTAGAGCCGGCCCGTGCGCATCCCGTATCGGCGCAGTCGGGACGGCCCAGCGAGCCAGTGGGCCTGCTCGACACTCGAGGCGGCGATGGTGGAGGCGGAAACAATCACATAGGGCTCGGTCAGAATCGCCGATGGTTCAAACGACTGGCGATAGACACCAACGGCCTCGACGGTGCCGCCCATGTCGAAATGGTGGGCGAAGGAGTAGGGCAGGCCCAACATCCCCGCCAACTGGGCGCTGAAGTGGCTGGAGCCCAAAAGAATGACCGAGGGCGAACTCCCCGCCACCGGCGTGGCCCGAAACTGGTCCCACAGGCCCCGCTCGCTGCGCTTGTCGCCGAGCAGACCCATCACATCGACCAGGTTGCGGGGGAAATGCTCGTCCTCACGGTGGTCGGTGGTGCGCCGCAGGGCAAGGGCCGTTGCCCTGTCGGTGCCGGGCGCCCGCCCAACGCCAAGGTCGATACGCCCCGGGTGGAGAGCTTCGAGCAGGGCGAACTGTTCGGCGATGGCCAGTGGGGCGTGGTTGGGGAGCATCACGCCCCCCGAGCCGACCTTGATGGTCGAGGTGGAGGCCGCCAGGTGGGCCATCAGCACCGCGGGAGCCGTGCTGGCCACGGTGGCCATGTTGTGGTGCTCGGCCACCCAGATGCGGGTATAGCCGAGTGCTTCGGCCCGGCGGGCGACCTCGGTGGTCTCGGCCAGAGCTTCGGCCGACGTCCCCCCGTCGGGCACCGTTGCCAGGTCGAGGACCGACAAGGGCAATCGTCGTTCGCTGTGCACCACCGATGCTTCAGGACTGCTCAAACGTCATCACCATTTCCACCAGTCACCGTTCCACTCTTCCCCAGGTTGAGGTGGCCGTATCGTAGTGGCCCGCGCCGCCCAGGTGGAAAGCTCAGGGGCGAGTCCGAACCGGTCCCCGTGTTCGTGGGCCCGACGGCCGCCGTCGGGCCGAAATCGATCCAGTCCGGTTTGACGCCTAGGTTTGCGGCATGAGCGGCTCCGGACCATTGCAAGGCCTGCGGGTAATCGACCTGACCGACGACCTCGGTCGCTTCGCCAGCAAGCTGCTGGCGGAGATGGGGGCCTCGGTTGGCCGTGTCCATGGTCGGGGCAGCCGAGGAGCGTCCATGACCGGTCCGGCGGCCGGGTTCGGCGGCGTACTCGACTGGTGGTACGACAGCGCCAAGACCCTGATCAACCTCGATCTCGAAACCGAGGCCGGTCGCGACCAGTACCGGCGGCTGGCCGCAGTGGCCGATGTGATCATCGAGTCAAACCCCATTGGCTACCTCACCGAGCGGGGCATCGACCACGGCGCACTCATCAGCGATAACCCCCAACTCACCCAGGTCTCAATCACCCCCTTTGGTCGCACCGGTCCCCGGGCCTCCTGGCATGTCTCCGACCTCGTGGCGGGGGCGCTGGGCGGAGTGATGTCGATCACGGGCACTCCCGACGAGCCGCTGAACTCCTGGGGCTGGCAGAACTACAACTTCGCAGGCTTCAGCGCCGCGCTGTGCGCCCTGGCCGGCGTGCGCTCCGCCCGCCGTGGCGGTGGGGGCCAACTGGTCGACGTGTCGGCCCATGAGGTGATCGTCGGGTCAATCGAGAACCTGTTCATGCAGTACTTCTACGACGACGAGTTGCCCCTGCCCAAGCTGGCGCAGCGGCAGGGTTCGTTGCACTGGCTGGGGGCGTACGAGGTCGTTCCCGCCCTGACCGGCAACGTCATGATTACCCCCACGCCCCAACCCGCACCGCTGATCGAATGGATGGTGGAGTCCGGGATCAAGGAAGCCGAGGCCTTTATCGGTGAGCCAGTGGAGAACCTGCTGGACCGGATCCCCGATCTCATGGCCGCCACCAGGGCTTTTGTCGCCACCGTTGACGCTGGCGAGTTGTTCACCGGCGCCCAGGCCCGCCATGTTGCCTTCGGCGAGGTCCAGAACGTGACCCAGGTGGCTGCCAACCCACAGTTCGCCCACCGGGGGCTGTTCACCGACATCGAACTCGCGGGCTCCAGAGACGATGGCGGCGCCCCTGACGGAGCGGGAACCGGCGCCGGCGACACGGTGCGGGGTCCGTGGCGTCTTGTTCGCTTCTCCGACACCCCGACCGGTACCCCTACCGCCCCCACCGGACCGGTCGATCCCGACACCGTGGCCGAAACCTGGGGCCGTCAACCCATCACCAGCGCCGACTCGGAGGCTGTGTCAGAGCCGGGGGTCGCCCCGGCCAGCGCGGCGACAACCACCGGTTCGACGACCAAGGTCGAGGGCAACGCACCAATGGGGGCCAAGCCGCTGGACGGGCTGACGGTGGTTGACCTGAGCTGGGTGCTGGCTGGTCCCTTTGCCACCCGTCTGCTGGGGGATCTGGGGGCCGACGTCATCAAGATCCAGACCGAGGAGCGGGCAACCCTGGTCAACCAACCAGAGTTTCCGTACTACCCGGTGTGGAACCGGTCCAAGCGTTCAGCCACGCTGAATCTGAAACACCCCGACGCCCTGGCCGTTGTCCGCCGCCTGATCGAGCAGGCCGACATCGTGGTCGAGAACTACTCTTCGGGGGTGTTGCAGCGCCTGGGGTTGGGCTGGGACGACGTGCGCCAATGGAACGACCAGATCGTCTACATCTCGATGTCAGGGTGTGGTCACGACGGACCGTGGAAGGACATCATCTCCTACGCACCCACGATCCACGCCCTGTGCGGCCTGACCCACCTGACCAACCCACCCGATCGGGGCGACATTGGCTGCGGCTTCTCGCTCAATGATCACGCCGCCGGGTTCGCCGCGGCCCTATCGGTGCTGGCTGCGGTCGAAGCCAGGACCACCACGGGGAAGGGTCAGTACATCGACATGGCCCAACTGGAGGTTGGGGCCTACCTGGTCGGTCCCGCCATCATCGACCACAACGTCAACGGTCGCAACGCCGAACCCGAGGGCAATGTCGACACCATGGCCGGCTTTGTGCCCAATGAGGTCTACCTCGCTGCCGACGGCCGTCATGTCGCCGTCTCCGCCACCAGCGATGATATGTGGGCCCGACTCGCCCCGCTGGTTGGCCTCGAAGACCCTGACCTGGCCACCGTTCACGCCCGCCAAGCTCAGCGAGGCGCCGTCGATGCCGCCGTCGGCGCCTGGTGCGCCCAGCGGAGCGCCGATGAGGCCATGTCGGAGCTCCAAGCGGCCGGTGTCGCCGCCGGCGCGGTGCAGAACGCTGAAGATCTGGCCGAGGGCGATGAGCAGCTCAAGGACCGTGAGTTCTGGCTATCGGCCGAACTGACCAACTTCAGCAGCCGTCCCCACGACCGTTTCCCCGCAGTGTGGAGCCGGACCTCGCTTGAGCCCTACCAGCCCGCCCCGGGCTACCTGGGTGAGGCGAACTTCGAGGTTTGGACTGAACTGGCAGGCCTCGAATTCGACGAGGTGGCCGAAGGCATTGCCAACGGGTTGTTCTCCTGAGCCGAGGCCCCAAGGATCGACGACCTTCGACCGCGGATCTGACCCGCTGGAGGTCCGCCTCCTACGATCGTGGCGAACGAGGAGACCCTGTGACCGAACGGCGACGTACCCATCGCTCCCATGTGAGCTACATCGACAGGTCCCGCGAGTACTACGGGGCCCACGGCTATGCCCAGCCCTATCAATGGGCCACCAACGACGATGCCCCCTTCACCCCACTGGCCAAGCCCCTGTCGGAGTCGAGGATCGGGGTCATCACCACCTCCTATTTCCTGCCCGACGACTTTGTGTACCGGGTTCCCTCCGACATGCCCCGCCTCCCTCAGGTGGCTGATCGATCGGAAACGGCGAACCTCAACAACGAGCATCTTTCGTGGGCCAAGGACGAGACCCACACCGATGACCAGGAGAGCTTCCTGCCTCTGGCCCAGCTCGACGAGGCCGTGGCGGCAGGGCGACTGGGCTCGGTCTCGGATCGTTTCTACTGCCTCCCGACGCAGTTCAGCCACCGTCAGACCCAACGGCGCGATACCCCCCGGATCATCAACTGGCTCAAGGAGGACGATGTCGACGTCGCTCTGCTGGTGCCGCTTTGACCGGTCTGCCACCAGTCCGTGAGCCTGGGAGCACGCCAAATCGAAGAAGCCGGAATCCCCACCGTGGTGGTCGGATCGGCCCGTGACATCGTCGAGGAGTGTGGAGTGCCGCGCTTCGTTTTTGTTGACTACCCACTCGGCAATCCGTGCGGCAAGCCCGACGACGTCGAGAATCAACGATCCATCGTAGGGCTGGTCCTCGACGTGCTGGAGAAGGCCTTTGTCCCTCGAACCACGGTGCAGGCACCGATGGTCTGGGACCCGGCCGATGATGGGTGGCGGGCCCGGTTCATGCACGTCGGCGACGACAACAGAGCCGACCTGGCCGCCGCTGGCGAGGAGCGTCAACGCCTGCAGGAAGAGCTCCGAGGTACCAAAGAAGCGGCTGCCGGTCAGTGACGGCGGCCCGGGATACCTCAACCCCTTCAGGCGGACAGCGGCTGGAGGGAGCTCCCGATCCCGATCTGATGATCGAGGCCTCGGGATCGGTTCGGGTCGCCGCTGACGTCTTTGGCGACGAGGGACCGCTGGTGCTGTTGCAGCACGGAGGCGGCCAGACCCGTCATGCCTGGAAAGGGGCGGGTCAGGAATTGGCCCGAGCCGGCTACCGGGCCGTCAGCCTCGACGCCAGGGGACACGGCGATAGCGACTGGGCCCCCGACGGCGACTACTCGACGGAATCGATGATCGCCGATCTGGCCGCCGTGATCGACCACTTTGGCCAGGAGCCGGTGCTGGTCGGCGCCTCGATGGGAGGCGGGATCTCCCTCACCGGCGTCGGCGAAGGCGCGATATCGGCCCGGGCATTGGTGCTGGTTGACACCGCTCCCCGGGTCGAACCCGATGGCATCCAGAAGATCCGGGACTTCATGTCCCAGGCGCCGGACGGCTTCGCCGCGCTGGAGGATGTGGCCGAAGCCATTGCCAACTACCAGCCCCACCGGACCCGGCCCCGCAAACTCGATGGCCTGGCCAAGAACGTGAGGCTGTGGCCTGATGGCCGCTACCGCTGGCACTGGGATCCGGCGTTCATCCTCCGGCCCCGCGAACTGGCCGACCGCATTCCCCGCCAGGAGGCGGCCGCCGCCAACCTGACACTGCCTGCGCTGCTGGTCCGAGGCGGACTGAGCGATGTGCTCTCTGAGGACGGCGCCCGCGCCTTTCTCGAACTGGTTCCTCAGTCCCGTTACGCCAACGTCGGCCAGGCCGCCCACATGGTCGCCGGCGACCGCAACGACATCTTCGTGGCCGCCGTGCTCGACTTCCTCAGCGACGTGGTACCGGCATAGCAACCGCCGAACCGGCCCACCTCCATCACTGACGGTGAAGTATGCTGTCGATCATGGCCACGCTGGAGCCGCTGACCGTTGGCGATGCAGCCCCACTCAGGGCCGTTGCCGCTGTGGCCACGCCGTCTGGTTCCACCTCGGACCTGACCAGCCGAGCAACGTCGGTGGCCCATCTCCCCTAAAGTGCGGTCCGGGAGGTTTTGTAGTGGGGCAGACACGGGACATCGCCAGATTTCGGGCAGCCGAACTCATAGGTCGGGGTGGGTTTGGCTCGGTGTACCGTGCGGCCGACGCTGAGCACGGACGTGACGTGGCGGTCAAGGTGCTGCACGATTCCCTGGGCGAAACCGAGAGGCGGCGCTTTGATCGTGAGCGCCAGACCATGGGCCGTCTCGGAGCCCACCCGAACATCATCCCTGTCTATGAGTCGGGCTACACCGACGAGGGCGAGGCCTACCTGGTGATGGAGTTGGCTGCTGGCGGCTCACTCCGCCAGCAGCTCGAAGCTGACCAACGAATGGGCTGGCCCGAGGCCGTCTCGATCGCCGCCGCCATCGCCGGCGCAGCCCAGGCCGCCCATGACCAAGGCGTTCTGCACCGCGACATCAAACCCGACAACATCCTCATCGACGCCTACGGCAATCCACGCCTGAGCGACTTTGGCATCGCCGCCGTGGCCAGCAACGCAACGGCCACCACCAGTACGACCGCCACCCTGGCCCATGCCGCCCCTGAGTTGCTGGAGGGCAAGCCGGCCACCCCCGCAGTCGATACCTACGCCATTGGTTCGACCCTCTACAACCTCATCACCGGACATCCACCGTTCTACCGTCCCGACGATGTGGGGGTCGGGGCCATGATGGCCCGGATCCTCAGCAACCCTCCGCCCGACCTCCGCTCCTACAGCGTTCCCGATGCAGTGGCATTGGTGGCGGAACGGGCCCTGGCCAAGGATCCCGGCCACCGACAGCTCAGCGCCGCCCAACTGGCCGCTGAACTGACCGCAGCGGCAACGGCGGCAGGCTCCGCTCACGACGTTGGCCCCATCGCTGGTGCTGGTGCTGCTGCTGCTGGCAGTGCCGATGGGACCATGTTCGCCCCGGTTCAGCCTGCCGGAGCGACGCCACCGGTTTCGCCCGGTTCGCCTTCGTCGCTGATCGAACAGGCAGGCTCCTACGTTGGGGCCGCAGGACAGTTCGCAACCCAACCCGGTGCCAGTTTCACCCCGCCACACGCACCGTCGACCACTCGAATCCCTCCCGAAGCGTTGGCCGCCGCGCCGGGGCAGGTTGGTGGCGGCGGTGTGGGGCCGACCCAAGACGTCAGCCCCTCGCGGTCGGGGCGGACGGCATTGATCGTCGCGACCGCGGTAGTGCTGGTGGCGCTGGCGGGCGCAGTCGGAGCAATCATCGCCTCGCAAGCCGGTGGTGACAGCCCCGGCGGCTTGGCCGATCGGGGTGGCGCTACCGACCTGGCCGCCGGTTCATCAACCACCACCACGCCGGGCTCAACAAGCACCGACTCGGCTCCGGTCTCCCCAACCGACCCTCAATCAACGACCACCGACGCCCCGGTAACCACAGCTGTCGCCACGAGCGCCAGCACCGCGGTGGAAACGACGGCGTCGACTACCACCTCGCCCCCTCCGCCTGATCCATGCCGCGATCGTGTGTTCGCGGCCCAGACAGCCCGGTTCAACATTCGGATCTGTGGTGATGGTGCCGGGAATCTCCTCTATCGGGGAGATAACCGGACCAACAGCGACTCAATCGAGATACCGGCCTGCTTCGCAGGCGACGGTCAGTTCGTGGCCCAGAATCTGGGCTTCACCTACGTCATTGACACCTTTGCCCTGAGGCTGACCGTCACCGATCCCAGGGGGGCTGAACTCGTCAACGACACGCTCTCGACGCCATCAGCCAATGACTTGTCGTTCAACATGACGTTCTGTAGCTGAACCCCTGGTCGGGAGTCCTTGATGCCTCCGACTGACGCCGCACACCTGGCCCGTTGGCGGGAGCGGCTTTCCCGACCTGGATCCCGGCGATCACCGATCGAGGACGTCGGGTTGTCGGGTCAGGCGGCTCCTGCGATGTTGAGATCCTGGATTGAGTACCACGGCCCAGCGTTGAGATCGGCCTCGAAGATCTGACGGTCGTCGGGATCCTTGATCGTCACCGCCGCGGCCTCGCGGCGCTCGGCGAGAGCGGCCTCGGTTTGGCCGTCGCAGGCCAACGCCCGAGCCAGGGCTTCGCGAGCAAAGGCCAGATCGAAATCAGCAAGCCCGGCCTCGTCAACCAGCGCAATGGCACGGCGGGCGTGGTGCAACGCCGGTTCCGCTCGACCCAGATAGGCGTAGACCCGGCTGAGGAGATACTCCGCCCGAGCCCGGGGTTCGATCGTTCCCGCTATCGACCAGTGGTAGGCCGCGGCGTGGGCCTGGTGAGTGAGCAGGTCGCCGTGATCGGTCGATGAACCGACGTCGTCCAGCAACTGGTAGACGCCATTGTTGGCGGTGATCGCCTGAGCCCGATGCCAGGCAACATCCACTGGTCCTTCGACGGCGTGGGGCGAGCCTTTGTCGTCCGCGATCTGACCAAGTGGCTCGCCCGTTTCCAGCAACGTCTTCACTGCGGCCAGCAGTATGGGCCAACCGGTAACGGTGTTCTGCCAGGTCTTGGGTGACAGGGCCAGATCACCGTGGAACAGGGTGAGGCGGCTTGCCTCGCCGACGGGAGTGATTTCCCATGTGACCTGCGAGGCCTCCTCGGCTGCCGCTTCAGGGTCGTGGTCCATTTTGAAGCTCATGACAAGCCGCCGGGGCGGGTCGATCTCGACAACCGTCCCGGTGATGGCCGCTGAACCGTCGGGCATCACGTATTGGTAGTCGTCGCCTGGCTCCCAACCCGACTGAATCATGGTGCCGAAGTACCAACGTTCGGTGAATTTTGGGTCGGTCAGCGCTCCCCAGATCTGCTCGGGGGAGGCTTTGATGTAGGTCTCGTAGACGTGTCGGGTTCCGGCCATGTTTCGTTCTCCAATTGTTGTTTGAGGTCACTCATGGCCGAGACCCAGGGCTCGGCGAACTTCGAGATCCACCGGTCATGGATCTCGCGTAGAGGAACCGGATTGAGGAAGTGACGCTTCGACCGACCGTCAGGTTGAGTCGTGATCAGCCCAGCCTCGGCCAAGAGTCGGAGATGCTTCATGACCCCGAATCGGGTCATACCAGGCAGCACCTCGCACAGCTCGTGCAAGGTCTGGCCGTCCTGACTGAACAGCGCATCCAACAACTGTCGACGCCCAGGATCGGCCAAGGCTCGAAAGACCAGATCACCGTCACCATGCACGCTGGCGACCATAGGTGACTATATGGTCACCTGTCAATGGAAGATGCCTCGATGCCAACGGCCGAACCGATTGAGTGACGTTGATTCTCGGTTCTGAGATGACATCAGGCAGGTAGGAAGCGCCACGTCGGGTACTGCCCGCTCAACAGAGATCCGTGCTTGTCCCACTCCGACAACGGCAGTGCTCGCAGCTCGATCAGGGTGATCTCGCCGCCCTCGATGGCGAAGCCCCAGGAGAAGGCCACAACCGGCTGAGCATCACGAACCATTGGATTGTCAGGTGCGAAGCACAGATCGCACGTCGCTACACAAGGGCTCCGGCGGCGGCGATATCGGCGATCTCATCGGAGCTGAGGCCGAGGATTTCGGTCAGAACCTCGAAGGTGTGCTCACCGAGGCAGGGAGCGGCGTGGCGCGGGCCATGGTCATAGCCCGCGATGCGGTACTGATGACCGGCATAGGGTGTTCGGCCGACCTCGCTGTGGTCGAGGTACCGGTAGAACTGGCGGTGAAGGTACTGGGGATCGCGGCTCATCTGACCACTGCCCTGCACCACTCCGGCCGCAATCCCGTTGGTGGCCAATAGCTGTTCAAGTTCAGCGGCGTCGTGTTTGGCGCTCCATCGACTCAGTTCAGTATCAATCTGATCGTGGGCAGCAAGCCGACCGGCCAAGGTGGCCAGCTCCGGCGCCGCGGCCCACGAGGGGTGGCCCAGCAGATCAACCAGCTTTTGCCAGGCGGTGTCGTCAACGATCGAGATTGCCAGCCATTGGTCGTCACCTCGGCTCGGATACAAGCCTTGGGGAGCCAGGTCGGGAGCGCGGTTGCCCCGGCGCACCAGCGGCTTCCCGTCGAGCTGGAACTGCAACAACTCTGGGGCCAGCAGCTGCAAGGCGATCTCGAGCTGGGCCGCTTCCAGATGGCATCCTTTGCCACTGCGATCCCGCTCATCGAGGGCGGCCAACAGAGCCGAGGTGATGAATCGGGGGCCAATGGTGTCGGTGTAGGCCAGCCACGGTCCGTCGGGCGGTAGATCGGGCCATCCAACCACATCCTGGAAGCCGGCGACGGCCGCGGCGTGATAGCCGTAACCCGCCATATTCGACACCGGGCTGCCAGCCCCCAGCAGCGAGGTGCTCACCATGATGACCGAGGGGTTGGACACCGCGATCTGTTCGTAGCCCAGCCCGAGGCGGTCGATCGTGCCCGGGGTGAAACTCTCCACCACGACGTCGGCCCAATCGGTCAACTTGTGGGCCACATCGCGCCCGGCCTCGGACTTGAGATCGAGCGAAATACTCTTCTTCGATGTGTTGAACGTGCCGAAGAAATTGGACCGGTTGAGACCCCGAACGTCGTCGCGATGAGGAGGCTGAAGACGAAGTCCGTCTATGCGGTCCTCGGACTCGACCCGGATCACGGTGGCGCCGTGGTCGGCCAGCGCCTTGGCCGTGATGGGCCCGACCCCGATCCAGGAGAAGTCGACGACCTTGAGCCCATCCAGAGGTAGGCGATCCCCGACGACGTCCCCGTGCTCAGTACCCGTGGTGTCCGACTCGGGGGAAGGGGCAGTCGCCACCGGCCCCGCTGGCGGCGCGTGGCCTCGTTTCACCGCGGGGCGGACACCGTTGCAGCGGTAGAAAGCACCTGGTGCCCGCTCAATACCGTGGCCGTGACCGTAACCGTTACTCGACGATGAATCCGACGTGAACGGTGTCCAGAACTCCCGGGCCTGCAGGTGATCGAATCCCAGGAGATCAGTCAGGGTGTTCAAGGGGGCAAAGGTGGCGCCCCGATCCAAAGCCTGGTGGAACAGATCCCACTTCGAGTGGCGGCGGGCCAGTTCGGCCACCGCGGCGAAGACCTCCTCGACCGGCGGTTCCACCACTTCGCCGCTGATGGCCCGGTGGTCATAGGTGGCCCAGTCAACCTCGGCCCATGATGGGTCGGCGATCCCCTGCTCGATCAGCCAGTCGGCAATGTGGATCACGGTCCGCCCGCTGGGCACCACGATCGAATAGCCGTCGCTGGTCTCGTGCCGCAGCTGGATCGCCATGCTCAAGTGCAGTTCGGACCCGGTCCGCTCAAAGTCCCGGCCCTGCACCTCGTGGGCCTCCATGGCGTTGAGCATGGTCCACGTCATCACCGACTGGGCCGACACGTCGACGAACTGGGCCTGGCCGGAGGTGGTCATCCGGCGTCGGGCAACCAGGGCGGCGATGGCCGCTTCAGCTCCGGCGTGTCGCCACACCTGGGGGACCGACATCTGGACCGGCGCCCGCTTCGGCGTGCCCTGGAGCCGGACCGAACCGCCCAGGGCACCGATGGTCAACTCGGTTGCCGGCTGTTCAGCCCGGGGACCGTCGGCCCCGAAGGCGGTGACGAGAACATGGATGACACGTGGATTCACCTCGGTCATAGCGGCGGGGTCGATCCCCAGCGTGGCCAACCTGCCGGGCGGCCCCGAGTCGAAAACCACGTCGCTGGCGGCGATCAGGTCCAGCAGACGGGCCCGGTCTTCTGCTTGGTCACTGGAGAGTTCAACGAGCGTCTTGTTGGCGTTGTAGGCGCTGAAGGCCAGACCATGCTCGTCCCACCCACGGCTGGGGCAGCCTCCGGCCGGTTCCACCTTGGTCACCGCCGCTCCGAGATCGGCGAGAACATAGGGTCCGACCTCTCCTCGATGATCGGTGAGATCGAGGACTCGCCATCCATTGAGCATGTTCAGGTCTTGCCTTTCTGATTCGACTCGGGTCGACGGCAATGTCGCCGGTCAGCTCCGGCTCCCCGGGTGACCTTCCAGTGTGGGTGTCGTCGGCCGAGGGGCGCCAGTTGAGCCGCCCTGGCCAGCATCGCCTCAGCCCCATCAACAACAGCGGCCGGTTCGAGAGGCGAAACTTGAGACCACCTCAACGGGAGCCTAGGTTCGCTGGTGCGGCTGCCAAGAGGAGAAACCCATGATCGAGGAATTCGTCGACATCCAACGCCCCGACGGAGTCATGAACACCTTCGTCGTGCGCCCCGACGAGGGCGGACCTTTCCCGGTGGTGCTGTTCCTGATGGACGCCCCCGGAATGCGCGAAGAGCTGCGGATGATGTCGCGACGCATTGCCTCCACCGGCTACTACGTCATGGCCTCCCAGCTCTACTACCGCCAGGTCGATGAGTTCAACGTGTTCGAGACCGGCGATCGTGACCGCATGTTCGAACTCATGGGCGCACTTTCCAACCAGCTGGTCACCGACGACGCAGGAGCCATGATGGCCCACGCCGACGGCGATGCCACCGCCGACGCCTCCCGTGTCGGCACCGTCGGCTACTGCATGAGTGGGCCGTTCGCCCTCATGGCCGCAGCCGGGCACCCCGAACGGGTCAAGGCCGCAGCGTCGATCCACGGCGTCAGCCTGGCCGTCGACGCCGACGACTCACCCCATCGCCACCTGACCGAGATGAACGCCGAGATCTACGTCGGAGCAGCCGAACACGACAGCTACGCCCCACCGAAGATGATCGCCGAGTTCGAAAAGGCCAAAGTCGAGGCCGGTACACCGGGCCGGGTGGAGTGGTATCCCGGCACTGAGCACGGTTTCGCCTTCGCTGAGCGCCCCCTCTACGAGATGGCGTCGTCAGAACGCCATTGGGAACGCCTCCACTCGCTGTTTCGACGTAACCTGTCGGCCTGACCGGAGCCCCTTAGCGGGGTCCAAGATCCAACACTCAACAAACAGTCACCGCAGACAATCAATCAAGGAGTCCAGACGTGGTCGCTTTCGGCGTCAACATGTTCCCTACCGACAAGGCCATCAGCCCCATCGAGCTGGCCAAGGAGGCCGAGGCCCGGGGTTTCGAGTCGCTCTGGTTTCCCGAGCACTCCCACATTCCAACCTCCCGCAAGACCCCGTGGGGGATGCGGGAGGGCGCACCCGATCTGCCTGAGGAGTACTGGCGAACCCACGACCAGTTCGTCGCCCTCGGCGCCGCGGCGGCGGTAACCAGCACCATCAAGCTGGCCACCGGCATCACCCTGGTGGCCCAACGCGACCCAATCTGGCTGGCCAAGGAGGTGGCGACGGTCGACGCCCTGTCGAATGGGCGCTTCATTCTCGGCATCGGTTACGGCTGGAACCGCGAGGAGCTTGAGGACCACGGCGTGAAGTTCTCCGAGCGCCGGGCCGTATTGCGAGAACGGATCCTGGCCATGAAGGAACTGTGGACCAAGGATGAGGCCTCGTTCCAGGGCCAGCACGTTTCGTTCGAGTCGTCGTGGCAGTGGCCCAAGCCAACCCAAAAGCCGCACCCCCCGATCATTCTCGGTGGCGCGGCGGGCCCCAAAACCATGGCCGACATCATCGAGTTCTGCGACGGCTTCATGCCCATCACCGGCCGTTACGACATCGCCACCCAGATCACCCAGCTTCGCCAGATGGCCGAGGACGCCGGTCGCGACCCCGAGAGCCTGGAGTTCGGCCAGTTCGGCACCCCGCCCAAGGCGGAGATCGTCGACAGCCTGATCGAGGCCGGATGCTCACGTATCGTGTTCGGCCTGCCCCCCGCCCCTGCCGACAAGGTGCTTCCCATTCTTGATACCCAGGCAGAGTTCATGGCCTCGTACGCCTGACATCCCACCGCCCTGATCCCGTAGCGCCCAAATCTCCGCTGCGACCAGCAAACCAGCAAACCGAACAGAGGATTCCCATGGCCAGTTTCGAAGTAGTGATCCCGCCCGGGTCGGAGAAGACCTACGAGCGATTCCACTTCGCCCCCGCAACCAAGGTTGGCAACACCGTGCACTGCTCGGGCGTGATCGGCAGCGAAGGGCCAAAGGTGCCCGACGATCCCGCCCAGGAGTTCACCAACGCCTTCAACGCCTTGGCCGAAGTTCTGGCCGCTTCCGGGGCCTCGATGGACGACGTGGTGGAGATGACCAGCTTCCACGTTGGCCTGAACGAGCATCTCGGTGCCTTCATGGCCGCCAAGGATGCAGCGACCAGCGAGCCGTACCCGGCCTGGACCGCCATCGGTTGCACCGAATTGGCCGTTCCCGGGGCCAGGGTCGAGATCAAGGCCGTCGCCGTCATCGGCGAGTGATTTCCTGACGGCGGGGCGTGGCGGTGGAAGTCGCCGCGCCCGCCGCCGTCGGGTTTCAGCGGTTGCCGATCACCCGGTCGGGGGTAACAAAGATCGCCACCCGGCCTTCTTCGGCCATGATCCGATCGTAGGTCTCCCAGTCGTCGTGGGTTCCCCCGGCGGCAACGAACACGTCGCGCAGCAGTTGGGGATAGTCGACGCCATCCGGTGGGTCGGCCGGATCGGTAACCTCGGCCCCGCCCTCGATGCCGACCCATTGCCATCCGCGCCGGAACGTGACTGATGCCCGACCCGAGGCACGGAACAGTTCGACCTTGCGAGCCGCACCGCGGGCAACAAGAGCCACCACCTCGGCTCCGCTCACGGGGTGGGCCATGACGCCTGCATTGACCACCGAGGCGTGGACCGACCCGTCAGGCCTGGTGGCGGCCACCACACACAGCCCCTGCTCACTGCCGGCCAGGTCCTTCACTTGCTCCATCGATGCCATGGGCACCAGCCTAGATTCCCTCGGCAATCAGGGCTCGGGGTTGCGACATTGCGTCAGGTCTCGATACCGGTCGACGCGGTACAACAATGACCCCTTGGCCGCGTTTGCATTGCTCAGAGGAATACTCGATCGAGTTGGCGGTCAATGGTGGCCGTGGCGACTTGGGGTGTGACGTGACCGGCGAGGACCGACAGGCCCAGGCCGTAGACCGCCATCATGAACACGAGCCCTTCGTGATCGGCATCGAGGTCAACGGCGACCTGTCCGAGGTCTTGGGCTTGTCGGATGAGGTCGGAGACAAACGAGACCGTCCATTCCTGAGACTGGAGAGCCTCAACTGATGCGA
>Ga0316187_10002870_pt1 | contig 15041 bp, 10 predicted proteins | sample CroRivburrow1_MG_FD_204927 | JGI IMG/M metagenome (GOLD analysis project Ga0316187, IMG submission 204927) | Coastal sediment microbial communities from Maine, United States - Cross River worm burrow 1 | ecosystem: Environmental > Aquatic > Marine > Coastal > Sediment | place: USA: Maine... | reverse complement strand
CATATCCGTCTACCGCCACCACGGCATTGACCGGCAACACCTTGTCCAGAAGTCGCGGAATATCTTCATGGGATGGGACAAATCCGTTAACGGTGCCGGCTGTTTCCACATAGCCGTAGTGTAAAACCTCATCTTTGGAAAGCCAGTTGCGCAGGGTGTGGATTCCGCCGAAAACGGCACAATCACCCCAGGCAATCAGGAACCGGCACTGCCGGCGAAGATGTTCGATCACCTCTTGATTTTCTTCGTTGCCGATAGCTCCTTCCACAATTCCCACGTCGATCTGTGGAAAGGCGAAATCCTTATAATCGGTCACCGGGGAAACCGTCAGTTCCACCTGGGCAAGGATGTCGACCAGTGCTTCGTCTAAATCCAGAAACGACATATGGCAGCCGGCACATGCCTCGCACCACACTGTAGCCAGTTTAGGCTTTTTCACTGCATACCTCCTTTTGTATTTCCCGTTCCGCTTTTAGCCGCAATGCATCCCATGAATCGTAATCCAGGTTTACATTCGCTCTTGCGGCCAGACCCGCCAGAGTTTCCCATGACGACTTTATTTCTGCCGGGGCATCAATGACTTTTCGCCTGAAAGCGATCTCACAACCATCCAGACCGGTACAGGTACCATCCATTTCCATCCAAGATGGTTTGGGGATGAGCACACGGGCACAGTCTGCCAGGCCGGCAGGCCGGTATGGACTGATGACCGCCAGAAAATCGAGATCACCGGGGATTTTCAAGTACGGGTTGTTTTGAGCCGGGTTTTCCTCGAGCATGACAAGGCCGCCTTTCGGTATGGTTTGCGCCTGCTTTTCCCGATCGAACCGGTTAAGCAATTTATACGCACCCATGCTGTTGCCGTTCGGCTTTAATACGACCAGCCGCAGACGTTCATTGTCGTAAAGTCCTTTTAAAAGGGCCAGGTCTACCAGTGCGTTTAATCCGGAGAGATCTTTTTGGCCGGTGACGGATTCTCCGATGATAATCAGGGGATTGGCCGAATCCACATAATCCCGGATGATTCCATCCAGAGCGATTCGGGTGTTGGCGTCAAAATGAAGTTTTTTTACAATATCCTGCGCTGTTGCCGGTTCCGGTTGATCGAAGATTTTATCGGCGCCGGAAGCAGAGGCATTTTTTTCCATGATTTTTTTCGCTTCATTCAAAATCGCCTTGACCACAAAAAGTTCGTCTCCCTCTTTGACCGGGATATGATGGGCTCCATAGGGATACAGAAAATCATCCGGGCCGATGCCGGCCGGCCGTAACTTATCGTGGATAATACGCTTGCGGATCAAGGCACCCACCGCCGGTTGGCTGTCGTGGGAAACGACGCCGACAGCCAGAATATAGTCGGCTTCATCGATCTTCTTCCACGAGACCTCTTTAAAGATTTGTGCTTTATCCGGACCGCTTCGGTAGATATTTTGAAATCCGGAATTTTCCAATGTTTCAATCTGTTCAGTCTCCCACCCTTTGACCATCAGATCTCTGAAACAAACAAATTCCTCGTTGGAAGAAAGCCCCGAAATAAGACCCACAATAGCATTGTCCCCATGGGCATCCCTGACGGCGTTCAATCCCGCCACCGTCATATCCAGGGCGTTTTCCCAGTTTTCTTCCGCCCAGGACCCGTCTGCCTGCCTCACCAGGGGATGAAGAAGAGGCCGGTCTGAATTTTTCAGAACTTCGAATCTTCCCTTGTAGCAAAGCTGGCCAGCTCCAGGCCGCTTGTCACCGGCGGGGACGATGCCTTCAATTTTTATGAGGTTATTGTCGCGGACCGTTGAGACGGTGGGGCACAGAAACCCGCACAGTGGGCAAACCGTCTGGACGGTGTGCCAATCTTTGGGATGTCCCTTGACGGCATAGTGGGTCCGGTAGCGATTATACAGGGCTCCGGTGGGGCAGACCTGCAGGCAGGCGCCGCAACTGGTGCAGGCGGATTCAGCACGCATCTCGTTTAGATCAAAACCAATCAGGGTATCGGGACCGCGGTTTTGAAAGTCGAGCACGTAACATCCGGATATTTCCTCGCAGGCCCGCACACATCGACCGCACAGGATACAACGATTATGGTCGAGCCCGATGTAAGCGCTGGTAAAATCCACCGGAAATTCGCGAAAGGATTGCGGCACCGTCAGGTGATCCATCTGCAGTTCATAGGCCAGATCCTGCAATTCACAATCGCCGCTCTGGGGGCAGAACATGCAGTTGTGATTTCGCTCGGCAAACAAAAACTCCAGAATAGTCCGGCGTGTTTCGATAATGCGTTCGTTGACGGTGACCACTTCCATACCGTCTCGCACCGGTGTGACACAGCTGGCGGACAGCCGCGGTGCACCGTCCACCTCGACAACACACATGCGGCATCCGCCGCGGTTGGAAAGGGCCGGATGGTGGCAGAGGGTCGGGATCTGAATGTCCTTCTGCCGGGCCGCCTCCAGGATGGTTATTCCCGGGTCCACGAGGATTTCCTGTCCGTCAATTTTAATTTTTACCGGCTGATTGTTGATTCCCATCATACCGTTTCTCCTTCTGTCGAAAGGTATTGTCTTCCAGATAAAGTTTTTGGACGGCCTTATCAGTCGCCCTCCTTCCACTATTCCGCTTCAATATCACAGCGCAGGCACCGGGTGGATTCGGTCAACGCTTCCTGCCGGGAGAACCCGAGCTCGACTTCCCGGAAATCTCCTACTCTTTCCGCTATATCTGCCTCCGGCATGCTCAGCCGCAGCATTTCCCGGATATCTTCTTCCACAGTTCCGGGGATATCGAGCCCTTCTTCGGTTACTGTTGTGTAAGGACTTTCGGTTTTCCCCTGTCGCAGGGCCAATTCGATTTCCCTGGCCGCACGGTGTCCGGCGGCGATGGCGCCTACCACCGTATCCGGTCCTCTAACCGCATCTCCGCCCGCGAAAATCATGTCGGACGAAGTGCGGGTCTTTGTTCCATCAACGATTTTAATAAAGCCTCTTTTTGTAAGATCGATACCGGGTTTTGCGAAATCAAGATCAAGCGCCTGTCCCGTGGCGGGTAAAACCAGATCCACCTCCAGTATAAACTCTTCATTTGCTATGGGTATGGGCTCTCTGCGGCCACCGGCATCAAAATCGCCCAGGATCATTTTTTGACAAATGACTTGTTTGACCCGGCCGTTTTGTCCCTCAAATTTTAGAGGTGAAACAAGATAGTGAATTTTTACGCCTTCCTCCTCTGCCGCCTTAATTTCCTCATCCTGGGCGGGCATATCCGCTCGTAAACGCCGATAAAGAATGACCACTTCTTTGGCACCGAGCCTCAGGGCGGATCGGGCGGCATCAATAGCTGAATTGCCCCCGCCGATAATAGCCACCCGGTTTCCTGTGGTCGGCCGGTTGCCAAGATTGAATTCACGTAAATATTCCACCGCTCCATAAACGCCCTCGAGATCTTCCCCTTCAACGCCGAGCCGGGCGCTTTTCTGGGCACCGGCGGCCAGAAAGACAGCTTGAAATTCTTTTTCAATATCATTCCAGGATATGTCCATACCGACCCGGGTGTTGAGCGAAATTTCGACGCCCAAATCGAGGATATCTTTTATCTCACCCCTGAGGATGTTTCTGGGAAGCCGGTATTCAGGAATTCCCCAGCGCAGCATCCCGCCGGCTTCCGGAAGCGCCTCAAATACGGTTACCCCGTACCCCTTCAAGACAAGGTTTCTGGCGGCCGTCAGACCGGCCGGACCTGCGCCGACGACGGCAATCCTCTCCTTTTGGGTAATGGAAACACGTTTGACGGGCGGTCTGGCCGCATTATCGGTAATAAACCGCTTGAGGTACTTTATGTTGACGGGTTCGTCCAGGGTTGAGCGCCTGCATTTGGTCTCGCAGATATGGTCGCACACCCGCCCGCAGATGCCGGGAAACGGGTTGGTTTTCAAAAGGACCCTGTAAGCGTCTTCCAAGCGGTCGGCCCTGACCAGAGCAATGTAGGCCGGAATGTCCATTCCGATCGGGCAGGCGTGCTGGCAGGGTGATTTAAACAAATTGCTGCAAACTACTGCCGGACAGCGTTTTTCACGGATATGGGCTTCATACTCATGCCGGAAATAGCGTAGCGTCGAAAGCACGGGGTTGGGTGCGGTCTGTCCCAGGCCGCACAAGGCTGCATTTTGTATAATCTTTGCCCATCGTTCCAGCGTTTCGATGTCATCCTCCCTGCCTTCCCCGTCGCAGATACGGGTCAGCACCTCCAGCATTTTCTGGGTTCCCACCCGGCAGGGGGTGCATTTGCCGCAGGATTCCTCCATGCAGAACTCCATAAAGAACCGGGCCACGTCTACCATGCACTTGCTGTCATCCATAACGATCATGCCGCCGGACCCCACGATGGCCCCCAGACGCATGATCGATTCATAATCCACCGGTGTGTTCAGGTGTTGGACCGGAATACATCCGCCGGAAGGGCCGCCTAGCTGGACGGCCTTAAATTTTTTTTTATTCGGTATGCCTCTGCCGATGTCGTGGATAATACCGCCTAACGGCATACCCATGGGGACCTCGACCAGGCCGACATTGTTGATGTCTCCCGTAAGTGCGAAGATTTTAGTCCCCTTGCTCCTGAGCGTGCCGAGACCTGCATACCAACCCCCGCCGTTTAAAATGATTTGAGGAATGCTGGCCAGGGTCTCGACGTTATTAAGCACCGTTGGTTTTTTCCATAACCCCTGTACCGCTGGAAAAGGGGGTCGGGGCCGTGGTGTCCCCCGTTTGCCCTCAATGGAAGTCATCAACGCGGTTTCTTCGCCGCATACGAAGGCGCCGGCGCCGCGGTAGATTTCAATATCGAAGTTAAACCCCGATGCCAGAATATTATTACCAAGGAGCCCGCATTGCCTGGACTGGTTGATGGCGATGTTGAGTCGTTTCACGGCCAGCGGGTATTCGGCCCGACAGTAAATATAGCCCTGGTGAGCTCCGATGGCCCTGGCGGCGATAATCATCCCTTCCAATACGGCATGGGGATCGGCTTCGAGAACGCTACGATCCATAAACGCGCCGGGGTCACCCTCATCAGCATTGCACAAAACGTATTTAACGTCACCTTGGGAGCGGGCGGTAAACTCCCACTTCATGCCGGTGGGGAATCCGGCCCCTCCCCGTCCTCTCAGTCCGGAGATCTTGACTTCCGCAATAATATCGTGGGGGGTCATTTCCGTAAGGGCTTTTAAGGCTGCCTGATATCCCATTGTCCCGATATACTCTTCGATTTTTTCGGCCGCAATCAACCCTCTGTTGCGCAAAACACGGGATTGCTGGCGGGAAAAAAATGGAATATCCTTCATGCGGGAAATCACTTCACCGGTGCCGGGATCTCGGTACATTAACCTTTCTACGGGATATCCTTTTAAAATATGCTGTTCTATAATTTCGCCTACATCGTCCGGGTTCAAATATTGGTAAAAAATCCCTGCGGGGTATATCACCATAACAGGACCCTGGGCGCAGAAACCGTTGCAGCCTGTTTCTATGAGCGTTACTTTGTCCTGCAACTTGCGCTCTGCAATCTCCGATTTCAACCGTTGTTCTATTTCAAGACTTTTTGATGCGTGACATGCCGTGCCCCCGCAAATAAGCAAATGTATGGGATAGCGCGGTTCACCCGGAGTTGTCGTATCTTCATGGCGGACTTCCATAAAACGAGCCATTTTCAGGTGTAGTTTTTTTAAACGTTCCGAATTTAACCGTTTCATTGGAATTTCCTTTTTCTATTCATAGTCTTTTAACAGTTCAACCACTTTGGTCGGCTTGACATGGCGAAATGTTTCATCATCGGCCGTGATGACGGGTGCCAGCCCGCATGCTCCCAGGCAGCGGACGGTTTCCAGGGAAAATAGCCTGTCGGCAGTCGTTTCGCCGGGTTCGATGCCTAAAGTCCCCGAGAGTTTTTCCAGAATTTTTTTACCCCCCCTGACATAACAGGCCGTTCCGAGACAGCATTTTACGGTATGCTTCCCCCGCGGCACCATGGTGAAAAATGAATAAAACGTCACCACCCCGTAAACCTCGCTGAAAGGCAGGCCGAGGCCCGACGCAATTTTGCGCTGAATGGACTTGGGAAGGTAGCCCAGGGTTTCCTGAACATCTTCGAGCACAGGTATCAACGACCCCGATTTGGACCGGTAGCGTTCGATAATCGCATCCACCGTGGATAATTCTTCGGCCGTGAATTCCTGCTCGTTTGACCATCTTGAATCGTAATCTGATTTGGCTTTCACCGGTTGGTCCTCCCGCATATGAGCGCTTATCGGGTTTTTACTGACAACAGGTTGTTGAGGTTTCAGGCGTCAGATCTCAAAGACGCGAAATCCTGATACCTGAAACCTACTCTTATGGATACGCCCGGGGTTGCCCCTTTAAGCCATAGGAACCCCCGGTGTGAATCACTTTACACATTGTAAAAATCGAGACAGGGAATCCCCCGTTTTAATCAATCCCGGCAAGATAAAAGTGGACTTGCCTGCCGGTTAAAAAATTTCTCTAATGTTCTTGCGATGGTCCACCATGTAGATCAGCGCCGCCTTGTAACTGAGTTCTTCCTTGAGCTGCTGCAGCCTGGCGCGTTCAATGCTATGCATTCGGATAAAAACTTTGCGATACCCTTCCGGCACACCATCATAGGATGTCAGGATACTCACCATACGTCCGCCGTATAATCGGATGATATCCGCCACCTCCTTGATGGATCCGGGTCGATCTTCGAGCTGGAAGGCAAACTGAATGCCGCCTTTGCCCACACCGGTGAGCGAAATGAGGACCCGAAACAAATCCGTCTGGGTGATGGTTCCGACAAGCTGACCGTTCTGGTCGACGACCGGCACACCGGATATTTTATGTTTGAGAAGTACTTCGGCGGTTTCTTCAATGGTATAATTTTGCGGCACTGTTATGGCGTTTTTGGTCATGACGTCCTGAACCTTGATTTTCGATACCAGATAAAGGAGTTCATGAACATCCAAGGTGGTGGCATCCGAAGCCGAAGCCCTTTTCAGATCACGGTCGGTGACAACTCCGACAAGCTTTCCTTTTTTAACGACCGGCAGCATGCGGATATCGTTTTGCTTCATCCGTTTCATCGCATCCTGCATGGAATCATTCACATCAATGGTGACAACTTTTTTGCTCATCCATTTGCTGACTATCATGATTGTACCTCCTTAAATGATTGAATATTTGCTGATTGAATCATGATATTCTAAAGCTACCAGATACAATTGCAATGGATATGCCAGGAGGGAAATTATCGGGGATGGTCATAAGTAACAGGAATGTATGAATATAATTTAAGCGCTAGGGTAGATGTAGATGGTGAGAGAAATTTTCGGTGTCAACTATTTTTACAGGATGTAAAAAATTAATCTTCTTCCACCGATGTCTTTAACTTCAGGCCATATTTTTCGATTTTGGAATGCAGCGTTGGGCGGGAGAAGCCGAGTAGCTTGGCCGCCTGTGAGCGGTTGCCGTCGGTAAGATTCAAGGCCTCACTGATTAAAATTGCGGCGAAGCGATCCATAATCTTTTCAAATGTGGCCTCTCCGTCTTGCAAGGTCATCGAGGTGCGCATCCAGCGGCGTATGGTTTCTTCTGCTGTATGCGGTTCTTGTTTTGCTGAAGATTTCTCAACGGATATGGCCTGAATAATATCCTCTGAGTGGATCGGCGCTCCCCGATTAAAGATTAACGCTTTTTGAATGGTGTTCGCCAGTTCGCGAACATTGCCCGGCCACTGCTGGCTCAGAAGGGTTGTAAGGGTCTCTTTTGTGATTCCGGGGTTGTTCATGTCCATTTCCAAGGCATACAGCGAGAGGAAATAGTCTGCCAATGGGGCGATGTCCTCCCGTCGCTCGCGCAATGGCGGCAGTAAAATTGTTACCACTTTGAGTCTATAGTACAAGTCTTCACGAAAGCGGCCCTGCTCTAATGCGGCTTCCAGGTCCCGATTGGTGGCCGCTATAATACGCACGTCAACGGGTATGGGCTGGCGCCCTCCGAGACGCTCAATGCTTTTTTCCTGCAGCAGGCGTAATATTTTGGCCTGGATGCTAAAGGGCATATCGCCGATTTCATCTAAAAATACGGTACCGCCATGGGCCTGTTCGATTTTACCCACCCGGCGGTGGGCGGCACCGGTAAACGCCCCTTTTTCATAACCGAAAAGTTCACTTTCCAGCAGATTTTCGGGAATTGCAACACAGTTAACCACCAGAAATGGTTTTTCGGCACGCAAGCTGTGCTGATAGATTGCCCGGGCGACCAGTTCCTTGCCGGTACCCGATTCTCCCCGAATAAGGACCGTGGCATCGGCAGTGGCTACCCGTCCGATAGCTTTGTAGACATCCTGCATGGGTTTGCTGTGTCCAACAATGGCTTCCCGGGTTGCTTCATCCGGTGAAACATCCATCAGGACCGGTGTACGCATAAAACGGCCGGCTTCCAGCGCCTGTTTGATCACCACCAGCATGTCGGGAATTTCAAAGGGTTTAAGGATGTAATCAAATGCGCCCATTTTTGTGGCTTCAATGGCGGTTTCAGTCGTCCCGTAGGCAGTCATGATGATGACCGGAAGCTTTCGCTCGATCTTGTGTATGGCCTGAAAGGTTTCCAGACCGTTCATCCCCGGCAGACGGACATCCACAATGACCAGGTCCGGTAACTGGTCTTTAATTATTTCAAGGCCTGCTTCACCAGAAGCGGCGCCTTCAGCCGTGTAGCCTTCTTCAGATAAGAGTTTCTGAAAACTCTTGCGAAGCTGGTCGTCATCGTCAATAATCAGAATCGTCGCCATGGCCTGGTTCCTTGATCGGCAAAGAGATGATAACCGTTGTGCCGCCGTTTTCGTTTGATTCGATATCCATCGATCCCTGGTGTTCCTTAATAATGCGGTCGACAATACTCAACCCCAATCCCGTCCCTTCTTCTTTGGTAGTAAAGAATGGCTGTAAAACTTTTTCCCGGATCGATTCGGCAATTCCCGGACCGCCGTCCATCACCCGAACGACGGCCATCCTGCCGTTGGGTGGATCCATCGTATCCTGTTCGCGAATGACAATTGCCCCGCCTCTGTCCATTGCCTCGCAGGCATTTACGATAAGATTGACGAATACTTCCTTGAGCTGTTCCGGATCGGCGTCTATCTCCGGCAAATTCTGCCCGCGTTCGATCGTAACGCCGACATCATAGGCTTTTAGACGATGCTTCAATAACTGGATGGTCTGATCGACAATGGCCGAGGGACTAATGGACTGTAGTCTTAATTTCGGGGGTCTGGAAAATTCGAGAAAATTCTGAACGATGGTGTCAATACGACGGATTTCTTCCGAGATGACATCAAAATCTTCTTTCTGGGTATCTGTAAATTCCAGTGAGCGATTCAAACTGAACAAGCGCATTTTTACCGAAGTAAACGGATTGCGGATGCTGTGAGCCATACCGGCGGCAAGTTTTCCAACCAAAGCCATTTTTTCCGCCTGCAGGAGGGATTCCCGGCTTTTTGCAAGTTCAGACTGGGTTTGATCCACATTCTGAATTAAGCCTCGCACACTGCGACTGAGCGCTTTGACCTCATTGCCGGCCGCGTCGGTGTCTCCTTCTCTACCGGCTTCAGCGGTCAGCCGACGAACCGGACCCAGAATCTGATATCCCAGGACAAATGCCAGCAGAACGGCCAGCATAAGGCTTGATAACACGGCTGTTGCGGCAATAATCCTGAGTCGTGCTGCCTGGTCCTGACTGTCCGATTTTGCCTGCACAATTCTTTCTTCATGGATATCCCTGTACTTTTCACAAAGTTCCAATACGGCAAAGAAAAGGTCACGGGCCTGGCGGTGAAGTAAAGTGCCGGCTTCACGCCGACCCTCCTTATAGAATCCAATGACGCGGTCCTTGACAGCGATGTAACGGGTGTATTCGGCCTTGATCCGGAAAAGAGCGTTTCTCTCGCGTTCGGTTTCCGCCAATTGCAGGGCATCGTTAAGGCGTTCCTTGAAAATCTGGCGAAATTCGCCCAGTTGCCGCAGCCATTCAGCGTCGCCTTCAATGAAATAGTAGGATACAAAGCCTTTCTGGTTTGCCAGAGCAATCTCGAGTGCTTCTGCTGCCTGAAAGGCCGCCAGGTCTTTTTCCGTGATGGCGGTTAACAGGTGCTCCATCTGATAGGTGTACCAGATGGTAACCATACCTCCGCTCATGGTGATCATCACCAGGGCAACCAAAATTACGTAAATGCGGACCCGCAGGCTGATTTTCCGCCATATTTTCAAAGTTTTCCAACCCCTTACTTTTTGAATTTGGTCGATAATAAGGCACTTTGTCCGCTAAGATCAAGCATAAATCTAAACTGATCGGTTCCAGGTTCAGGGTTCAACCTATTTCTATATGTCACCGCTTTTCCGCAAAAGAAGTTTGGCTTCGGCTTTTCTGATCCGCTCGGCCTGCTCATCTTTTCTTTTGCGGGCCGATTCCAGCTTGGTGGTTAATTCCCCAAAGTGGGCCGGCTTTAAAAGATAATCAAAGGCTCCCAGTTTCAGGCCTTCCACGGCGCTTTCGGTAGTACCGTGACCGGTCAGCATGATGACCTCGACCAAGGGGAACCTTTTTTTTATCTCCTTTAGGGTGGCGATACCATCCATGCCCGGCATTAAGATATCCAGTATCACCACATCTATCTCCTTTTTTTCTAAAACCTGAAGGCACTCCTGGCCGCTATGGGCAGGGGTGACGTTCTCGCCCACCTCCGCCAGTCTCAAGCCGAGCATTTCCACGAAATCTTTTTCATCATCAACTAACAAAACCCGGGTAGGTATTTTAATCATGATTTTTCTCCGTTTTATGTCAAAATTCAGCTATTACACTTTACTCTGAAAAGCGGGACTTTATTTTTTCGACCCAGTTCTCCCCGCGGCTTTCGTTATAATCGTCGGTTTTCTTTAGTTGCTTCGGCAGTCTGATGCTAAAACGGGTTCCCTGACCGATCTTGCTGGCTACCTCAATGGTACCCCCAAGCTTTTCGACAATCCCCCGCGAGACAAACAGGCCCAGGCCCGTCCCCTGGCCGGGAGATTTCGTGCTGAAAAACGGTTCGAATATTTTGTCTAGATTCTCCCGGGGAATGCCTTGCCCGGTATCGCTGACCGTGATCGCCTGGCTGTCGCCGAAATCTTCCATGGCAATGGTGATGATTCCTTCGGAATTGACGGCATGAAGGGCATTTGTCAGCAGGTTCAGCAATACCTGCCGTATTTGATAGGCGTCACTCCAGATTGTATCCGGCGATGGTTCCATCTGCCGTACGATTTTAATCTCCCGCTTTTGAGCCTCATGGGTGACTAGTTGTATGGCTTCCTCTGTTAATTCCATTAAATTCACTTCTGTGATAGCTGATTCGGATTTTCCGACGAACCCCAAAAGCTGGTGGGTGATCCGGCCGGCTCTCTCAACACCTTTTTCCACCTTATCCAACGCCTTTACAAAATCTTCACGGCGGGGAATGTCTTTTAATTCATCCTTGGCGACCAGTTGCCGCATCCATCCCGCCGATTCTCTAATAATGGCCAGCGGATTGTTTATTTCGTGGGCCACCCCGGCCGCCAGGGTCCCCAGAGAGGCCAGTCGTTCGGTGACAATCATCTGCTGCGCCATTTGTTTTCTGTACTCGGCTTCTTTTTGTTCGGCATCCAATCTCCGGATCTTTTCGTAAGCCTGAATTATTTTGTTAAAAAGATGTTCCAATTCGATGGGTTTTGTCAAGTAGTCAAAAGCACCGGATTTAATCCCTTCAACACCGTCGGATGCGGTCGCTTGCCCGGTCAGCAATATTACCTCGGTCTTTGGATATTTGCCGGTGATATTCCGCAGGACCTCGATGCCGCCCATACCCGGCATCTTAACGTCCAGCACCACCACATCCATCGATTTTTTCTCAAGAATCGACAGGCATTCGTTCCCGTTGGCCGCCTGATCGGAAGCCAGACCCCTTTTCGCCAGACGCTTGGCGATTGTTTGGCGAAAGTGATCCTCATCGTCGACCAGAAGAAGACGGATAGTTTTCACAGACAGATGTCCTTTATCAGAGGGCAGAAAACAGAGTTCAGATGACAGATTACTGATGACAGATGACGGATACCAGAAATCAGATTGGACAGCTAGTTAATTTCCGTAATCCGCAACCCGCGACTTTTATCAGAAGACAGAGAACAGAGTTCAGATAACAGAAGATTGAAGTCGGAAGTGGAAATTCGACCGGCGAGTCCAAATTCCGAAATCAAATGGCTCTGTCAACTGAAAGCTGACTTCTGTCATCCGTCTTCTGTCCTCTGCCCACTATGCCCCATGCCCCTTCTACCAGTAACCGGTAACGCGTAACCCGCAACCTGCAACGCGTAATCAAACCAGTCCCAAAATCTTCCACCAGACAGCGGCTACCAGGATTAAAACGCTCAATAAGATCGGGGTGGCAACAGCGCCCACTTTCGTCAGATCAGACGCTTTAAAATACCGGTAACTATACGCAATGGCATTTGGGGGACAGCCGATAACCAGCAGCATGGCAAAGGAGGTGGCCAACCCCAGGCATAAAGCGATCACCGTGGGATCGACCCCTTCCAGCTGGGCCATGGGAATCACAATCGGCAATATTAAGGCCGCGGCGGCGACGTTGGCCATGGCGTTGGTCACCAACGCTCCAAAAACACCGACACCGATAAAGAGGACCAGCCAACCGCCACCCTGGACCAGGGGGAAAAAGAGATGGGCGAAATAAGAGGCCGCACCCGAATTCCCCATCGCCAGACCCAGTGAAATGCCGCCGCCAAAAATAAACAGGGCCGTACCCCATTCCAGGTTTTTATGAATGTCTTCCCATTCCAAAACACCGGATAGTACCAATCCGGCCACGCCGAGCATGCCGCTGACGGAGTAATGTATACCATGAAATCCCTTGGTTAACCACAATATGAATGCCAGGCCGATGATTATCAGTGCTCGTTTCTCCAAAGGACTCCAGGGCGCAAGGTTTTCATCGAATTCAGGTAGTTTATATTTCGGGTCCGGCCGGAAAATCAAATAGACAACACCGACGGATACCGGCACGGTGAGCAGCGCCGCCGGCATGGCATACTTGATCCAGTCGAAAAAGGTAATTTCTATGCCGGTGAATTCATACAAAAAAGCAGCCGCCACCATGCAACGCCCGCCGCCGACCAGGGTGCCCATGCCGCCGCAGGAGCACGCGAAGGCCAAAGAGAGCATCATAAATTTTGCAGTATTGGTATGGGGTTCGATATTTGCCGCCCGCATCAATGGCAGCATGGTCACGATTCCGATGGCACAGGCGGCGGCATCATGCATGAAAGAAGATGCCAGCCCCAGGCTGATGGCGATGATAAAGGTGAACTTGGTAACGCTGTTGCCGGCCTTTTTGATGATAAAATAGCCCAGCCGCTTTGTCAGCCCGGCTTTGTCAAGGGAAATGGCAAAAATCAGGCAGCACATAATGAAGACCACCACCGGATGCATGTAAGGCGCCCAGGCATCCTTGACGTCACTGATACCCGAGATGACTAAAAAGACACCGATACAAATGGCTGTAATTTCCAGCGGAATGGGTTCCGCCACAAAGAGAAAAACCAGCATCGCAAGGACAGCCAGAAACCGCTTCGCTTTCGGTGAAAGACCATTTATGTAATCGATCTGGAGATCCTTCAATTTTAGCTTTTCAGCCGTCTCTATCAGAAATAGCCCCGGAGATTTGATGGCCGCCGGATTTGCCACCTCAACGGTATAGGCTTCCGTCAGGGTTTTTGCGGTATCGACAAGCTTAAACTTTGCTTTTATGTGCTGGAAAAAAACATGGTTGCTATCGCCTTTTATGCTGAATTTTGTTCCTTCCGGTCTGGGTAAAAGAAGAACCACGGCACACAGCACAATCGCCACTCCGAGCTGAAACCACTTTGATTTTAATACCATGCTTGTCCTTTCATTCGCAAATTTTCTTGATCAGCTGACAATGGCCTTATATGAAACTACATGAAATGACGAATGACGATTGATCCGCCAAGGCGGAACGAATTGTGGATGTCGCTCTCCGAGGCGTAGGCGCTACAACCCTTACGAGCCGGAGGCTTCGCTCCGCTCTTTTTGACAAATAAAATAGATAGAATACCTTACTTCGACATTCATCATTCGACATTCGTCATTCATCCTGCTTACGATGCTCATAGGCCGCCATGATTTTTTTCAGTAATTCATCGAGCCCACAGGGTTTGGTGAGATAATCAAAGGCACCCAGTTCAATTCCCCGGCCGGCAGCCTCTGCAGAGCCATGCCCGGTCAGCATGATCACAGCCAGTTCGGGATCTAATATTTTCAGCATTTTGAGCACTTCGATACCGTCCATATCTTCCATTTTCAAGTCCAGTACCGCCACATCAAACTCCTGACCACGAAGCGCCTGAATGGCTTCGGTGCCGCTAAACGCCTTCTTGACATCAATATTCCGTCGTTTAATTCGCTTGGACAGAATGTTTACAAAATCTTTTTCATCATCGATCAGAAGAAGGCGAACACGATCGCTATTGCTGTTTTTAGATGAACTTGCCATTTTTTTCACCACTTCGATTTATTTGATTCAAAGTAGTTACATTTCAATCTGTAATCCATCACTGTTTTCTTTAATCGGGATCGAAACCAGAAATGTGGTGCCCGTTCCCACCGTACTTTCAACCTCGAGTTTTCCACCCATTTTGTCAATGATGCCATAGCAGATCGAAAGGCCCAGCCCGGTTCCCTTGCCCACCGGTTTGGTTGTGAAAAAAGGATCAAATATCCGACCCAGGTTGACCTCGGGGATTCCCTTGCCGGTATCGGACACTTTTATGATGATATAATTTTCTTTCCGCCGAGAGGAGATGGTCAGCGTTCCGCCATCGTTTTCCATGGCATCCAGGGCGTTGTTGATCAGGTTAAAAAAGACTTGCTGCAGTTCGGACACGGATTCCTTCA
>Ga0316187_10002867_pt1 | contig 15050 bp, 15 predicted proteins | sample CroRivburrow1_MG_FD_204927 | JGI IMG/M metagenome (GOLD analysis project Ga0316187, IMG submission 204927) | Coastal sediment microbial communities from Maine, United States - Cross River worm burrow 1 | ecosystem: Environmental > Aquatic > Marine > Coastal > Sediment | place: USA: Maine... | reverse complement strand
TCTTCACGTTGCTGCTCGTATCGGGGAATACCATGTCGCAATCGGTGCGCGAGCGTATCTCCGAGCTCGCGGTACTCAAGACCCTGGGCTTTTCGGACCGGTCGGTACTGGGCGTGGTCCTGTCCGAGTCCATATTGATCATGCTCATGGGCGGTCTGCTGGGCCTTGGTGTTGGCTGGGTACTCGTGCAGGGTGCAGCGCAGGCTATGGGCGCCTTTCTGCCCGGAATTTACCTGTCGCCACAGTCCATCCTGATCGCAATCGCCGTCATGATCGGCGCGGGCATAGTCGCCGGAGTTTTCCCGGCACTGAAAGCGATGCGTCTGTCCATCATAGACGCGTTGGCTCGGGCCTGAGGAGTAGCAATGAATACCATCAAACAAATCATTGCCGTTACCTTGCTCAACCTCCGCAACCTGCCACAGCGAATCGGCTCATCGACAGTTGCAGTTGTTGGAGTCGGTGCGGTCGTCCTTGTTTTCGCCGCAGTGCTTTCGATGGCAACCGGACTGGAGCGCACGATGCTTTCTGCCGGCTCGGATGATACGGCCGTGATCATGCGCAGCGGTTCGACGTCGGAACTGAACAGCGGGCTGTCGAATGACCAGACGTTGATCATCGCCAACGCACCCGGTGTCCTCAGGGACGGCGATAACCCGATCATATCGGCAGAGCTATATGTCGTTACGGACGTGAAGAAACGTTCCAGCCAGACAGACGCCAACGTGCCTTTCCGTGGCGTGCAGGCCGGCGCGTTCGCGGTGCGGAAAAACGTGAGCATTTCGGATGGCCGCATGTTCGAGCCCGGCAAGAACGAGATTGTCGTAGGTCGCGCAGCTCAGAGTGAATTTGTTGGCCTCGATGTCGGCGAAACGATTCGCTTCGGGCAGACCGAATGGACCATTGTCGGCACTTTCGACGCCGGCGGCAGCGTGTCCGAGTCAGAACTCTGGACAGACGTTCGTGTGCTGCAGGCGGCCTACCGTCGCGGCAATTCTTTCCAGTCGGTACGTGTCAGGCTGGAAAGCCCCGAGAGCATCGAGGTCCTGCGGCAGACGCTCGAAGACGACCCACGCATTGATCCGGATGTATTGACTGAACGCGAGTACTACTCGACGCAGTCTGAAGGACTCGTAAAGTTCATCAAGCTCATCGGCTACCCGCTAACGATACTTATGGCCATCGGCGCAATATTCGGCGCGCTCAACTCGATGTATTCATCCGTATCAGTGCGCGGCAAAGAGATAGCTACACTGCGCGCGCTCGGCTTTGGGCCGACCGCAATTATGGTGTCGACGGTCGTAGAGTCCGTCTTCCTGGCCCTTGCGGGCGGCATACTCGGCGGGCTGCTCGCTTTCCTGGTGTTCAATGGCTTCCAGGTATCGACTCTCAACGGACCCAGCTTCAGCCAGGTCGTTTTCGACTTCGCAGTTACGCCTGAGTTATTGATCCAGGGTATGCAGGCCGCATTGATCATCGGTGTAGTAGGCGGCTTTTTCCCGGCTATTCGGGCCGCACGCCTGCCGGTTGCCCTGGCCCTGCGGGAACTCTAGGCCATCGCGGAAAATACGTGGTTTCTATAAATGCAAAGGCCCCGCATTGCGGGGCCTTGATCATTTGGTGCCGGAACCAGGAGTCGAACCCGGGACCTGATGATTACAAATCAACTGCTCTACCAACTGAGCTATTCCGGCTGAGGGTGGCGAATTATTAGGTTTTTGTGGCCCTCTGACAAGGGCCAGGCGCACGAATTACTGCGGGCAGGTGGCCGCATCGCGCATCGCGACCAGCTCTTCACCGTATTTTTCGACGATAGCACCGGCACCTTTGCCCGGCGGCAGACCGATATCAACAAAGAATACCGTTCCCTCCCGCATGCGCGGCGAGATGTCGGCGGGCAGGTCCAGCGATCTCGCCTGCAGCTCGATTTTCTCGGCGCGTTCAATGTCGCCGAAAAGGCCGAGTGAGATCTTCAGGCCCTCGTCTTCGGTACGTACGAGATAGGCATCGTTGAGTCCCCCGGCTGTCAGTTTCTCGAGCATGTCGTTGGCTGTTGCCTCATCGGCGACATCGCGGATCTGCACCCAATGGCCAACGAAAATCTGCCCCTGCTCGGGTCGCAGCGCCGTCTTCATGCCCTCGTTGCCGTACTCGAGAACCGCAGAATCGGCGTCGCCGCTGACTTTGAACGGCCCGATTGTTACGCAGGAGCGGCCTACTACAGCCTCGAGGTCAGACGGCTGCCCCGACCCCAAAACCGCGCCAACACTGGTCACCGCATTACTATCCTGACCCGCTGTTACCTGCATTTGCGGCCCGAGATCGGATTCCTCCACTACGGCGACGCCCGGCTGCGGCTCTTCGGTCGTGAACATGCCCCACATGAAATACAGGATGTTTGCGAGAACCAGCAACAACAGGAGATTTTTCATCAGGCAGTGTCCAACATGTGCGCAAGGCCCTGAAGTACCAAATGCGGGCGATGCAGAGGCGATTCACAAAGCGCGTTAAGGATGCGCGACGCGTCTCCGCCGGTCAAGACGACGACTGGCTCATAAGCATTTGATTGCAAAGTCTGTATCGCACGGTCCACCGCGCCGGCAACGGCATTCTGCGCGCCCTCTCGAACAGCCGCCGCGGTATTGCGCGCGAACATGCCCAAATCAGCAACGCCCCGGCCAGGCGCGGGACGAACTTGCGGGATGTCGCTCGTCGCGGACGACAGCGAAGTCGCCATCGTTGCCACTCCCGGTATGATTTGGCCTCCCAGGTGTTGACCCTCATCATCGAGGGCGTCAATCGTGACAGCCGTACCGGCATCCACCACCAGGCACGCTGCCTGAATCTCAGCCCAGGCGCCGATCATCGCCACCCATCGATCCACTCCCATCCGGCGCGGCTGCGTGTAACTGTTCGTGACGCCCCAGCCACTACGTTGCGTCCGGGCAAAGCGCACATCGCAATCGCAATGCATTCCGACAACTCCGGACAACCTCGTCGCAAGCGATGTCCCTGCAACATTGCTGACAAACACGTCATCGACAGCCCTCGGAATCTTTGTTGTCAGAACCTGCAGGCCCTTTTCGCGAATGCGTTCCTGAGAAATGTGTCCCGTCCGACGAATATCGCCATCATCGAGCACGCCCCATTTTATACGTGAATTGCCGACGTCCATCAGGAGGGCTTTCATGCACTTGTCCCCCGAATTCCCGCCATGACAACCGAACCCGATGTGATGCGGCTGAGTTCTCCGGAGCCTGTATCAACCAGCAGCGCACCATCGTCGGCAACGCCGGCACCCACGCCCGTAACCTGGCGATGTGGCGTATCGATCGTCAACTCGCGCCCGAACAACCAGTCTCGATCGGGCCACTTGTGAACAAAGCGGTCAAACTCGCCCGCTTCATAATCTACAAAAGTTGTGCACAGACCATTGATGAGACGCGCCGCCAGTGCGTCGCGGGACGGCAGCTCGCCGGCGAGTCCGGCAAGGTCCGTGACACGGCGTGCCCAGTCAGTTTCGATGCCAAAGTCGAGATCCTCTCCGAGGTCCACATTCAAGCCGATGCCCGTGACTACAGATATCGCGCCCGAAGCCTGCGACCGGGATTCTGTGAGTATGCCGCCGAGCTTGCCGTCATCAGCAATCAGGTCGTTCGGCCATTTGAGTTGCACGCCAGGCACGCCCATGTCTTCGAGCGCATCAATCGCGCCGAGGCCGATCGCGAGTGTCAGCGCCGGGAGGTTTGCAGGCTGCGCCGCGAAGGTATAGGCAACCGAAATGCAGAGTCCCGACCCCGGTGGAGATTGCCAGGTCCGACCATGGCGACCACGACCCATCGTCTGGTTATCCGTGACTGCGACGCAGGCCTGACCGGGTGGCGGCCCTTCCCGTTGCATCAGGTAGCTGTTCGTCGATTCGATTTCCGGGAACGTCTCGAAACCGGCTAACCGGGCTGCTACAGCCTCACTGAGCAAGCCTCGAATGGCGTCCTCATCAAGACTGATCATCGGCACCTGTTGACTGCTTGCGTCTGAACAACATGACCTTGGTTTTGCGGTCCTCCGTGCCGGCGCGCATGCGCTGAATGTTGGAGCGATGCCAGTAAATAACAAACATCGCCATGACCGCCAGGTAGATAAACAGAGGCTGCCCGTCCGGCAGTCGCGTGAATGCCAGCCAGACTGGTAATGCCGTCGCGGCAGTCATCGTGGCCAGACCGACGTAGCCTGTGATTAGCAGCATGCAGCCCCAGACGAGCAACACTGCGATGATCAGTTTCGGGGCGAGTATCACCAGTGTACCTATCAGCGTTGCGGCGCCCTTGCCTCCTTTGAAACCGTGATAGATCGGCCAGACGTGACCGAAGACGGCGGCCGCTGCACATGCCAGCGTTAGCCATGTCCGGGAGATCTCGGGGTCCTCGGGCACAAAAGGAATATTCAATCCGGGCACAAGGCCGGCACCAATAACACCCTTGCCGACGTCGATAACAACGACGCCAAGCGCAAACAGGATGCCCTGGGTTCGCAGTGCGTTCGTTCCGCCCGCGTTTCCACTGCCCATCGTGCGAATGTCGACGCCCCCGCGCAGCCTGCCCATGACCAGCGCGCCCATGAGCGAGCCAATGAAATAGCTGATCAAGAACTTGACGCCAAGTTCCAACATCGAGAGGTCCGTTTTGCTAGATGAGACCGCGGCATTGTAGCATCGGCAGATGTCTGCTGAGACCGTTCACCTGTTTCTGAATCCAGCCGCCGGACGCGGACGCGCCGGTAAGCGCGGGCCGCGCATTCGGGAATTGCTTGGGGCCGGCAGTTTTCCGCTGGAAGTCCATTTGAGCCGAGACACTGGTGATCTCGAGGAGCAGGTTCGTCAGCACGTCGACGATGGCGCAACTCGCATCGTCGTTGCGGGCGGCGATGGGACTGTCCATGAAGCAACGAACGGCATCATGCGCTCACAGGGAAATGCTGCTCTTGGCGTGATCCCGACGGGAACCGGCAACGACTTCGCCAAGGCATGTGATGTCCCTCTCGACTGGGAACACGCGACGAAGCTGCTCGCCGACCGCATACCTGCCCAACAACAACGGCGCATCATCGACGTCGGAATAATGAACGATCGCTACTTCGCCAACGGCGCGGGCGTAGGCCTGGATGCCAGGGTGACACGCATCTCCCGCTCGTACCGCTTGCCGATCGGTGACCTTGTTTACCTGCTCGCTATTTTTCGCGCGATGATCGATGGCATTGCAACGCCGCGCATGCGCATCACGGCTGGCGACCACGTGCAAGACGGGCCAATCACTCTGACTAACATCGCGAACGGACCCTGGATCGGCGGCATGTTCAATATTGCTCCGAAGGCAGAAAATAACGATGGCAATTTCGATCTGCTGATCGTCGCGCCTGTCACCAGGAGGCGAATCATGTCCCTGTTGCCCAAGCTGATCTCCGGCACGCACATGGGGGAGAAGGAGATTCTGCACAAGCACGTAACCAGCGTAGTGATCGAATCAGACGAGCCAGTGGATTCGCATCTCGACGGCGAGTTGCAACCCCAGCAGCAACGATTCGAGATCGAGCTACTGCCGCGCGCCCTGCGCTTGCTCTGACGACTTCCGAGACCCAAGGAAGATAGCGAAGAGCGCAATTCCTGCGCCAAGCAGCTCGGTTAGCGACATTGGCCTCGCGAAGAATGACACGTCCCAAACAAAACTCAGGGCGGGCTGCAACAACAGTGCGATACCCGCCTGGGTAGTAGATACATGCGGCAGGCTGCTCGCAATAAACAGCATGCCGAGACCATGCGACAAGACGCCGTAGCAAACCAGCCAGATGGCTTCGTCCGCCCGGGCAATCGCGAGAGTTCCGCCTTCGAACAGGGCCGCAGCGCCAAGCATTGCGGCACCAGCCAAAGAGATGACAGCTATCTCGCGACTCGGAATACGATTTGTTGATGACTGGCGAGAATGACGAAGGACGAGCAGGTAGCCAGCATACGTCACCGCAGCCCCAAGACCGAAGATGATGCCCGTTCGGTAGTCAGCGGGCAGGCTATCCCAGTCAACGCCAACGATCAGCGCAAGCCCGAAAATAGCGAGAGGTATGGCGATAAGCTGCCTCGCGCGCGGCGGCTCATGCAGAAACACGAGTCCGGCAGCTGCCATCACGAAAACCTGAAAATTTGCCAGCAGGGTCGACAGTCCAGGACCGACGTACTGAATGCTTCGATGGTAGAACCAGAGGTCGAGGGCGAGAAACAGCGCCGCGAGCACCAGGACCTGCCAGACACGTCTGGATAACTGCAACCGCTGCCGGGTGACCAACAAGTACAGCGCAATAACCGAACCGCCGATTGCGAGGCGCCAGAATGCGCTGGACGTTGCCGACACACTGACGAGTTTGACCCAGACCGGCGACAGGCTGATCAACGCGGCGCCAATGAACAGGCGCAGCGTGGGATTCGCCAGCAGATTCACTACCTGGTCAACCAGGTGTCGCGGCGCGAGATCGTGCTGGGATCTGCTTCGTCGTCCTCGATGAGGTAACACGTGTCGGCGGGCGCTTCAGCCCATCTAAGGCGTAACGTCATCAATTCGTCACCACGAAAAACCGTGACATCAGACTTGTCGCCCGCATGGTAGCGTCGCGTTCGCGCCTCGCAACCAGCCAGGCTAATGCGCAGGCCGTCCAGCGCTACAAGTTCATCGCCGGGCGCAATGCCTGCCTGTTCGGCCGGACCACCATTGTGAATCGCCCCGAACACAGGGGCACTATCCTTGCCATTCAATATCGCGCCAAGCCATACGGCCGGCAATTTGGCTTCAGTTTCTGCTTTGCCGCCACTGTCTTTGCCACCCGCCGATCGGCGCAGGTGATACGTAATGCCGTGCGTCCTGAGCAAAGTCTCCAACGGCAATTCGCCGGTCCCACGCACCGCCGCATCAAAGAAGTCCTCGAGATCGAGGCCGGATACCTCGGCGCTGAGTTTTTCGAAACCATCTTCGGGCATACCCTCACCCGACTCACCCCAGCGCTGCCACGCCGCCGTCATAATGTCGTCAAGAGTACAATTGCCATCCGTCTCCGAGCGCAGCTTCAAGTCCAGGGCGAGCGCGATCAATGCACCCTTCGTGTAGTAGCTGATGATTGCATTTGTTGCGTTAGCATCCTGCTTGTAGAACTTGGTCCACGCGTCGAAGCTCGACTCCGCTACGCTTTGCTTGCGCCTGCCGCTGCTTCGAGTAACACGCGTAATGGTCTGGCCGAGCAGCTCAAGGTAACTAGTGGTGTCGATCATGCCACTGCGCACAAGCGCGAGATCGTCATAATAAGACGTCACACCCTCGAACACCCACAGCAGGCCTGTGTGCGATTCCTGCGACAAGTCATAGGGCGTGAATACCGCGGGCTTTATGCGCTTGACGTTCCACAGGTGAAAATACTCGTGGCTGACCAGGCCGAGAAACGTGCGGTACTCATCCGACACGCCTTCGTCGCCACGCGCAGGCAGATTATCGCGACCACAAATCAATGCTGATGACCAGCGATGCTCGAGCCCACCGTAACCGCTGCCAGGTGCGTTCAGAAGGAACAGGTAACGATCCAGATCGGCAGGCCGTCCCAGGAAGGACATATGGTGTTCGCAGATGGTCTGCAGATCATGGCAGAGACGCGCCATATCAACGCGCGTATTGCCGCGAATGGCAATCGCGTGAGGTACATCGCAAACATCGAACTCACCGATCGAGAGTTCACCAACCTCCACCGGATGGTCGATCAGCTCGGCATAGTCTTCCGCCTGGTAGGACCCGAAGCCATACTGTTCGGCGCCCTTGCGGTTCATCGAAGTCGCGACGCGCCAGTTCTTGCCGACCGGCCTCTCCGGCGCCAGGATCTCGAGTTGGCAAGGAACATCTTCCTGACCATCGACCGCCGGAAATACGCAGGTGCCGTTGAAAAATGCATGCGTCAGATCGAGGTGTGCGCCACGCACACTCTCGTCATGTGCGAACACCTCAAGGACGAGCGTGAGCTCGCGGTCTGAATGCGCTGCCTGCCAGCGGCTCTTGTCGAGTTTTCTGAGCGCAACATCGCGGCCATCGGACTCCGCGCGTGCTGTAACAACGTGCTTCGCATAATCGCGAACCATGTAGCTGCCCGGTATCCATGCGGGCATTGCAAAGACCTGCCCTGCAGGATTCGGATCTGCAACGGTCAACCGAACTTCGAACAAGTGGGCTGCCGGGTCTTTGGGCCAGATCGAGTAGCGGTGTGGCGTTGCCATGACGGTTTCCCTTATCGCCTGGGCTCGGTCAGTTTCAGCGTCAGGCATTTGGACGAACCGCCTGCTTTGAGAAACTCACTGAGTTCGACTTCGTGTACGCGAAAGCCCGCCAGCATGAGGCGTGCCTTCAAGGGATCGGATGCCTTGTTAAGGATGACCCTGTCACCGATGTTGACGGCGTTACAGGCAAAGTTACCCGCATCGAAAGTGTCGACAATGATGCGCTTGTGCGGCGGGATACGACTTTCGATCGCGATACGCGAGTCATAATCGAATGCCGGCGGATGGTACATGAGGAAGCCATCCGTCAACGGACAAAAACAGGTGTCGATATGATAGAAGCGCGCATCGGTCAGGCGAATCGACACAACTTCAATATCGAAAAAATCCCTGATCTCGGTATGAGCTTCAATTTCAGTCCTGAAACCAAAGCCCGTCCAGAGCCAGGGGCCGCGACGATCCAGAAGGCAATCACCAGCACCTTCGAAACCGATATTATCGTCGAGGTCGAGCAGATCGAAGCCATTCTCCGTGAACCACTTCTTGAAGTACTGTTCTTCGGGCCGTCGCTCGTGTGGCATGAAGTGACTCGCAATCGCCTTGTCACCGTATACAACGCCGGCATTCGCCGTGAACACCATATCCGGCAGCTCCGGTTGCGGCTCGATCGTGACGACATCGGCGAACTCGGCAACCTGGTCACGCAGTGTTTCCCATTGCTGTTTCGCGCGCTCGAGACTCAGCGAGTCCTCTTGCCCTGCCATCCACGGATTGATGACATAGTCGACCGTGAAGTAGTCCGGCGGACACATGAGAATCTTGTCTTTGCTCATTACTGGCCTTTTCCTTCTACTGGCAGATGAACCTCTGCCAGCATGCACCGTACGCTGCCGCCCGCCGACGATTCGATGTTGTTTATTGGGGCGCTGACGATGCGGGCGTTGGCTGCAAGCGTTGCGCGTTGTGCTTCGTTCAATGAATCGTACGCTTGTTGCGACATGGCGAGAACCCGCTCACCCTGATTGTTACGCAATTCGAGCATATTGCCTGCAAAAGCGTCGAGTTGCCCATAGGTCAGGCGCAAGACGTGATGCCCGGTTTCACGCAGTCTCGTCAGGACAGCTTTGCGCTGGTCACCGTGGCGGATCGCCTCATCACAGATCACGGCAAGCTGCTCGCCGACGTTCATGAGGACGTTCGTGTGGTAGATCGGCACGCCGCCACTGTCCACGGCATCAAAGGCAACCACATCGTATCCCATGCGTTGGGCAAAATCGCCGAGAGGGTCAAGATGCGTTCGCGTGGAGACGCAAGCGTAGGCAACCCGGTTGCTGCGATCCAATACCAAACTGCCCGTGCCCTCCAGATAATGACCTGCGTTCTCGTGCGCGGTGAGGTCGATTACTTCTGTGATTTGCCGGCCTGCAGCTCCTCCGAGATAGTCGACGATGTCGTTACGGCGCTCCGTTCTGCGGTTTTCTGCCTCCATCGGGTACAACACCACACGGCCATCAGCATGCATGCTGATCCAGTTGTTCGGAAATATCGCATCGGGCGTGTGCGGCTCGGAGGTGTCATCAATGACGATCACTTCGATACCCGCATCGCGCAGCACGGCAACGAGTCCATCGAACTCACGCAACGCAGTCGCGTGTTGTTCGTCGGGCGTTGACGAGTTCTTCCCCTGGAAACGGTTCGATGCCGCGGTCAGCGGATTACTTTCGAATCCGGCCGGCCGAATCATCATCACCGTCGATGCAAGTTGTGATTCGCTGGTAATTGTCATGGTGTCATTCGCAAGTCGGTCGTGCATTATATGTCCGTGTCACAGCGAATTCGAAACGCTTTACTGAACCCTGCCTGGATCTGCTTTGTCTGGGCCGGCATGACCGTCGGCATATCGATGATCGCGACGCCTGTTCGCTTCACGGCCGAGTCCATCACGCGGCCTGTTGCGCTCGACGTCGGTCGAGTCGTTTTCGCTGCACTCAACAAGGCAGAGCTCCTGGCCCTCGTATTGCTGCTCGTCGTTGTCCGTGTTTCCGGCCGCAGCCGGGAGATGTGGGCCTGGTGTGCCGTGTTGATACTAATCGTTCTGGCGCAAGGTGCGTGGCTCATTCCCGAACTGGCCGCCCGTACCGACATCATCATGTCAGGCGGTGAGCCGCCGCCGTCCTCGGCTCACGCGATCTATTCGACCCTGGAGCTTATAAAGATCGGGCTACTGCTATTCCTCGGCTTCACGTCCCTGGCGAAACGCTAGCAATCTCATGCCGCGGCGCTGGGTCGCTTCGAAACTTGCGCATACCAGCGAGCGACGTTGATCGCGTCGTCCGGGACAGAAATCTTGATCCATCCCGCGAAATCGACAACGACCATAGCCGAGATATCTGCCATCGAGTAATTGTCGCCGGCCACGAACAGGTTGCTAGCCAGCTGCCCGTCGAGCCGATAAATAAATTGTTCGACACGTTTGCGCCCGCGCTCCGCCAGCTCGGGAATCTGCGGATAGGCGTCCGGTCCTGTCACGGCATGGCCTGAGAGGCCTTTGGCTGAATTGCGAAACGCATCAGCTATAGCCCAGAGCCCCTGCTGCTCGACCTTCGCGTTCCACATGCTTACACGCGCGCGCTCTTCGGGCGTTTGGCCAAGCAGCGCCGGTTCCGGGTGCAGTTCTTCGACGTACTGGCAAATAGCCAGGACCTCGCTAATGCAAGATCCGTCGTCGAGCTCCAGCGCCGGAACCACGCAATCTGGATTCACTTTGCGAAATGCCTCGCTGAATTGCTCGCCACTACCGAGATCGACCTGCACGGTTTCGATGTTGATACCTTTCTCGGCCAGAAAGACCCGCACTCGACGCGGACTGGGCGCCGTCCTGCAATCGTAGAACTTCATCTACTTCTCCAACTTTTCGGCGGCCTTGCGTACCGTTTCAGCATTCTGATCGAACATGAGGGCCCTGGCCCTTTCATTCCTGGCCTCATCACGCCGCCAACCCTTGCCGAGATCGACGCCGCGCTGCACGGCCGGGCGTTTCTTGAGCGTATCAAACCAGCGCCTCAGGTTTGGAAAAACGTCGAGATCGTTGCCGAGTCGGCGATAGGGAACTACCCACGGGAAACTCGCGATATCCGCAATCGAGTAGTCGCCAGCGAGGAACTCACGATCACGCAGGCGCACATCCATGACGGCCAGCAAGCGATCGTATTCATTGGCGTAGCGCTTGTGTGCATAAGGCACAGGCTCTTTCACGTAGTTCACGAAATGGCTGAGCTGCCCGGCCATCGGCCCGAGTCCGCCAGCCTGCCAGAACAGCCATTGCAGCACCTCGAATCGGTGCACGGTATCTGTCGGCAGGAATTTTCCGGCCTTCTCTGCGAGGTAGATAAGAATAGCCCCGCCCTCGAATACCGAAGCACCGGTCTCCGTATCGACGATAGCTGGCATACGATTGTTGGGACTGATCGCCAGAAACTCGGGGTCGAATTGATCACCCGCGCCGATGTCGACCGGCTTGACCTCGTACGGCAGGCCACACTCCTCGAGCATGATGGATATCTTGTGACCGTTTGGAGTTGGCCAGTAATAAAGGTCGATCATCTCTGCCTACCAGTCATACGTGATACTTGCGCTGACCTGCCGTCCAGCTGCAGGCGTGCCCGGGAAAGGCTGGAATTCGCTATCGGTGAGATTATCAGCAATAAGGGCGGCGCTGAACCCGCCCGCACCGTTCCACACCAGCGATGCGGATGACAGAAAAGTCGTGTCGTCACCAGATCGTAGCGGATTGTCCTCCTGACTGCGGTACTCGTTATCGAGGCGCAGTTCGAACTGCTCGAGGAAACGATAGCGTAGCGCCAGCGTGGCGCGATGGCGCGCGTAGTTCAACACGTAGAAGCTGGCATCGACTTGCGCGTTGCCGTAGTCGGCGTCTTTATCGAGCAGCGTATACCCGGCGACGATATCGAATTGACCCCACTGGTGCGTGATGAAAGCCTCAAACCCGATGACGTCAACATCCACGGGGTTGGCCTGGCGAGCAAACGGCGCGCCAGTGGCGTAGGTCCAGTCAACCAGGTTTTCATCTTTTCGGGAAAATATTGTTGCGCGCCCCTGCCAGTTCCCCGATTCGCGGGAGACCGACGCAGAAAGCTGTTTCGCCTTTTCCCGCCCCAGGAACGGGTTGCCGCCAAACAATCCGGTCGGGTTTGAGTTCAGGGCGGTATAGCCGGGCAGCTGTGACGTTCCCGCGTACTCCAGGGACCAGACCGTCACGCCGTTTGCATCAGATTGGTCCAGCGAGACGCCAATCAAAGGCGATATCGCATTGCTGTCACGGTTGCTGTAGTCGGCCGTCAAGCCGGCGCGCCAACTGACAACATTGCCGCTCGCGAGTACGAAATCGACAGACGGCACAACGCTTAGCGTTGCATAGGTTCGATCCGTGAAGAAACCGTTGGTGAGGTCCGTCGAACGCACGAGCTCGTCTTTGGTCACCTGGCCGCCGTAGCGCCAGTTGACGCGACCCAGCTGCTGCAGACCCTGAAACCCTGCCGCCATCACCTTTGTTTCGTGCTCGAACGAACCGGGAGTACCGGTCTCGAAGTCTGTGCGGTTGAAGTCGTAGTCATCTTCAAGCCGGCGATAGAAACCACCGTATTCGAACCAGCCACCTGCCGACTCGCGACGCTGGTTCAGTAGTATCAGCGTAGTTTGCATATCATCCACTTCAGGCAATGACGCAAAACCGGTATACGCCCCCGGCCAGCCGTAGAACTTGTCCTGGTAGCTCACGATGACGCTCGAAACAACGTCATCTGACACCAGTTGCAGTTGCGCGTTGAATCGTGCGAACTCGTGGTCACCAAATGGCAAAGAACCATCACCTTCAGACCTCGCCGCAGACAATGCGACGCCAACGCCGTTACTTGATACGTGCCCGAAACGCAGCGTCTGGTAGTTCAGGTTGTCGCTGCCGACGCCAATACTCAGGTTGCCACCGTCTTCAACACGTCGTATTCCGTAAGCGACTGTAGCAACAGCGGAATTAAATCCCTCGATAGCACTGTCGACACCCATGTAAATGATCGGCGCGGACATCAGCGCAGAATCTACCGGCAACTCGGCAACGTAATGCCCGGTTTGCGGGTCCATGACAGTTACAGCACCAAGCTTGAACCCCGTGTTCTCGAACACGCCACCTCTCACCGTGACGTCGGACTGACCTTCGGCCATGCCACGCGACTGCAGTTCGGTGAGCGGGTCGAAACGCAATTCGGTCGCCGGCGCCGCATAGGTTCCTGCCGGTCGCGTGTTGGCAATGCGACGGGCATTCACCGTAATCTCATCGACTTCTTCGGCTGCAGCCGTCTCAACGGCGACCGCGGGCAGAGGCGACAGCGCCAAAATAGGCAGGCTCAGAGCGAGCGCTGCCGAAAACAATATTCTCAGCATCAGAAAATATCCCGGGGATCTATTGATTCAGGTCTTGTGTCAGGTGTGGGCCTGGCTTCGTACGGGTAGCCAGGTCGGTAAATGGAATGCGAGGTAGGTTCGCCCCAGAGTCTCTGCTTCGTTCAGGCGCTGCTCGCTTATGTGCCCTTCGCTGCGAATAGCATCGCGGAACGCGATATCACAGAGCTGCGTGTAGAAGCCCAGCTTGGATAACCAGCCCGGCACCTCCGGCACGACGAAATATCGATTGAAGATTTCGGACAGGCAATCGCTAAGTGCACGCACGGCCTGGCTGTAGCTCGCCGGTGCATTCGACCGTATCCTCGGCAGAACGCGCATGGTGTCGGCCGTCGCCGCCCAGTAGTCGGCGGCACGCCGCACGATAAAGTCCGATAGCTGCACCCAATTTTCAGGTTGAGTGTCCGGCTCACTCTTCTTTAGGTGGTCGACGAAATTGTTGATCCACTCGGTTGCGAGATCCTGAAGCAGATCATCAATGCCTATGTAAATGCGGTACGCAGAACCGCGCGAAACTCCAGCGGCTTCGAATATATCGCTGAACTTCGGCGGATTACCGGTACCTTCAAGCAGCAGACGCTCAGCCTCAGCCAGCAACTTGCGGCGGTTTTCTCTCCCACGGGTCCGCAGTTTCGGAATTCTCTGCTCTGATCGGCTCATTTCCGTCATTCTGTATCGCTACTTTTGTTCACCACAATCTCGTAACCGCTCAGATTCCTGGCTTCTGTGCGCCGGCAAGAACCCGAACTATTGTCTCATTGGAGAAGAATTGTATCCGAGTTGATCCCGCAGACCAACGAATACGGGACTTTTCTGCGTCTAAAGTTACATATGCCTGGAGCAGCGAAGGTTCATACGAGCGGGTAGAAGCCAGTCATTAAGGCACAAAAAAAGCCGCACCCAATCGGGTGCGGCTTTTCTGAATATAAATCCTGGCGGTGTCCTACTCTCACATGGGGAGACCCCACACTACCATCGGCGCTGAGTGTTTTCACTTCCGAGTTCGAAAAGGGATCGGGTGGTTCCCACTCGCTATTGCCGCCAGGAAAACTGGCATTGCCTTTAGCAATTTGAAAATTTCTGACAATCTGAGATTTATCGTAGCGTCGCATTACATGTCGCATACAACTTATCCAATCGTTAAGGACTCTTGCCGCTATGCGGCAGCCAAAACGCTTTGGTGTTATATGATCAAGCCTCACGTGCAATTAGTACTGGTTAGCTTCACACATTACTGCGCTTCCACACCCAGCCTATCAACCTCGTAGTCTTCGAGGGCACT
>Ga0316187_10002865_pt1 | contig 15057 bp, 8 predicted proteins | sample CroRivburrow1_MG_FD_204927 | JGI IMG/M metagenome (GOLD analysis project Ga0316187, IMG submission 204927) | Coastal sediment microbial communities from Maine, United States - Cross River worm burrow 1 | ecosystem: Environmental > Aquatic > Marine > Coastal > Sediment | place: USA: Maine... | reverse complement strand
ACATCCTTTACCGCAACAATGGCGATGGCACCTTTACGGATGTCACCGAGGAGGCCGGGGTCGCTGAGCCGGCCTGGAGCATCGGCGCGACCTTTCTGGATGCGGACGGTGATGGTGATCAGGATCTCTATGTCGGCAACTACATCGTCGCACCCTGGGAAGAGATCCTGGCGGCTCGAAGGACTCGCCGCTGGCGAGGCAAGGTCGAAGTCATGGACGGCCCCCGCGGCCTGGTCGAGGCGCCGAACACCTTTTACCTCAATCGGGGCGACGGCACTTTCGAGGACGCTACCGAGTCGTCGGGTCTGGCGGAGGGCCGCCTCGGCTACACGATGGGGGTCGTCAGCTTCGACTACGACAACGACGGCAGCACCGACATCTATGTAGCCAACGACAGCACCGCCAACCGCCTCTACAAGAACCACGGGGACGGCACCTTCGAGGAAGTGGGAACCTGGACCGGCAGCTCCTACAACGCCGACGGGAGGGTGCAGGGCAGTATGGGCGTCCACTACGGCGACTACGACGGTGACGGCTGGTTCGATATCGGCGTCACCAACTTCGCCCTCGACTACTACGCGCTGTATCGGAATCTGGCAGGAGAGCTGTTCCAGGACGAATCCTTCATCTCCCAGCTCGCGGTGACCAGCTTCGCCCCACTGGGCTGGGGCATCCTTTTCTTCGATGCGGACAACGATAGGGATCTGGATCTCTTCTTCTCCAACGGGCACATCTACCCGCAAGTGGATGAGGACGAGTCCCTTGGAGAGACCTACCGTCAGCTGAATCAGCTGTTGCTGAATGAGAATGGCAAGTACGACGAGGTCAGTAGCGAAGCCGGGGATGCCTTCGAGGTGAAGCTATCGAGTCGCGGTGCGGTCTTCCTCGACTTGGAAAACGACGGCGATCTGGATCTCGCGGTGAGCAATCAGGACGAGAAGCCCAATCTCTTCGTGAACGGCACACCGCCAAGGTCATGGCTCCGTGTCGATCTGCGTCAGGCCTCAGGCAACCGCCGCCCTCTGGGTTCGAGAGTCGAGGTGGAAGTCGAGGGATCGAAGCAGATCCGCGAAGCCACCTCGGGTGGCTCGTACGCTTCGGAGCTCGATCCACGGCTCCACTTCGGATTGGGTTCGGCAACGAAGCTCGATCGGATGTCCGTCCGCTGGCCGGGTGGGCGGCGCTCTGTCTTCATGGATCTGCCCGCGAATCGACAGGTGGTGATTTGGCGACCTGGGGTGTTGGCGCAGTGAGAGCCCTCTTCAGAAACCGGCTTCTCGCCATTTGTTTGGCATGCCTGGTCTGGACGCTGCCATCAGGTCCTGCGTCGGCCCAGCCACCTCGGACCGGAGCCGGTCCCCCAGCCGGCCATCTCCAGAGCAGAATGCAGAAGGCGGTGTCTTTGCTTCAAGCGGGTGATGTCGAAGCGGCAGAGGCCGAGCTCGAGGCGATTCTCGAGGTGGCTCCGAATCATGGCCCTGCCAGCCTCCTGATGGGCCAGGCGAGGCTCGATTCTGGGGATCTCGATGCCGCTCAGAAACACCTGTTGGTTGCCACGAAGTCCCAGGTGCGAAGGCCCTACCTGGCTTGGCACCTGCTCGGTCGCACGCTGCTCGCGCAAGGCCAGCCCGAGCAGGCTCGAGAGTCCTTCGACAAGGCGGTGGAGAATGCTCCGCAGTTTGCACCAGCGCTGGTGGGTCGTGCGAGGACGGCGATTCGTCTTGGGGACCTGGAGCAGGCTGCCTCGGAATTGGAGAGAGTCCAGAGTCTTCAGGGATCGGGTCCAGACGCCACTCTCCTGCTGGCAGAGGTCCTTTTGGCGCTGGAGCGTAGGGGCGAGGCGAGGGTACTTCTGGGGCCATTGGCGGAGGCGGCTACGGACTCGACCGAGAGCCTCGCAGCTCGCATGATCCTGCTCAGTCTGGGCGATGAAGAAGAGATCAACCAGCTGCATCACCTGGCAGGGGAGAATCTCTATGTTGCTCGGAGCTATCTGGCTCTTGGACTGGCCGCAATGCGATTGGGGGAGACCGAGAGAGCTGCCAACGCCCTTCGAATCGCACTGGAGATCGACGACCAGGACCCGGTGCCGTGGTTACTGCTGCAAGAGGCTTCGGACGATGAGAGTCTGACCTCCTATCCCGAGTTCTTCCCCGACCTGGAGGCCAGGGTCGACAGGGTCCGCCACCTCCAGACGACAGGAGACCCGGTGGATACTGAGGTCCATCTCATCCTCGAAAAGAGGCCTTTCCATGCACCGGCCCGCATGATTCTCGTCCTTGATGCCGAGGCACGGGAGGACCTGTGGAGCGCTCTTGCTGGCTATCGTCGACTCTTGGACTGGCTGCCCGAGATGTCTTCTCTCTACTCCGGAGCCGCCAGGGTGGCGCATACCATGAAGGCAGGGCAGTTGGCCGAATGCCTGGCGCGCCGTGCTCTGAGATCGATGCCGGAGAATGCACGGCTCTACTACCTGCTGGCGGTCATCCAGTCGGAGGTCGGCGACTGGGAAGCGTCATCGGACTCCTGCCGGAAGGCCATCGAGCTCGGCATGGAGGTAGCTCCCCTTTACCTGACGCTGGGTCGGGTCGAATACGAGCAGATGCACATTGGGGCATCCATCGCCGCCTTCGCAAGAGCCGTGGAGCTGGATCCCGATGCTGATCGGGCGGTGCCCCGATTTGCGCTGGCGACTCTCTCTACCGAGGAGTTCGACGTGCTGCGCGATTTGATGCAAGTCGAGATAGCACGAGATCCGAACGGCGAGAGTACTCTCTACACCCTCGGCCTGATGAGCCTGCGAGAGAATGACTTTGCCGCGGCCAGAGGCTACTTCGAGCGGCTTGCCGCCCTTCTTCCCGAGGATACACAGGTGCAGCATCACCTGGGTACCGCATACATGCGTGAAGGCGACAAGGAGAATGGGAAGGCTGCTCTGGAGCGCTTTCGAGTGCTGAAAGCAGCTGAGGAGGAGGCCTGGGTGGAGCACAATCAGGCCTATCGCAAGAAGCTCGAGGCGCAGGACGCCGCAGCGGCCGGTGACGCGGAAGGGGCGCTGCGGATGTATAGCGACCTGGCTTCCGCTGGCCTGGCGGAGGAAGATGACTTTCTAGCGGCTGGGTCGCTCTACCTGGAAGCCGGGAACTTCGAGCGAGCTTTCCGCTGGTACGAGCAGATCCTCGAGAACAATCCCTACAAGCGAGAAGCACTCGAAGGCCTGGCCGCGGCGGCCGAAGGGCTGGGCCGGACAGAGATAGCTACCCAGGCCCGCGCCCGTGCCTACCTCCTCGCCTGGCCCTGCTCAGTGGAGCCTTGAAGCGGCCGGCGCCCCTGCCGGCCGGCCTGGGACTTGGAGTCTAGGTCCTTGGAAGATGACCACGATCTGTGAGGTCAGCCCGGGGGACAGGATCCCAGGAGGCTATCCTCCCTTCCGCTGCAAGAACCCCCTGGAATCCTGTCCCCCGGACCGACCTCTTGGACGTTTCCTGTGGTGCTTTTCTTACTGACGCTGCAAGAACCCCCTGGTGTCCCCCTGTCGAACCACCCGCACGAACCTCTGGCACCGACGAAGGCCATAGGGGCTTAGGGGCTCAGAGGCATAGGGGATTAGGAGTGCGAGGCATTCTCATTGCCCCACAGCCCCAAAGGCAGGCCGACACGAAGTGCGGCCAGCTCATCCCCCAAGCCCCCAAGGATTGGCCGGAGGTACGACGGCCGCCTCAAAATCCAAGCCCTCAAAGACCGGCCGGGCGAAGCGCCGGACGCCTGAACCCCAAGCCGGCAACGCGAGCTAGAGCGATCGCGTCAGTGATCGATCGAGACGAGCTGTTGCCAATTCATGATTGCGTTCCACAGGAAGCGGTGGTCCGAGTGGTTCAGGTAGCGGTGCATGGGGTTGAAGTTGTAGGCCACGATCGCGCCCCTGCCGGTTGGCACTGACAGGATCGCAGGGCGTCCCTGTAGCCTGTCTTCATCCTTGGCACCCCCGCTGACTACCATCGGCTGCGACTCGGCTCCCCATTGCAGGACCACCGTGCTCTTGTCCACATCTCCGTCGAGGCAGGAAGTGCAGTAGGCCATCCTCAGCCAGTGCTTCGGAAGGTCGTAGACCGCGTAGTTGAATCTGAAGACTGATGGAGTCTCGCTGTAGCCGTAGGCGATCGGGTGATCGGGCTTCAAGAAGCTCGTGCGGAGCTCGGCGCCTGGAGTCGAGATTCCCGTGTCATGGGCCCGCCGGACATTGCGAACCATGCCGCCGTCCAGAGCGAGAGAAGAGCCGTTGCCCAAGGTCAACAGGAGGCCGCCCTGCTCGACGAAGCTCTGCAAGTTGGCCAGTCCTTCCCACCCGATGCCGCCTGTGATGTCTTCCGAAGAGGCCGGCTCGCCATGGCTCGGGAATTCTGCAGTCTTGGTAAAGGGCATCGGTCCATCAACTGCCTGGATGCCATGGATCTGGGAAGTGAGCTCCAAATCGACGTTGCCGTAGACGATCACGTCCACCTTGTCGGCGAGACTGCCTGCCCGGATGTCCTCGTCCCGCAGGTAGGTATAGGGCACGCCCCGCTGGTCGAGTGTGTAGCGCAGCCACCCAATGGAATCGGTGTCGGCCCAGGGCACCCAGACTCCAAGGCGCGGAATATCGGCCTCGTGCCTTGAGACTTCGGGTACTCCCGCCACACTGTCGAAGTCCAGCGCCAGCTCCTTCGCAACAGTCTGCAGGGCATCGATCAGGCCCTCTTGATCGGTCAGAACCCAGCTGCCTGTCGGGTACTCCTTGCCGCCTGCCGAGAAGGGCTCTTCTGCGATCTCCAGCTCGAAATCCGCCAGGAGATAGCGCGCCGCCAGCAATCCCTCCTGACCCCGATCGCCGAGCAAAAACACGGGTCCTGATCCCGAAACACTCCCCTCGGCCCTCACCTCGCCTTCGATCGGTGTCAGCTCGACCGGGACGATCCGATGATCGTCGATCCTCACCGTCTCCACCCCGTAGTGGGTCGGGAGATTCCAGGTCACATCATCGTAGGGCAGTTTCTCCGGGTCGAAGGGGAAGTCCTGCAGCTCTAGCAGATCCACCGCGTAGTTGCGATAGGGCTGGTCGAGAGACACCACGTAGCTACCGGCCTCGAAGGTGCCCTCATTGACCGTGAAGCCCCGACTCGCCCTGCTGACCTCGATGCCCTGCCTGAGGAGCACGTTCACCATCTGCGCAGCACGTCGCCGATCGTTCTGATCCGCAGCAATCACAAAGGCGTAGGGGTTGCCGGCCACGCCCTTCTGCCAGGAGTTGTACCCCTTGCGGTAGAAGTTGAGCAGCATGTCGTCGGCGTGCTTGGCCGTGAAGTCGAGTATCGCCAGCAGGGCGGTCTGCTGGTAGTTGAGGTTGTCGCGCATGGACCAGCGCAAAGTGCCCTCGACTGGCAGGGGTCGAAACCACTCGCGGCTGGCCTCGTTCTCCCAAACGGTTCGCATCATCGTCTCGGCCGTGGCGTTTCCCATCGTTTCGTAGCCCCGCCCGATGCTGTTGTGGTTCATGCCGATGGAGTCCAAATAGTGGTGGCCGTAGCCTTCACCGAAGTCCCAGGTCCACACCCCCGGCATCCCCATCGCCGTCATCGTCGTCACCTCGTGAAAACTCATCTCCAGAAACTCGGCGGTGACGATCGGCTCGAGATTCGGGTTGTAGGGGCCGGTGCCGTTCCAGGTCTGCAGCAGGAACATCGCTTCATGCAGGTCGTGCACCACGGTGGGGTGATAGTCGAAGTACATCTTGTAGACCGCCTGCACGATTGCCTGGGTCTGCTGATGGGCGTCGCGATTGGCATCCACGAAGAGATAGCGGCCCCAATAGGGCGGCGACTGGCGGGGAAGGGAGTCGTAGTCGGACTTGCCCTTCAAGAAGCGGTAGAACCAGTCCGCCACCTTGTCCCGGCCGTCGGGATTGGAGACCGGGTTGATCAGGACGACGAGCTCTTCTCGGATACGGCGAATCATCGGCTGGTCGGAGACCGCCAGCCGATACGCCAGCTCCATGACCATTTCGGGGCTGCCGGTCTCGTCGCCGTGAATGGCGGCGTTGATGTAGTAGATCGGTCTGGAGTGGACGATGATCTGCTCGGCTTCGTGCTGACTCGTCTGCCTCGGGTCAGCCAGAGCCACGGTGGCGGCCTTGAGCTCGTCCAGATTCCCGATTCCCTCTTCGTCGGCCACGATGACCAGCAGAATTTCGCGCCCCTCTTCGGTCTCGCCGAGGACTTCGACTTCGACTCGAGGCGATGTTCGAGCCAGCTCCCGCATGTAGCCGTAGATCCTCTCTGCGTGAGTCAGCTCGCCGGCGGCGCCAGGGATGTACCCCAGATACTCGGTCGGCGAGGGTACGGTCTCGGAGTCGGGGAGATAGGAGACCCAGGGACTCAGGTAGGTGGGATCGCTGGTGAGCTTCGCGATCGCCTCGGCTGAGCCGAGCTCCGGGCGATCGGGAGCGAAGAGGCCATCGTCGGCTGCCAGTAAGGGCACGAGCAGTGCCAGGATCATTGCGCAGAAGCAGACCGCGGATCGTTGCATGGTTCCCCCCGGTGGAAGTCGTCGCAATCGCAGAACCTATAATCTATCCGGTCGCAAGTGGATCGATACAGTCATGTGGGCGCTCTCAATTCAGCAAAGCCGAAGAACACTTCGACCATTGGTCTGTTTGTTAGGCCTGGTGACAATTCCTGGCCAGGTTTTGGCAGAGGCACCGCGCAATCTCTTACTGATCACCATCGACACCCTACGTGCCGACCACCTGAGCTGCAATGGTGCCGAAAACGTTGCTACACCCAATCTGGATCGGTTGGCGCGTGAAGGAGTCAATTTCAGCCGTGTCCGAGCTCCCGTTCCCCTGACCCTGCCCTCACATGCCTCCATCCTGACTGGCAACTACCCTCCGACACACGGCGTTAGGGAAAACGCGGCGGCGCCCTTGTCGGAAGACCAACTGACCCTGCAGGAGGTTCTGCAAAGCAATGGCTACGAGACGGCTGCCTTCCTGGGAAGCTTCGTCCTGGACCGGCGCTTCGGACTGGCGCAAGGCTTCGATGTGTACGACGACCGGGTCTGGACTTCGGCAGAAGAGCTGGAGAAGCTGCAAGCGGAGCGACCTGCGGAGGCCGTCTTTGATGCCTTCGAAGACTGGCTTGCCGATCGAGTAGGGCAGCGGCCTTTTTTCGCTTGGCTCCACTTCTACGATCCCCATGCGCCGTACCTGCCGCCCGAGCCGTATCGAACGCGATACCGAGGCAACCCGTATGCCGGGGAAGTGGCCTATGCCGACGAGGTGGTCGGCAGGGTCTGGACCACGCTCGAATCACGCGCCCTACTTCCTCGGACCGTCATCGGAGTCGTGGGAGATCATGGCGAGGGTCTTGGCGAGCACCAGGAAGCGACCCATTCTGTCCTGATCTACAACTCGACACTGCACGTGCCGATGATCCTCTATTCGCCCGGTCAGATCCCTGCCGGCAGCCGCGTAAAGACCTTGACGAGCCTCGTCGATCTGGCGCCGACGCTCCTCGACCTGGTCGGTTTCCCGCACGATCTTGGTATCGGACGCTCCCTGTTTCCGAGAATTGGGCTTTCTAAAGCCGCTGTTGAGCAAGGAGATGAACAACCGCGTTCGGTGTACAGCGAATCGCTGTACGCGCAGCGCAACCTGGGCTGGAGTCCTCTCTTTGGTGTGGAGGGTCGTGACTTCAAGCTCATACTCGGGGCCGAGCCGGAGCTCTTCGATCTGGGCGCAGATCCAGAGGAAAGACGCAACCTGGCCGCGGAGCGCCCTGAGACGGTGAGCGCACTGAAGGAGCAATTCGCGACTCTGGGCATTGGTCTCGAAACCGCCTCCCAAGAGGAGGCGGCGGCGAGCCTGGACCCGGAGACGGTGGCGCGGCTCCGCAGCCTCGGCTATCTGTCCTCGCCTCGTGGTTCCAAGAGCGAAGCCGCGGCCGGCCCTGTACCCGACCCGAAAGAGCAGATGGAGGTCTGGAACGAGATCCAATTAGCTTTGGCCGAATTTACGATCGAGGACTTCACTTCGGCAGCGACTCGACTAGAGAAGCTGCTTGCCAGTCATCCGGACATCTCCCTCGGCTACGAATATCTCGGCAGCGCCTACGAGAAGATGGGGCGGCTCAGCGACGCCGTGGACGTCTACCGGAAGGGTATCGAAAGAGGACTCGGTTCGTCGGAACTGTCGGTAGGACTCGGCCGCATCTACTTGCGGCGCGGGGATTTGCCTCTGGCCGAGAGTGCGCTGCGAGATGCGCTCGCCGAGGATCCCCTCCACGTGGTCGCGCTTCACCAGCTAGCCGATGTCGAAGCTCGAGGCGGGAATCTTGCAGAGGCGACCGCCCGCTATCGCCAGGCTCTCGAAATCAATCCGGCATACGTTTACTCCTGGAACGGGCTCGGTATGGCACTGGGCAGACTAGGCCAGGATGACGAGGCGGCCGTAGCGTTTCAGAAGGCCGTCGAGCTGGATCCTACGGTGGCTCCATTTCACTTCAATCTGGCCTTACAGTTGGAGCGAATGGGCCGGAATGGGGAGGCCAGATTCGAGTACGAGGAGTTCTTGACGCTCACCGAAGGAGGAAGAAACTTCGCGCAGGAACGAGCCCTGGCCGAAGATGCCATCGAGCGATTAGAAAGGTAGGGGAGGGGCTTGCCCCCTCCCCGCGGGCGCCCGCAAGGGGCGCCCCTACAAGGAATTCACCTACCCAGGACCCCAGGCCCCCAGGACCCCAGGACCCCAAGACCCCAGGACCCCAGGACTCCAAGACCCCAGGACCCCAAAGGTCGGCCGGAGCAAGCGACGGCCGCTCCAACCCCCAAGCCCTCAAGGATCGGCCGAAGGTACGCCGGCCGCTTCAATCCTGGAGGCGTGGGCGGGGGTACAGGCCCAGCCGCTTCACGATCTCGGGCACAGCCATCGGCCAGCCGATGGCCATGATGTGGAGGCCCCGGACGCCTTCGATCTCGCGCACCTGCTCGCCGACTTCACAGCACAAATCCAATCCGGCCATCTCAGCGTCTTCGTCAGAGAGGCCCTCGAGACTCTGGATCACGGAATCCGGCACCTCCATGCCCGGTACTTTCGTGGCCATGTATTGGGCTGCCCTGAGCGAGCGGACGGGGCCGATGCCCGCCATGATCGCAGTTCTCTCGTGCAGGCCCATGTCGACCACGCGCTTCATGTACTCGCGGAACCGATCGACGTTGAACACCAACTGAGTCTGAATGAATTGAGCGCCTGCCTCGATCTTCTTGGCCAGCCGGTGAGGCCGAAAATCGAACGGCGGCGAAAAGGGGTTGGCGACGGCACCGACGAAGAAGTCGGGCTTGATCTTGGGGATCTTCTTGCCGTTCTCGAAGATCTGTTCGTCGGTCATCCTGCGGATCATGCGAACCAGGTTGATCGAGTCTATGTCGCTCACGTTCTTGACGTGGGGATGGTCGCCGCAGACAGGGTGATCACCACTCAAGGCCAGAACGGTGGTGATGCCGAAAATGGAGGCTCCGAGCAGATCCGATTGAATCCCGAGTCTGTTTCTATCCCGGCAGGTGAACTGCACGACCGGCTCCAGGCCTTCCTGCTTCAGGGCGATACAGGACGCGAGGCTCGAGACGTGGACTCTGGCCGATTGGTTGTCGGTGACGTTGTAAATGTCGCCGTAGCCGCGCAGGAGCTCGATCTGGCGCTGTAGGGCGGGCATATTCGGACCGATCGGGGGAGATACCTCGACGGCGAGCGGAAAGTGCCCAGCTTCGAGGAGCCTGGCCAGTTTGCTGGGCGAGCGGTAGGTGCCGGCACCCTGCGCCAGGTCGGTCATGACTAGTTGCCCTTCTTCTGTTCGGTACTGGAGGCTTGGTCACCGGCCCACTGGTCTCTTCCGGTCGCAAACGTAACCCAGGAGGCTTCTCCTTCGAGACGCCAGTCCAGTGCCGGATTGAGGCGGCGGATCTCCTCTTTCCAGGGTGTCAGGGCGCTCCGCTCGATGGCCTTCACCCAAACGCAGTCTCGTTCCGGATAGACCTCGCAATGCCCGTCGGCCCTGACCCCGCCGCAGGGTCCGTTGCGGATCTGCTTCGGGCAGGTCATGGGGCAAGTCATGCCCGTGTAGTGGAGGACACACTGTCCACACATCTGGCAATCGAACAGCGACCTTTTGACCGGTTCCTCGAACCAGCCCACCGCCCTCGTGGAGCGTTCGAGTCCCATCTTCTCGAACCTTCCGCGGAGCATTCCGAGGCCGCGCTCGGTGAGCTGCCAGGCCCAGACCAGGGGCCGAGGGTGATCTTGGAGATAGGAACGGAAGGACACGGGCCCCGCACTCGTAGGTTAGTCGGCCAGCATGAGTCGGGCGGCCAGTGCGCCAGGGGCGCAGGTGATGCCGCCACCCGGGTGGCTTCCTCCGCCGCAGAGATAGAGCCCCTCGAAAGGGGTCAGATATCGCGAGCACTCGGGCACCGGTCTTACCACCAGTTGGTCGATAGCGTGCTCGCCATGAAAAAGGTGACCACCCGTCACTCGGTAGCGTTCCTCGAGATCTGCCGGGCTCGAAAGCTCCGCCGCCACGACGTACTGCTCGATTCCCGGGGCGTAACGATTCAACGCCGCCATGGCGGCATCGAAAAACTCCTCCTTCCGAGCGTCGCTCCAGCCACCCTCCAGGTCGTGCGGGGCGAAATGAGCCTGGATCGAGAAGACGTGGTGACCGGCGGGTGCGAGGGTCGGGTTCTCAACTGAGGGTGCCCAGATGTCGAGAAAAGGCTCCACCGAGAACATGCTGTACTTGGCCGGGTCGAAGGCCTTCTCCAGGTCGTCGATGTGCTCACCGGTGCGGACGATCTCAGGCTGGAAATCGGGTCGGCAGCGGAACTGCGGGTAGCCGTTCAGTGCCAGATTGATCTTGGCGACCACTCCCCGAGAACGGTATCCAAGCAGGTTCTGCTCGAACTGGATGGGGAGAGAACGGGCGGGAAGCAAATCCAGGAAGACATGCTTCGGATGGCAGGAAGCGACAACGAGTCCTGCCTCCAGAGCTTCGCCGTTGGCGAGGATGACCCCCTCGATCTTGCCTTCTGCCACTTTGAGCCGAGTGACCGGCGCGTCGGTTCGAATCTCGACTCCCTGGGCGCGGGCCGCTTTTTCGAGTGCCTGGCTCAGAGCAGCCGGACCCCCTGCTACGGCACTGTCGAAGAGGATTTCCGACATCAGCAGGTTGAAGTTGCTCCCCGGTGACCACGGCCCTGTCATGGTGTTGAGGATGGCTGGTCCGGCCACGGCGACACGGAGGATCTCGCTCTCGAACCACTCGTTGACCCAGTCGGCGACGCACATCGGCACTATGCGGAAGATCTCCATCATGTCGTTCTTGCCGAGCATGCGTAAGCTGAGAGCCTTCTTGCCGAGTCCCCACAGATCGGTGACCCCGAGACCGTCGGTATCGGCTGGCACTTCGTCGAATACGCTGCGGAAGACTGGAGAGATCTTGCGGATGAAGGCCCTATACTGCCGGTAGCTCTCGGCATCCTGTTTTGAGTGAGCACCGATCTCCTTCTGGGCTGCGCGGGGATCGTGGAAGTGCAGATATCCTGGGCCGTCGACCTGAGGAATGAAGACGGGCGGAGCGGACCTGCGGGTTTCCAATCCGTGCTTACGGAGCTCGAGGTCGTCGATCACCCATTTGCGCACGGTCGTGGTGTCGTGCAGAACTCCGGCCGTTCGGTAGCCCGGGTGAAATTCATCTCCTGCTGCCAGTCCACCGATGGCTTTTCGGCGCTCCACGACTACGACCTTCTTACCGGATTTGGCCAGATAGGCTGCGGTGGTCAGACCGTTGTGGCCCGCACCGATGACGACGACGTCGTAGCGGCTGCTCATAGCTCACCCGATTTCAAGATGGTCTTGGCAGCCAGCTGACCCGGGGCACCCATGATGCCGCCGCCCGGGTGGGTACCCGAGCCGCTCATCCAAAGGTTCTTGATGGGTGTCTTGTAACGGGAGTACCCGGCTGCCGGGCGTTGAAAGAGAAGCTGCTCCAGGCTCAGCTCGCCCTGGAAAATGTTGCCCTCGCTCAGTCCGAACTCCTGCTCCATGTCCCAGGGCGTGACGACCTGTCGGTGCAGGATGGTCTTCTTGAACCCCGGGGCGAATTCCTCGACGGTGTCGGTCACCGTGTCGCCAAAGGCCTCGGCCTTCTCGGGCCACATCTCAGGTCCCTCTTTCAGCTTGTACGGCGCGTACTGAACGAAGCAGGAGACAACGTGCTTGCCTGGCGGGGCGACGCTGGGATCCAGGAGCGATGGGACGACCAGGTTGATGTAGGGCCGACGGGAGAAGTTGCCGTACTTCGCCTCGTCGTAGGCTCGCTCCAGGTAATCGATGCTGGGTGCAATCGCCACGTCGCCCCGCAGATGGGCTGTGCCTTCACGGCCCTCGAACTGGGGAACCCGGTCCACCGCGAAATTGACCTTGCCGGAGCTGCCGCGAAACTTGTAGCGCTCGATCCGTTGCGCGAAATCGTCGTCGAGATGTTCTTCGCCGACAAGCCCGAAGAACGTCAACCTGGGGTCGCAGTTGGAGACCACGAGCTTGGCATCCAGCTCGTCGCCGTTCTCCAGCACGACTCCGGTAGCTCGACCGTTCTTGATGAGCACTTTGTGGACGGGTGCTTCGGTTCGAATCTCGGCGCCGAAGCTCTCGGCAGCGCGGGCGCAGGCCATGCTCACGCCGCCCGTCCCGCCTTTGGAGAAGCCCCAGGATCGGAAGGCACCGTCGATCTCGCCCATGTAGTGGTGGAGCAGGACGTAGGCCGTTCCTGGCGAGCGAACTCCGAGGTAGGTGCCGATGATGCCACTGCAGGACATCGGTGCCTTGAGCGCGTCGGACTCGAACCAGCGATCCAAGAAGTCGACGCCGCTCATGGTGAGCAGCTTGGCCTGCAGATCGAGGAAGCTCGTGCCGCCGCTGAAGGACTTGCCCATCCTCAGCATCGCCAGCAATTCCCTTGGCATCAGAGAAGTCGGGTCGGGTGCCGGCGAGTCGATGATGTTGCGGGTGAAGCGGGCCATCTTCGTCATCGTGAGACTGAATTCGGGATAGATCTCGGCATCCTTGGCGCTGAAACGCGAGATCTCCTGCCGGGAGCGTCCGGCTTCCGGCCAGCGACAGAGCCCCGGCCCACCCTGATGAGGCGTGAAGGACGTCTCCAGCGGAATGAGCTCCATTCCGTGACGTGGCAGATCCAGCTCGCGAATGATCGAAGGTCGAAACAGGCTGACCACGTAGGAGAGCACCGAGAAAGTGAATCCCGGAAAGACCTCTTCGCTGACTGCGGCTCCGCCCACCACGTGCCGCCGCTCCAACACCAGTACCTTGTGTCCGGCCTTGGCCAGGTAGGCGGCAGCGACCAGGCCGTTGTGACCGGCGCCGATGACTATGGCATCGTAGGTCTTGTTCATCACGACCTCTTTCTGGGTGGGTTGAAGAAGGGGGTCGTCACCACGGTGGCGCCGACGACCTGGCGACGGTACTCGACCGTGATCTCGAACTGAACCCGAGTGCCGACCTTGGCAAACGGCGCCGTGACCTGTGCCAACGCCAGGTTCTTCTTGAGCGTTGGCGACCAGACTCCGCTCGTTGCCTGCCCGATCCAATTCTGGTTCTCGTCGTAGACCGGCCTACCGTCGCGCCACACGTGGCCCGGCAGATCCGGGGGCAGGCCGAACTTGTCGAATGCCGCTTCCACCTCCGCCCAGTCCACATCCAGCCCTACGAAAACTCGCTTCGCCCCATCGGCCTTCTCCTTGCGGAGTGCAGCCTGACCCGTGAACGGCTCGCGATCGAGTTGCACTGCCCAGTCGAGGCCGAGCTCGTAGGGCGAGTTCTTCTGTTCCTCGATCAGGCAGTGGTTGGCGCTGTAGTAGTCGACGCCGTTCATGATGAAGCCGGCTTCGATGCGGGTGACGTCCATGGCATCGATACCGCACGGCAATAGGTCGTAGGCCCGGCCGGCTGCCATGATCGAGTCGTAGAGGCGCTCCGCGTGACGACTGTCGACCCATATCTCGTAGCCGAGGTCGCCGGTGTAGCCGGTCCTCGAGATCCAGACCTCGGTGGCGTCCAAACGACAGCGCACGACACCAAAGAAGCGCAGTGTGTCCATGTCGGTGTTCACCACGCTGGCGAGAATGTCGCGGGAGGTCGGCCCCTGCAGGGAGAGTGCCGCGATGCGGGCCGTGCTGTCCTCGATGGTGACGTCGTAACCGCGGCTTTGACGATCGAACCAGGAGAGCGAGGGCTCGGCCGCCGTCACCCTGAAGTAGTTCTCGTCGAGGCAGGAGACGGTGCCGTCATCGATGACCTTGCCGTCGTCGTCGCACCAGCACAAGTACGTGACCCTCCCGACCTTCAACTTGTGAAGATCTTTGACTGTCAGCCGAGACAGGAAGGCCGCTGCGTCCGGGCCGTGGACCTCGTACTTGAAAAGAGGAGAGACGTCGATCAGGCCTGCGGAGTGCCGCAGAGCGTAGTACTCGGAATCATGCGTGGTGTCATAGGCGGAGACTGTGTAGTACCCAGCCCAGTCCTTCCAGTTGAGGCTGTAGCAGAGTTGCGACGTTCGAGAGTGAAAGGGTGTCGGTATCGGCATCGGCAACTCCTCCTACGAAACCAGCGGCTGGGCCGTCGAGGAAGGATGGTCGATCCCGTCGGCGAGCCGCCACACCTGACCGGGTAGGACGAGAATACCCCTAAGGGTAGGCCGATGGGAACACCTGAAAACCCTCCCACCCGCCCTGAGGGTTGAGGCGTCCGTCGTACCTCCGGACGGTCCTTGAGGGATTGGGGGTTGAGCTGGCCGCACTTCGTGTCGGCCTGCCTTCGAGGCATTGGGAAGTGCAACCTATAGAACACGTCCCGGCGTTTGGGTCCTGGGACCTCGGCAGATGCTCATGATCTTGTGAGGTTAGTCCGGGGAGTGGGATCCCAGGGAGCTTTCCTCCCTTCCGCTGCAAGAACCCCCT
>Ga0316187_10002863_pt1 | contig 15067 bp, 11 predicted proteins | sample CroRivburrow1_MG_FD_204927 | JGI IMG/M metagenome (GOLD analysis project Ga0316187, IMG submission 204927) | Coastal sediment microbial communities from Maine, United States - Cross River worm burrow 1 | ecosystem: Environmental > Aquatic > Marine > Coastal > Sediment | place: USA: Maine... | reverse complement strand
AGGTCCATATCTTCTGGCCGTTGATCACGTAGTGGTCGCCATCGAGCACTGCCTTGGTCCGCAGGCTGGCCAGGTCGGAGCCGGAACCGGGTTCGGAGTAGCCCTGGCACCAGGTCACTTCACCGCTGGTGATTCTTGGCAGGTGGCGCTTTTTCTGATCATCCGTGCCGTACTCGAGCAGGGTCGGGCCGATCATGGCCAGCCCCATGCCGGTGGCGGGTGGGAGTGCGCGGATTGCGGCCATCTCCTGGCGCAGCACTGCGCCTTCCTCGTTCGAAAGACCGCCGCCGCCGTATTCCTTCGGCCACAGGGGCGCCGTCCAGCCCCGCTCTGCGGCCCGATCCAGCCAGAGCCTGGCGTCGTCGGTGCTGTATACCTCATGGGCGTCTTCGAAATGAATGTTGCCCTGGCGCATGCTTTCCGGGCAGTTCTCCGCCAGCCAGGCGCGGGTGTCTTCTCTGAATGCTTCGAGGCTCATGGTCCCCCCAATCTTGTTGAACGCGGTTAGTAACCCAAGCGCTGATTATCGCAGATTTGGCCAGTCGGGCCAGCTGACGCAACTGTGCTTGCTCGAGTTCCTCGTTCATACTGCGTGGTCGTTTTTGGACTGTACAGAACAGAACACACTTGAGAGGAGCAGAACAATGAGTGACCACAGCACAGGCAAGCAGATCCAGTCGACGGTCAGGGCGGATGGCACGCTGAAGATCGCGCTGGAGACCGTGCCTACGCCGGAACCGGATTCATCCGAGGTGGTGGTTCGGGTCGAGGCATCGCCCATCAATCCCTCCGATCTGGGCCTGCTCTTCGGCGGCGCAGACATGACCACGGCGCGGATCGAGGACGGCGCAGTGATTGCCGACATTCCGGAAGCCATGCTCCGAGCCATGGGGGCGCGGCTCGATCAGGCGCTGCCGGTGGGTAACGAAGGTGCCGGGGTGGTTGTTGCCGCCGGTGATTCAGAGCTCGCGCAGTCGCTCATGGGTAAGACCGTGGCCATTCTCGGCGGTGCGATGTACAGCGAGTACCGCGTCATCAAGGCCAAGCAGTGCCTGGTGTTGCCCGAGGGCACGACGCCGGCGGAAGGTGCTTCCTGCTTCGTCAATCCGCTGACGGCGCTCGGCATGACAGAGACCATGCGCCTCGAAGGGCACAAGGCGCTCGTGCACACGGCCGCAGCATCAAACCTGGGCCAGATGCTGCAGAAAATCTGCACCGCCGACGGCATCGATCTGGTCAACATCGTGCGCAAGCCGGAGCAGGAACAGATTCTCCGGGACATCGGTGCGAAGTACGTCTGCAACTCCAGCGAGCCCGACTTCATGGAGAAGCTCATCGACGCGCTGGCGGAAACGGGCGCCACCATCGCCTTCGATGCCACCGGCGGCGGCAAGCTGGCGAGTCAGATCCTCACCGCCATGGAAGCGGCGGCCGTTCGCACGGCTACCGAGTTCAGCCGGTACGGATCCACCACCTATAAGCAGGTCTATATCTACGGCGGGCTGGATCGAAGCCCGACTGAGCTGACCCGCAGCTTCGGCATGTCCTGGGGTCTCGGCGGCTGGCTCCTCACGCCCTTCCTGCAGAAGATCGGCTTCGAGGAGGCAGAAAAGCTGCGCCAGCGGGTGGCCCGGGAAGTGAAGACGACGTTCGCCTCGAGCTATGTAGCCGAAGTTTCACTCGAAGAAGCGCTTTCGCTGGAAGCGATCGCCGTCTACGGCAAGCAGGCAACCGGCGAGAAGTACCTCGTCAATCCCAGCCTGTAAAACCTCAGCCTACCCTTCGCGACATACGGACCCCGTTTATGATGAATGAGGCGGGGTCCTCGTCCGGGTCGTTGAACAGAATGAGGCCACGGTCCAGGGCGGGATCCCCTGTCGCCAGCCTGGCAGCGTTTCTATCCACCAGCTTCAGCCGTGATTTCGGCAGCGGCGCGCCAATTCCGCTGGGTTCAATTGCCATGAACAGCTTGCCGCTTCGGGCGCTGATCTCGGTGGTCCCGGCCATGTTCTGATAGCGGCCTGTGTACCTGCCCAGGGAATCGGCCAGCCGGTCGTTCAGCCCTTCGTCGATTTCCGGAGTGGTCGGCATGTCGACGCGCGCCAAACCCTTGAGCAGGACGCCGAACAGCTCCTCATAGAGACCGCCCGCATCGCCGCCGTTGGTGAGGAGGGCGATCGCCAGATCTTCCTCCGGCAGTACCCGCAGAAACGCGTACTGGCCCACGGTGCCGCCGTCGTGGCCGATGATCCTGGCGCCGGACCAGCGCATCAGCATCCAGCCGAGGCCCCAGGCGTTCAGGCTGCGGGCGAAGTTGCCCTTGAGGCGGAACTGGGGCTTCTGCATCTGACTGACCGAACCCGCCGAAAGAATGCGCTCGCCTGACGCAGACCGACCGCGATCGATGTGCATGACGGCAAACTTCAGAAGATCCGCCGCGGACATCATCGGAGTAGCGCCGGCCGCCTTCTGCCCGTGGCAAAGCCAGGGCATCGGGCTGATCCGCTGGCCGCCGGGTGCGCGAGCGTCCGGAATGTGGCCGATCGCTGCCCGGTAGCGAAGGGTTTCTTCGGGCAGCGTCAGCGCATGGGTCATGCCGAGCGGCTCGAACAAACGCTCTCTGATCACGGCGTCCCAGCTTTGTCCCGTGAGTACTTCTGTTATGCGACCGAGCATGGCGAAGCCGAAGTTGCTGTAGGAGAGCCGCTCTCCGGGCGGGAACAGGCTCGGCAGCATGGTGCCCATGTCCTGCAGGCGGGCGACGCTCTGCGCGCCGGAACCGGTGTCGACGAAGAGATCACCCTCAATGCCGCTGGTGTGAGAAAGAAACTGACGCGGGGTGACTTGCCTGGATGCGTTGGCATCCGCCACCTGAAAGCCCGGAAGGTACTTCCGGACCGGTGTGTCCAGATCCAGCAGGCCTTCGTCCACGAGCTGCATCACGAGCGTGGTCGTGAAGATCTTGGTGATGGAGCCGATCTGAAACACGGAGTCCGGCGTGGCGCTGACACCACTGTCCACGTTCAGCACCCCGCTGGCGGTCTCGTAAAGTCGGCCTCTGCGATGGATGGCAAGTGCGGCGCCCGGCACACGGTGGCGGCGGATGCCGCTCTTAAGCAGCTTTGGCAGATCCTTGAGTAATGACATGCTCCCCCCTTATTGTTTGCTTGCAAACATAGCAAATGGGGGTAGGGATGTCTGAGTTCCAGGATAAGGTGGTGGTGATCACCGGCGCAGGCGGTGGCCTGGGTCGAAGTCACGCGCTCGAGTTCGCCAAGCGGGGTGCCAAGGTCGTGGTGAACGATCTGGGTGGTTCGGTGGACGGCACCGGCGCGAGTGACAGCGCAAAGCAGGTGGTTGCGGAAATCGAAGCGATGGGCGGTACGGCCATCGCCAACGGCGATTCCGTTTCCGACAAGGAGGGCGCGAAGCGCATCATCCAGGATGCGGTGGACGCTTTCGGCACGGTTCACATACTCGTGAACAACGCCGGCATTCTCCGCGACCGCACGCTGAAAAAGATGGAGATGGAGGATTTCGATCTGGTGATGCAGGTGCACATGAACGGCAGCGCCTACGTGACCAAGGCGGCCTGGGATGTGATGTACGAGCAGCGTTACGGGCGCATCGTGCTCACCAGCTCGGGGTCCGGAATCTACGGTAATTTCGGTCAGTCGAACTACGGGGCAGCCAAGATGGCCATGCTTGGCTTCATGAACGTATTGGTGCTGGAAGGGCGGAACCGGAATATCCGGGTGAACTGCCTGGCGCCGGGTGCCGCCACTCGGATGATCGCTTCCATTCCCGGCCGGGATATCGACCCGGACAATCCGGATCCGGAGAACCATCCGCGCCTGGTCAGCCCGGCAGTGCTGTTCATGTGCCAGGAGGAGGCCCCGAGCGGCGTCGTCATCAATGCCGCCCGCGGCAACTACAGCCGCGCGCAGATCTTCGTCAACGAAGGGGTCAGCCTCGGTGTGGATGCGACCTATGAAGATCTGGCGGCGGTAGGCGAGCAACTCCTCGACATGGCGGGTGCAGCGCCGCGGGAACGGTGATGTTGCAGACCTGAAACACCTCGGCTGCGCTGACTGGCAGTCGAGCCCGGTCCGGCCGCTGGTTGCTTCCAGCGGGCGGACATCAGTTGTGCTGATGCAAGGCAGTCGGCCATGCCGACGGCGCCTGCACGAGCCCGTTTGCCCTGTTTTGTGGCGCAGCCTCGCCCCATTTTCGTCCGACAGATCACCTGAAGCGCAAGCTCCCCCAATCCCCGAACGCAAGCAGCCTCGTTCAGACGACTTTCTACAGCGGCTAAATCCGCACGCAACTCGATGAAATGCCAGAGATTTGTGCCTAATTTCGTACCCCTTGTGTACCTGAATCGGCATTTGCCAGTTAGTTGACGTAAAAACTGGAGAAAATGTGGAGTTTTTCCGCAGAAATGGGCTGCAAATTGTTTCTCAGTCGTTACAATTCGCGGCCATGGGCTCTTTGCCCAATCAAAACAAACGAAAGTTCTTAAGAACTCATCTCAAGGGATCACTCATGAAAATGAAACTCACTTCTCTGGGACGTTTCACTTCCATGCTCGCTGCTTTCTTCATGGCGCTGACCAGCCTTTCGGCTGGCCAGGTATTCGCCGAAGACGCGGTGATCGAGGAAGTGGTCGTTACCGGTTCGCGGATCGCGCGTTCCAATTTCGAAGCAGCGTCGCCAATCGACGTCGTGACCGCGGAAGATCTTGAAGCTTCCGGCGTGATCAGCGTCGACGAGTACCTGAAGCGTCTGCCGACCTTCTCCGGCTGGCAGGCGGGTGCCAACATCAACAATGGCGGTGACGGCGGTAAGTTCGTCGACATCCGTGGCCTCGGATTCAAGCGTACGCTGATCCTGGTCAACGGCCGTCGCAGCGTCGGCAGCTTCATCGGCGATTCGTCTGACGTTGGTGCGGTCGACTTGAATACCGTCCCAATAGCGATGATCGAAAGGATCGAGGTGCTCAAGGATGGCGCTTCCGCCATCTACGGCTCCGACGCGCTGGCCGGTGTGATCAACATCATCACCAAGGACCGCTTCGAAGGCATCGAGCTCCAGGCTGATGCCAGCTGGGGCACGGAAGAGTGGGATGCGAAAACGCACTCCATCTCCACCCTGATGGGTGCGGCCAACGATCGTGGTGGCGCGCAGATGAGCCTGACGTATGCCAAGCAGGGCGAGCTTCTGCAGGGCGAGCGCGAGTGGGCTGAAGATGCCCTCTGGCCACAGCAGCAGGCTGATGGCAGCTTCGTTTCCGAGCCGGGTGGTTCTTCCAATAGCCGGCAGATTGATACCAACGGTTTCTTTGATCCGGCTGCAGCAGCCATTGCTGACGGCGCCAGCTTCATCACTGACGAAGTCACTGGTGTTGCCCGACCCTTCACCAGCGGTGACGTATACAACTACGCCCCGGTGAACGCTCTGATTACGCCGCATGAGCGTTATCAGATTGCCGCTCAGGCGGACTACGAGTTCTCCGATGCCGTAGCCATCTTCGGTGAGGCTTCTTACACTCGCCGTAACTCGGCACAGCGGCTGGCGCCTGATGCGTCTTTCTCCGTGCAGGACTACAACGGCCTGCCGAACGAATTCGTTCCGGCTTCCAACGTCTTCAACCCTTTCGGTGTTTGTGGCCTCGGCGGTCCTGGCTGTCCCAATGGCACCACCCCGCTGAACACGCTCGGTATCTCCGATCAGGACGTCGGTGTAAACCGTCGCTTCACTGAATCCGGCGGTCGTCGCTTCACCCAGTCCGTAGACAGCTTCCGCATGCTGGCTGGCCTGCGCGGCGATTTCGGGGGGAACACAGGTTGGGAACTTTCCTACATCTACTCCGAAGGCGAGACGGTCAACGAGACCAATTTCTACCACCGCTTCGACCGCTGGGCGATCATGGTCGATCCTGCGCAATGTGCGGCCGACCCCGGCTGTGTGGCTGCCACTGGCCCCGAGAACGTGCTGAACCCGTTCCAGAACTTTGGCGGAATCACTCAGGACGAACTTGGCTTCCTGATGGCGAGCTCCCTGAAGGACCAGTACAAAAACAACATGCAGAACCTGAACCTGAGCTTCAACGGCGGCTTCGGCGAGCTGGAAGGCGGTCAGATCGGCTGGTCTGCCGGTTACGAGTGGCGGAAAGAAGGCGCAACCTTCGTTCCGGACGAGTTCCTGGGTAGCGGCCTCACCACGGGTGGCGCATCCGACCCGCTGAGCGGCTCCTTCAAGGTCGACGAGCTGTACGGCGAGATGCTGTTCCCGCTGCTGGCAGGACGCTCCTTTGCCGAGAGCCTCGAAGTCGAAGCGGCCGTCCGCTACTCCGACTACAACACTGCAGCCGGCAGCACCACCAACGGCAAGCTCGGCGTGAACTGGGCGATCACAAACTCCTGGCGGGTGCGGTCCTCGTACTCCACCGGTTTCCGTGCGCCGAACGTGGTCGAGCAGGTGGCAGGTCAATCCACCAGCTTCCCGATCGTTGAAAACCCCTGTGAGTACTATGGCCTCCGCTCAGATGCCACCGACAACATTCAGGCTAACTGTGCCGCCGAGGGTCTGCCCGATGACTTCGGTCTGGGCTTCCAGTGGCAGGCGGCTTACTTCCTGAATCCTGATCCGGAAATGCAGCCGGAAGAGTCCACCACCTGGACCTTCGGTCTGGTCTGGACCCCGGAGTCCATCGAAGGTCTGCGCCTGAGCCTGGACTGGTGGGACTACGAGATCGACGAGTACATCGACGCGCCTGACTACAACGGCGTGCTGCGTAACTGTCTGAACGCGCCTGATCAGGATGCGAACGCGGCAGCGGGCGGCGCCTGCTCCATCTTCCTCAACGGCACCAGCGGCCTGAATTTCGGCGGCGCTGTCGGCGACGATGCAGAAACCGAGTTCGGTAATCTGGGCAAGGTCGAAACTGCTGGTATGGACTGGGCCGTGGATTACACCCGTCCAGTCGAGTGGGGCTTCGTCAACCTGATGGAGATCCGTTTCTTCGGCACCTACCTGGACAAGTACAGGGAGACCTTCCCGCTCTCCGGTACCCAGGATCTGGTTGGCACCGCAGGTGACGACGACGGCTTTGGCGTCTACCCCGAGTGGCGCTGGAACACCATGTTCACCCTGTCCAGCAACAACGCGTCGCTGGGCTGGAACATGTACTGGATCGACGAGGCTGACGACCTGCTGCGTCCGGCGGAAATCACCGACGCACCGAAGGCCGACAGCGTGCTCTATCACGATCTGGTGGGTTCCTACACCTGGCGTCAGGCCATCTTCAGCGCTGGTCTGGAGAACCTGACCAACGAGAAGCCGTCGCGCTTCCACAGCGCCTTCAACGCCAACACGGCGCCCGGCGTATACGATGTGGTTGGCCGCAAGCTCTGGCTGCGGGTAAAGGTTGCTTTCTAAGCACACCGAACCACGTTCGTGAATCAAAGCCGGTGGGGTTTCCCCACCGGCTTTTTTTATGGCAGTTTGCTGCTGGAATCTGACGACATGGAAACTGATGGTGCGAATTTCTGAGCAGGGCATGGCGCTCGTCCTCTTCGCAGCTGCAATGGCAGTTGATGCGAACGCGGCGGCATCGAGCAGTGCGCTGGAGGAGGCGATTGCCGACTGCCGCGTGATCACGACGGCCACAGGCCGGCTGGACTGCTATGACGCCATCAAGCTGGAGGAAGAGCTGGCCGCCAGTGAAGCCGTAATGACGGATGTTAGTGAAGCGGCTGTGGCAATGGCCTCAGACGATACGGCTGTCGGTGCTGTCGCTGCCGCCGGGTCTGCAGCCGTGATGGATCCCGTGGACGAGCGTCCCGGCGAAGAGGAAGAGTTCGGCTTCGAGTTCGACGTTAAAGACGCCCTGCAATCGGTGACGAGCGATGTCACCGAGGTGCGGAAAAACGCCAAAGGGGGGCTGGTCCTGACCCTGGTCAATGGCCAGGTCTGGCAACAATCTGACGGGCAAACGCTTTTTATGGACGAAGGGGACACTGTCACCATTACGCGTGGCGCGTTCAGCGCTTTCTATTTGACCAAGGATGGTAAAGGGCGTCGCTACAAGTTCGCCAGAGTCCAATAAATTGAATAAGAACAGCCACGACGTCAGCCGCTCCAGCATCTGGATCTACGGCTCGCTCGGTTTCCCGCTGGCCCTGCTGGGCTATCCCCTCGGCATCTGGCTACCCCGCGCCTACGACACCTACATTGGCATAGATACGGCCATGGTTGGCGTGATCATCAGCGTTGCCGCCATCTTCGATGCGGTGACCGACCCGGCCATGGGCTACGCGTCCGATTCTTTCCGGTCCCGCTGGGGTCGCCGCAAAGCCTGGGTGCTGGTGGGGGCGCCCTTCCTGGCCCTGGCGCTGTACTTTCTGCTTAATCCGGATAAAGGCAGCACGGTGCTGTATCTCGGGGCCTGGTTCGTCTTTCTGCGGCTCGGTACCACCCTGCTCGGCGTGCCCTATGCAGCCTGGGGTATGGAACTCTCTGGTGAGTACAACACCCGCACCCGCATCCAGTCGGCGCGAGAGATCTTCGTCCTGCTGGGCCTGATCGGCGCGGCGGCCGTTCCGGCGGTGGTGGAGGCCATCTACGGCGACGCGGCCACCGCGGTGCAGGTGCTCAATGCCTATACTTGGCTCGCGGTGCCCTTGCTGCTGGCTATTACCGTGCTGGTGGTCTGGCGGGTACCGGAGCCGCCGCCCCGGGCGAACGAAGGCAAGGTGAAGTTCCTGCAGTCGCTCGGGCTGATGTATCAGAACAAGATCTATCTGCGGGTGATCTCCATCGAGTTCCTGGTTGGTGGTGGAGAAGCCTTCCGCAACGCCCTGTCGCTCTATTTCATGCAGGACTACATCGGCGCGCCGCGGGCGGGCACTCTTTACCTCGTCTACTTCCTGTTCGGATTAGGCGCGATTCCGGTCTGGAACCTGCTTGCCCGCCGCTACGGCAAGCACCGGTCTCTGTCCGCGGCCATCGTTCTCGTAGGTATCGTGAGCATCGCCATCTTCACGCTGGACTACGGGCAGATCTGGCCTTTCTACGTGCTCTTCGCGATCAAGGGATTCTGTTTCGGCTCCTTTGCCTATCTGCCCCGGGCCATGCTGGCCGACGTGATCGATCTGGATACGCTGAAGTCCGGCGATGCGCGAACCGGCGGCTACTATTCGATTTACGGCTTCATGACCAAGGTGGCGCAGTCCATCGGCGGCACCTCGCTGATCGCGCTGTCGATCGTCGGCTACAACACGGCCATCGATGCCAGCAACGGGCCAACGGAACTTCTCTGGCTTGGCGTTCTCTACGCTATCGTGCCGACGGTGCTGTTCACCCTGGCCCTCTACCTCTGCTGGACCTGGCCGCTAACGTCCAAAAAGCACGCCCAGCTGCAGCGGCTCCTCGAGGTGCGGGAAGCAAGGCGGAGCGCCGCGGCTACTTGATAGGGAGACGCGGCGTTTTGATAGGGAACCGCAGCCTGAGTTTTTTGCGCTCTGTCTCAAAGCCGCTGTTACAAACTAGACATTTTCATCGGAATCCGGGGCATCTATATGAAGTCCAAGGATTTTGTCTTCCTGGCCTGTCTATAATGACGCATTGGTACGCCTGAAACGGACGCATGGATACCTGGGTACGCACACTAACGGTGGCGATTGCTTCTCTCGTCGCCGGGATCCTTCTGAGCAAGCTGCTCGGCGATGAGGTCGCCGAAGCGGGCGCGCCTGTCTATGCGGAACTGGTCAGCGAGATCTCTACCGCCCCGCCGGTCGCAACCGTTGCCCTGGTGGTCGCGCCTGAGCCGCGGCCTGTGCCCATCGTTCTGCCCTCGGTTAGCTATCGCTTTGAGCCCGTGCCCGTGGTTGAGATGCTGCCGGTCACCCCGGAGCCCGACTGGATTGATGCACCTGATGAAACGGTAGAGCTCGAGGGCGAGGTAATCGTGGAGGCGGGCCCACCGGAGCTCGAGTACGTGGCAACCCTTCATGAGGCCGATGCGGATGTGGAGGAAGGATTCGATGCCCTGGCACCCGGTACGCTGACGAGGATGACCTGGCGGGCAGGAGAGTCGCTTTATGGCTCCGCCATCCCGACGCCGATCCTGGTTGCGGAAGGTGCGGAGCCAGGGCAGACGCTGTGCCTGACCGGCGCCGTGCACGGCGATGAGCTCAACGGCATCGAGATCGTCCGGCGGGTGATGTATTCCCTGGATCCGAACAAACTGACTGGCCGCGTCGTCGGCGTGCCCATCGTCAACCTTCAGGGCTTCGAGCGGCACTCACGCTATCTGCCGGACCGCCGCGACCTGAACCGGTTTTTCCCCGGCAATCCCCGGGGCAGCTCCGCGTCCCGGATCGCCTTCAGCTTTTTCGAGCAGGTGATCAGACACTGTGATGCCCTGGTTGATCTGCACACGGGGTCCTTTCACCGGACCAACCTGCCGCAGCTGAGGGCCAACCTGCTCGATGAGTCGGTGCTCGAGATGACCGAAGGTTTCGGTGGCCTGGTGATCCTGCACAGCACGGGCGGCGAAGGCACGCTGCGGGCCTCGGCCGTTCGCGCCGGTGTTCCTGCCGTGACGCTGGAAGCCGGCGAGCCGCTGCGGGTGGACGACAAGGCGGTGGAACACTCTGTGAAAGCGCTCTACAGCCTGCTGGACGACATGGACATGTACAAACGCCGCAGCTTCTGGGGCACGCCGGAACCTACCTACTACGGCTCCATGTGGGTGCGCGCAGACAAGGGTGGCATGCTGCTCGGTGAGGTGAAGCTCGGTAAGCGGGTCAAGGAAGGGGACGTGCTCGGTACGGTCACCGATCCGATCACCAACGTGAAGCAGGAGATTCTCGCGCCGCAGCCCGGACGGGTGATCGGCATGGCTCTGAATCAGTTCGTGATGCCCGGTTATGCCGCCTTCCACCTCGGTGTGGAAGCGCCGGATGGCAGCTCCCTGCCGGAGTCACCCAGCGCCGAAGAGATCGATCATTCGGTGGCGCTCGCCGATGGCGTGCTGGACGAGCGGGATGACTCCGACGAATGAGCTGGCGGTTCCTGCTCTGGTGCATGGTGTTCTGGCTGAGCGCCTGTGCGGAGGAGGGTGCCTCCTCTGAACCGACCCTTCCGACCCCAGCTGCCGATTCCGCCTTCGAGGCGGAGACGGCCGTCTACCGCTGCGAGTCCCCGGATGGCGAGATCGTCATCGTTACCCGCACCCGGCCGAACGGCATGCACATCTTCCTTCCGCCCGAGACCGGCGGCGGTTACCTCGACTGCGAGCACGACCGTCGGGCATCGATCTGGGAGCACGCCAAGCTCAACGGCGTGAATTTCAGGGCTGTCGGCAACGAGCCGGGTTGGGTGCTGGAGATACGCGAAGGCGATCGGCTTGATCTGAGCTATGACTATGGGCAGGCCAGCCTGAGCGTGCCGATTACCGAGACCCGCTCCGACGCGGACTCGCGCACCACGACCTTCTCGGGTTCGTCCGGCGGCCGCTCCATGGTCGTCAGGCTCACGGGCGAGGGCTGCAGCGACACCATGAGTGACGAGACTTTCCCGACCCGGGTGCAGATCGAGTTCGACGACAGAAAGCTGTCCGGCTGCGGCCGGCCCCTGCACTGATCTGATACTTGCTTCAGTCCTGGTCTAGAATCAGCCTGACCTGAACTGCAAAGTGAGGCCTTCGTGACTGAGATCCCTGAGCTCTGCGCGCTGTCGGCAACAGCACAACGTTCGCTGATCGAGTTACGAACGATTTCCAGCCGGGAGCTGACCCAGGCTCACCTGGACTGGATCGACAGGATCAATCCCGCGGTCAACGCCATCTGCACTCTGGTGCCGGAGCTGGCACTCAGCCAGGCGGATGCGGTGGACGCGGCCCTCGCCGCCGGTGAGCCGGCCGGCGCGCTCGCTGGACTGCCTGCGGCGATCAAAGATCTGGTGAACACGAAAGGTATCCGCACCACCCACGGCTCGCCGCTCTTTGCCGCCCATGTGCCAGGCCAGGATGCTCTGCACGTGGCCAGAATCAAGGCCGCGGGTGCGGTCATACTCGGCAAGACCAACACGCCGGAGTGGGGCGCGGGGTCGCAGACCTTCAATCCGCTGTTTGGCGCCACAGCCACCCCCTATGACCTCTCCCGAACCAGCGGCGGTTCCAGCGGTGGCGCGGCCGCCGCGCTGGCAGCCAGGATGCTGCCGGTCGCCGACGGCAGTGATCTCGGCGGCTCGCTCAGGAATCCGGCGGCCTTCTGCAACATCGTCGGCTTCAGGCCAAGCACCGGCCGGGTGCCGGCGCCGGAACGGGTGAGCGGCTGGAACGGCATGTCTGTGCTCGGACCCATGGGGCGCACGGTGGAAGACGTGGCGCGGCTGCTCTCGGTGATGGCAGGCGCGGATCCACGCGATCCGCTGTCCCGTGCCGAGGATCCGGCGGTATTCGCCGGTGATCTGCAGGCAGACCAGTCGGGTAGCCGGGTGGCGTTCAGCGAAGACCTGGGCTTTCTGCCGGTGGCGGAAGCCGTGCGGTCCGTATTCAGAACTGCCCGGGCGCACTTCGAGTCCCTGGGCTGCGTCGTCGACCAGGCGGCACCGGATCTCAAGGATGCTCCAGAAGTCTTCCAGACGCTTCGGGCCCACACCTTCGCCGGATCCTTCGCGACGATCTACGAGTCGTCGCAGCGGGACAAGCTGAAAGATACGGTGCAGTGGAATATCGAGAAAGGACTCAAACAGTCGGGTATGGAGGTCGCCCGTGCGGAGATCGCCCATACCAGCATTTATCGCCGGGTACTGACTTTCTTCGAAGATTGGGACTTTCTGGTGCTGCCTTCGACCCAGGTCCTGCCGTTTCCGAAAGACCAGGACTGGGTGCGGGAGATCGAAGGGGTCCGGTTCGAGAACTACCTGCAATGGATGGAAATCTGCTCGGCGATCACCGTCACCGGCTGCCCGTCCATATCGATACCCTGCGGCTTCAGTCCGGAGGGGCTGCCTGTCGGGCTGCAGATCGTCGGTCCGCCGCTGGCGGATCTGCCCGTGTTGAAGATGGCGCACGCCTTCGAGGCGGCGACCGGGATGGCTGCCAAGGCGCCATCCTTTGAGGGATACTGAGGCAATACTGGATCGGGAGAGATGAGGATGACCTACGAGACCATACTGGTTGAAAACGTCGATGGCGTTTCAACGATCACGCTGAACCGGCCGGAACGGCTGAACGCCTGGACCTACCAGATGGGTGCGGAGCTTTCCCGGGCCGTAAAGGCAGGGAACGAAGACGACGAAGTGCTGGCCTTCGTGGTGACCGGCGCGGGGCGGGGTTTCTGCGCCGGTGCGGATATCGGCGACGTGTTCAAGGCGCAGGCGGAAGGAGAGAACGTCCGCGACGATGACGGTCCGCGGGATTGGGTGGCAGAGATCCGGGCCGCGAAACCCATGGTCGCCGCCATCAACGGGGCGGCGATCGGCGTCGGCCTGACCCAGGTGCTGCCCATGGACTATCTGATCGCTTCTGATGAGGCCAAGCTGTCCGTTCGGTTCGTGAAGATGGGTCTGGTGCCGGAGCTGGCGAGCTCGCACTACCTGGTGCTGCGGATGGGCTTCGGCCGGGCCAGCGAGCTCATGCTGTCGGGTCGGACGGTGAGTGGCCGCGAGGCTGCCGAGCTTGGTCTGGTCGACCGAGCCGTGCCCGGCGATGAGCTGCTAGCGGTCGCGCACGAAGTGGCCCGGGGTATGGGTGACAATCCACAGGCATCTCTGAAGGCGATCAAGGATCTGGTGACTCAGAACGCGGCGGAAGCGGATCTGACCCAGGTTCAGCAGCGGGAGATGGCCGCGCTCGCCGAAGCCTATAAATCACCCGAGCACAAAGAGGCGATCGCGGCTTTCATGGAGAAGCGCGAGCCGGACTTCAAAGCGGCCAGAGGCGGGGCATCTTAGGATGGCGTTTACCGAACTCAGTTATGAGGTCAACGACCACATCGGCGTGATCACCCTGCGCCGTCCCGAGGCGATGAACTCGCTCACCTACACGCTCTACATGGAGCTCGAGGATGCCGTGCGTGAGTCGGAGGCGCGCGTGCTGGTGATCACCGGCGAGGGCAGGGCGTTCTGCGCCGGCGACGACGTGAAGCAGATCCTCGGCGGCAGCGAAGGGCCGCCGCCTGAATCCATCGAGCGCGGGCGCAAGACGGGCGGTCTGACCCCGGCAGCCGACGCGCTGCTTTACTCGGATATCCCGATCATCGCGGCGGTGAACGGGCCGGCCGTGGGCTGGGGTATGGAGCTCGCCATCATGGCAGACATCCGCATTGCCAGCAGCGCGGCTAAATTCGGCGAGCTGTTCGTGGTCCGTGGTCTCTGTTGTGACGCGCCGGGCCTCGGTCGGCTCGCGCAACTGGTGGGTAGAGCACGGGCGGCCGAGCTTCTGTTCACCGGCGAGGTGATCGATGCCGAGCGGGCGCTGGCCCTGGGTCTGGTTTCGGATGTGGTGGCGCCGGACGCGCTCATGGAGCGGTCTCTGGCGATGGCGGCGAAGATCGCGGCCAACCCGCCGCTGGCCGTTCGCGCCATCAAGGCTGGCCTGCGTCGTACCCTCGATCCGGACTGGCGGGATACCGGCGCCTGGGCGATCGAGCAGATCCAGCAACTGCGGAAGACCGAAGACTCGAAAGAGAGCGTGCAGGCCTTTCTCGAGAAGCGCGAGCCGAATTTCAGCGGCCGCTGATCCGAACGGCTGCGATAGCAGCCGTTTGCTACTGCAGCCGCCTGAGCGCCTTCACTTCCTTTTTGAGCGACTTGATCGTGGCCCTGAGCTCGGCAAGCTCGTCGGTCTTTGGCCCACCAGCGCCGTTCTCCTCTGACTTGGCGGCCTTCTTCAGCACAGCGCCGTAAGCTGCCTGCAGGCGCCGGCCGCTGTCCCGCTCTTCGGCGATGTAGCGGCCGAGCAGGGCGCCGGTCTGCGGATCGATGCTGGTGTCCTCGAACAGCCGGGCGAAAGGATCGCCGCCGTCGCCGCCGAGCGTTTTGTTGACCTGTGCCA
>Ga0316187_10002862_pt1 | contig 15067 bp, 16 predicted proteins | sample CroRivburrow1_MG_FD_204927 | JGI IMG/M metagenome (GOLD analysis project Ga0316187, IMG submission 204927) | Coastal sediment microbial communities from Maine, United States - Cross River worm burrow 1 | ecosystem: Environmental > Aquatic > Marine > Coastal > Sediment | place: USA: Maine... | reverse complement strand
ATTTAAAAGGAATTTGTCCACAACATGTAACCATGATCGGTATATTTGGAGATATCGCTGATGTCGAAGCCAGCCTTGCTGCTATTGAACGGGCTGATCATCTCAAATGAATATATCCGATCGAACTTGTTTCCCAATTGAGTTAAAAACCAATTGGGAGCCGGAGGGCAGTCAGCATGTTATTAGCCAAGGTGATCGGAAACGTATGGTCCACCAAAAAAAAGGATGCAATATCAGCCTTAAGGCTTTTGTTCATTCAGCCTTTGGGAAAAAATCTGAAGCCGGACGGTAATGTCCTGGTCGCCGTAGACGAGGTCGGGGCGGGCTTCGGAGAACTGGTGATTGTCACCCAGGGCTCCCCGGCCATGCAGGCCTTTAACAAAACCGAGTTAATTCCCGTGGACGCAGTGGTGGTTGGCATTGTTGACAATCTAGAAATGTACGACGATGTCGCCGGAAAGAAAAAATGAGAGCGGATATCGTTGATAAAGTGCGGTCAGCCGGCGTTGTCGGTGCCGGCGGCGCAGGCTTTCCAACCCATGTAAAACTGCAGTTTGATGTGCAGAGGGTTCTGGCAAATGGGGCTTCCTGCGAACCACTGCTCTCCAGCGACCCTTACCTGATGGAACATCAAACAGGTCCGGTTTTAGACGGTCTGCTGTCGGTGATGGACTGCACCGGTTCCGAAAAGGGAACCATATGCCTGAAATCCAAACATACGAATGCACTGGCCGCACTGAGAGCTAAAATCTCCGCTAATGGATACGCCGGTCGTATCGATGTGTTCGAACTGGAAGACTTCTACCCGGCCGGTGACGAGTTTATTCTGGTCAACGAAGTTCTGGGAAAGATCGTGCCCGAAGGGGGAATCCCCCTGAATGTGCGGGCAGTCGTCAGCAACGTGGAATCGCTGTTAAATGTTTCCCGGGCCATGACCGGCGCTCCGGTTACTGATCGGTTTCTAACAGTATGCGGCGAAGTCAATAAACCGGTTGTCTGTAAAATTCCGATCGGCACGCCTTCCAGCGCCGCCATTGAACTGGCCGGAGGTCCTAAAATTTCTGATTTCGGCATTGTAATGGGGGGGCCCATGATGGGCAAAGTCCTTACGGATGGTTCGGAACCGATAACTAAAACCACCAGCGGTATAATCGTCCTCCCCCCGCATCACAACGTCATCCGCGATAAACGCCGCAGTCTGGATCAGATGCGATTTATCGCCAAATCAGCCTGCACCCAGTGCTCACGGTGCACGGATCTTTGTCCGCGATATCTGATCGGACATGCCCTGGAGCCGCACAGGATCATGCGGCACCTGGCCTATTCACCGGGCATGCAGGGAGACGTCCTGGAAGATGCGCTGATTTGCTCGGAATGCGGGGTCTGCGAAAAATTTGCATGCCCCATGATGCTCTCCCCAAGGGAAATTAACGCCGCCGTCAAGCAGAAACTGCTGAAAGACGGCATCAAAAGAGAACCCAAGCGTGAAACCTATCAGGTATCTATTTTTAACGATACGCGTAAAATACCGCTAAAGCGTCTCATGCAAAGACTTGAGGTCACTAAGTACGATACCCATCCACCTTTTTGTCAAAATGAGATTCAGGTAAGTCAGGTCACCATACCGTTGCAGCAGAATCTCGGTCAGCCGGCCGTACCTGTGATACAGGCGGGTGATAAGGTCAAAAAAGGGGACCTGATAGGAGAGATCCCCGAAGGCGCCCTGGGCGCCAGGGTTCATGCCAGTATTGATGGAACGGTTCAGGAAGTGAATGATAAGATTGTTATTACAAAATAACTTGAGCTTTTATAGTGGTTGTCAAAAAAACGTTCCGTTATTCAAACGTTTTTTCCTACAACCACTTATACCAGCCGGAATGTTTTTATGAAAAGCGGTATAATATTATGAATGGCAAGTTTTCCTATAAATATCGAAATTCGAATTTCGGATTTGTTTCGGATTTCGGATTTCGAGCTTCGGATTTATGCGTCACCCGAAGCAGGTATATCTAATCTAGCTCATAATATTTTCTTTTTCGAGTTTATCAAATTTAGGACAACAATATGGAACTTAAAGCCATCGCCATGATCGAACTCAACAGCATCGCCAAAGGAGTGCAAACGGCCGATGCGATGTTAAAAACCTCCGCTGTCGATCTTGTCATGGCACAACCGATTTGTGCCGGTAAATATATGGTGCTGGTATCCGGTGATGTGGATTCGGTTGAGCGCGCCGCGGACGTCGGCAAAGAGAATGCCGGGGAATTTCTGGTCGATGATTTTGTTATCCCCAACGTTCATTCCTCTGTATTTCCGGCCCTGACAGCCACTACCCGGATTCAGGACATCGATTCACTGGCTGTCATCGAAACCTTTTCGGTGGCCTCTTCCATATTGGCCGCCGATGCAGCTGTTAAAGCCGCCGACGTGGACATCATTGAAATTCGATGCGCAACGGGTCTGGGCGGTAAATCCTTTCTTTACCTGACCGGAGATGTTTCATCGATCAACTCAGCGGTCGAGGCTGGAATTGACGTGTTGCGCGGTAGCGGACTGATATTGAGTCACGTGGTCATCCCTTCTCCCAGTCGGGACTTACGCAGGTGTATTTTATGACGACTGCCGGATTGGATTTACAAAAGCTCGTCAACCAACCGGAAAACTGGGATTTTTCCGGCGCACGGCAATTGTATGCCGGGGTTGATCTGGGGACGTATAAAGCCATTACCATCATAATAGATGAAACCGGAAAACCCCGCGCTGCCAGAATGCGCAGGGCTGAAGTGGTTCGCAGCGGCTTGATCCTGGACTATGCCGGTGCTCAGAATATTGCCCGCGAAATGATCGAAGAAATGAGGGATGCCAGCCATCTCCCGATTGAAAAAGGCGCGACTTCATATCCACCGCAGACCGAATACGCCAATATAAATGCTACCCGCTACATACTTGAAGGGGTGGGGCTGGAAGTATTAAATGTATTAGACGAACCCACAGCCGCCAACCAGATTCTCAAACTGGAAAACGGGGCCATCGTGGATGTGGGCGGCGGAACAACCGGGATCGCAGTGATCAAAAACGGCAAGATTGTTTTTACGGACGATGAAGCCACCGGCGGCGTGCACCTCTCACTGGTGGTGGCCGGCAACCATAAAATCAGCTATGAGGAAGCCGAAGTAATAAAGACCGATCGCCAGAAAAATCGTGACATACTTCCCATCGTACGGCCGGTAATCGAAAAGATTGCCAGTATTGTGGACAACTGTCTGCAGAAATTTGACGACCTGAGCAGTGTCTGCCTGGTCGGCGGAACCTGTGAATTGGAAGGCTTTACCGAAGTTGTCCAAAAAGCACTGAGCATCAAGACTTTTCGGCCTGAATCCCCCCAGTTTACAACACCGATGGGAATCGCACTTTCGTGTCTTAACAAAGGGCAACAGTAATCACCGAAATTTACTTAACGGTTATCATGCAAAAAGAAGTCATCAGCAAAATGGTGAAAGAGGTTCTGCGGGAAAAAGGATTGCTGGAACTTTCGGCCGATAATTCGGCTCCGAAACGGATCCTGCGTGACCGGGCAACGCCGGCTGTATTGAACGTCTTTCACCCCGGCGTTCGCAAACTGGAACTGGCCCTGGAACAGATCCGCTTGATCGAAGATATTGCCTCCAGATCCAGCACCTTTACGGTGAATTCTGCGCGCTCATGGGTATGCGGCGATGATGTCAGAGAAAAAACCGGCAGCCGGTGCATTCTGGACACGGTTAAACCGGAAGGACTCGAAAAAGCGCTGCAAAAAGCGGACATCCTGGTATTGCCGACATTTTGCTTCAAGACGGCTTCAAAGGTGGCGTGCCTGATCGGCGATGACCAGGAAAGCGCCATTGTGCTGTCAGCACTGATACAGAATAAACCTGTCCTGGCCACCAACGATGGCTTTACCCTGCTGAATACCCTCCGGAACAAAGGAATCCAGAGTGAAATTAAACGAATCCTGAGTAAGCTGGAAAGCTTCGGCATTGTCTTCTGCAAAACAGAACAGCTGGCATCGAATTTTCAAAAATTGGTAACGGGCGATTTTAAATCCGTCTCTTCTGAAACTGAAAAAGAGGCAGGCAATAAGATAGCACCTGCCCGCAACCTGATCACTGCCAAGGATATCCGAATGGCCGCTGATAATAATCAAGCCAGAATCACGCTGGCACGCGGTGGGCTCATCACCCCTTTGGCAAAAGATCAGGCCAGAGAATATGCGATTAAAATTGTAAGAAGCGATTCGTAAACGATTAGAAAAGGGGATTAAAGAATGGCCGAACTCAGAGCCTACTGTCACATAGATCGCATGCAGCCACAGTTTGCATCCTTATTTTCAAGCTCCTGCCGGGGGTTTCTATCGGTGGAGGGGATGGCCTCTCTATTTGTCGAGGTTTTGCCGGGTGTTGAAATCAATCGACTGGCTGATATTTCCCTCAAGGTCACCAATTCAAAACCGGGCGAAATGATTGTGGAAAGACGCTACGGCATGATGGAGATTCACTCCTTTGAGCGTGAAGAAGTCTTGCATGCCGGCCAGATGATTCTGGAAGAACTTGGCCTGAAAGAAGAAGATCGGGTGGCCCCCAGTATCCTGTCGACCAGTATCATCAATAAAATAGACCCATACCAGGCGGTCATCATCAATCGCAACAGCAAAGGCATGCTGATATTGGGCGGCGACGATGTATATTTGCTTGAGGTTACGCCGGCCGCCTACTCTTCAATTGCCGCCAACGAAGCCGAAAAATACTGCGATGTCCGTCTGGTCGACATACGGTTTTTCGGAGCAGCCGGGCGCATTTATCTGGCCGGCAGCGAGTCAGAAGTCCAGGCAGCCGCCCAAAAAATAGTCGAAACATTAACCCAGATAAAAGGGCGAAAACAATAGTCTATTTCCGTAAGCGCTCAATATTAAAGGTTGGTTGGAATTCGTGAAAAATCAGCCATAAAACTAGTCGGAATAATGGAATGGTGGAAAAAATGGAGACAGAATCATGCAACAGGCGTTAGGGCTTATCGAAACCCACGGGTTGGTGGGCGCAATAGAAGCAGCGGATGCGATGGTAAAAGCTGCCAGAGTCAAATTTTTGGGGCGTGAGAAAGTCAAAGGCGGTCTGGTGGCCGTCATGGTCGCCGGAGATGTCGGTGCGGTAAAAGCGGCCGTGGATGCGGGGGCCGCCGCCTGTAAGCGGGTCGGCAAGTTAGTCTCAGCCCACGTTATTCCCAGGCCGCATGACGATATTGATGGGATGATACCCGCACCCGCAGAAACGAACACGGAAAAACCGTCTCAAAAAACCAGACCGCAACCAAAGGCAACACCGAAGAAGAAGAAGAAGGGTTGATTGGGTTGATCGGGTTGATTGAGTTTATTGGGTTGATTGGGTCAAAGGATCGATTTGCCTTTTAAGAGCCATAATAAAAACACTGCATATAACCGGTAATACTTTTGTTTTTAACCTAATCAACCAGTCAACTTTATCAACTATAGTAGAGAACACAATTACTCAGCATACTTTCACTCTATACATTTTAGGCAATTTAGACATTTTAGGCATTTAATTTTGGAGTACCAAAATGGCACCTGTTTATATATTCGCTGAACAAGTTTGGCGTATTGCGAGATCCGGAAAAAGGGAAATCGAAATTCCCGAAGGGGCCCGCATTTCTTCGGCCGCTGCCGATCTGATTAAAGAGCATCAAATCCAGATCAAAACCGTCGCACCCGGTCGTGACACCTCCGGTAAACCACTGGCACCGGGCGACAGGTCAACCAGAACGGCCAATAAATCCGACCGCAAACAGCAGGCCGGACGCTCAGCCAAAAAATCGGGACCCAATCAGCCGCCTGAGAAGACAGTAAAGATTTCTGAGGAAGAATTGGAAGCAATCATCAACCGGGTTGTCAAACGTTTCAAACAGCTGAAAGGCGATAAACCGGAAAAACTAGATGCCAAAAGGGCCGACACGGCAGTCAAATCGCAAGATGCATCAATTGAGAGTGATGACCTCGATGACCTGGTTATCTGCCGATGCGAAGAAATCACCCTGGGCGAAATTAAAGATGCGATCCGCAACGGGTTTCAGACCCTAAACGGCATCAAACGCGTCACAAGGGCCGGCATGGGTCTGTGCCAGGGGCAAACCTGCCAGCGGCTGGTGACCCGTATACTCACCGAAGAACTTGGCCTTGCAGCGGCGGATATCGACCCCACCACGGCCCGGGGTCCGGTACGACCGCTCAGATTGGAAGTTTTCGCGAACAGCTAAGCTTGCAAATGGAAAATTGCAGATTAACCATCAAAATTTTAAAAATGATAAATACGAAGCACGAAACCCGAAATCCGAAACAATTTTCTAAATTCGAATGCTTAAATGATCCAAACAAAATCTATAGTAGCTATCCAAAATATTAGCGAGGAACATTCATTTTAGTTTTGATTTTTTGTCATTATGTATTCGGATTTGTTTCGAATTTCGATATTCGAGTTTCGAATTTAATTTTTCGCAAAAAGAGAAGATTGCGAAAAGTGGAAGTGACTCCCTAAAATTTTCAAAATCCTACAGTCAGGAGCTAGTATGCTCGAAAAAGCAGACATAGTCATCATCGGCGGCGGCGTTATGGGATGTGCCATTGCATACAATCTGGCCAAAGCAGGGTTAAAACCGGTCGTCATCGAAAAATCAGATATCGGTGGTGAAGCCTCCGGCAGCAATGGCGGCGGCGTGCGCCAGTCGGCCCGAAATCTCAAAGAAATGCCCCTGGCCATGGAAAGCATTCAGATTTACGGCCAGCTTCACGAAGAGCTGGGCATGGACGTCGAATATGTGCGTGAAGGCAACCTGCGGCTGTGCACCACCGCAGATGAATTGGAGGCCATGCGCAAGGCCGTCGAGAATCAAAAAAAAGTGGGGCTGGAACTATTAATGCTGGACCGCAAGCAGGTGCTGGATATCAACCCCTATGTGGGTGAAAAGGTTATTGGCGCCAGTTATTGCCCTACGGACGGTCATGTCAATCCGTTCCTGGTGACCTACGGGTTTTTTAAAAAAGCCAAAAGCCTGGGCGCACGCTTTTATACCCACGAAGAAGCCAGAGAAATTCAAATGCAAAAAGGCCGGGTCACCGGGGTGGTAACCGACAAGAGCACCTTTGAAACCGATCTGGTGGTTGATGCGGCCGGGGTTGCCGGCCGCAAGGTGGCCAATTTGGTGGGACTGGACTTGCCCATGCGGCCGATTTTCTCGGAAGCCTTAATTACCGAAGCCTACCCGCCGCTGTTTAAACAAATGGTTGGACATGCCAAGGGACTGTTTTACGGGAGACAGACGGCTCACGGTTCTTTTTTCTGGGGCGGCTTCGTCGGTACCGAAGAATTTATTTACCGCGAAGGTAAACCGCTTTTCCATTATATTGGTCCGGCGATCTCTGAAATGGTCTTGGATTTTTTTCCGGTTCTAAAAGACCTTAACGTCATTCGGATGTGGTCGGGTCTCATCGCCCAGATGTCGGATGCCATTCCGGTTCTGGGTTTAACCTCGGAAGTTCCCGGTTTTGTTTTCGCCACCGGATTCAGTGGACATGGGTTCGGTCTGGCGCCGGTGATCGGCCGCCTGATTTCAGAACTGATAATGGATTGTAATACCTCGATTCCGATTAATGATTTTTGTTACGGCCGATTTCACAATGGTTCCGATCACGAATGTTCCTGCCAGGGCAATGCGGCCTGCACCACCGTGACCGCTGTATGTCCCAACAAGCGGGAATGGCTGAAAAGTATATAGGGTTCAAAGGTTCAGGGTTCAGGGTTACCGCTTGTACACCGTTAACGACAGCATCTTTTTAACCTTTGAACCCTGAACCCTGAACCTTGAACCCCAGATCTTGAAACATTGAATGGCTTACCGTTTGATAATTGAGAATAATTTTTTTGATTAGCTAGGACTACTAAATATGATCGACCTCAGAGCGTTTGCTTTTATTGATCAGCTGCAAAAACAGATGGTGGCGTATATCGGTTCTGCCTCCCGGGGCTATTACCCGGTTACGGGCCAGGCCGCTCTATTCCTTGAAATTGCGCCGGGCATGGAGATCAATACCATTACGGACGCGGTCATGAAAAAGGCCAACGTTCGGCCCGGAGCGCTGGTGGTAGAAAGAACCTATGGCATGCTCGAGGTTCACGCCGATGATCCGGACGATGTCAAAGAAGCCGGTCAGGTGGTCCTGGATTATATAGGCTGTACGGAGGCTGAGCGGCTCAAGCCAAAGATCTTATCAACCGAAATTGTCGAACGGCTGAATCCGTATATGAGTCAAATCGTGAATCGTTTCCGGTCGGCCAGCATGTCGTTGAGCGATGAAACCCTTTATATCCTTGAAGTTGTGCCGGCCGGCTATGCAGGCTACGCGGCCAATGAAGCTGAAAAAGCCGCAGATATTACCATAAATCATGTCACCGTATACGGCGCCAGCGGCAGAGTCTACCTGGCAGGCGACACCTCGGATGTTCATGCAGCCAAAGACGCTGCAGAAAAGGCTCTGGCGGCTATCGACGGCAGAGACCATTAGAAGCGATCGCAAAAATAGATGATGAGCTAAATTCATGAAATCAGCCAAGAAAGATCTTTTTGATAAACTTATTCGTATCTATCCCAAACTGTCTCCCAAAAAAAGACGGGTGGCTGATTTGATCATGAATGACTACAAAAATATCTTCCTAATGACGGCCCGAGAGATCGCCGAGAAATGCGCGGTGAGTGAACCGACGATTTTACGGTTTAGCGTTGATATGGGGTTTTCCGGCTATGCCGACTTTCTCCATTACATGAAAGGCGTGCTCCACACGGAACTGACCAGCGCTGAAAGGCTTACCCTGACAAGTCGCAAACCGGACGAGGGAACGACCATCCAGCGCTACTGTCAAAATGCCATCCACAATCTTCAAAATCTCATGACATCCGTCTCTGAGCCTGAATTTAAAAAAATCGCCCGTTCGATCTACAAGGCCGACAGGGTGTATGTGGTCGGCTACAGGGCATCGGCAACACTGGCCTACCATTTCGGCTATCTGTTAAAAAAAGTGCGGAAAAAGGTAACGATAGATACGGATCTTTCCTGGGAATTAATGGATGCCCTCAATGAAAGTGGCCCGAGCACCTTAATGGTCGTCATAGCGTTTCCCAGATACCCCCGCAGAACCATAGAAATTTTGAAATATGCCAACCAGTGCAATATCCAGACAATCGGATTAAGTGACACGCTCACTTCTCCCATAATCACGCTCGCAGACCAGTATGTCATGATCGATATTGAAGGTGTCTCCTTCGTTGATCCATTTGCCCACATCATCGCCTTTCTGGGTGCTCTGGTACATGAAATCGCTTTTATCGACAATGAAGAAGCGATGCGGTGTATTTCCAAATTTGACAGCGGGGTAAAGGCCGCCAATGAATTTTATACGGAAGATGAGGTCGACCAGCGGTTAGCCTATAGATTAAATCGGCCGCAGATCACCTCATTGTGGCCGCAGAAGGAAGAAAAGCAGTCGTAAACCTATTTAAAAACCAATGAGAACGTAACCATGAAACTTGATGAAAAGGTCATTAACCAAATTGTCGAAACAGTTGTGCAAAAACTGGCCGACCAGGAATCTGAAAACAAGGAAAGGGTCAAACCTACTTCTAACAGGACCGATGTCACCGACGGCGTTTTCCAGGATATGACTGCCTGTATTCAGGCGACCTGTGAGGCCCAGAAGAAGCTGGTAGCCCTACCCCTGGAAGTGCGCAACAAACTGATCGCCGCCATACGCGATGCCGGTACGGCCAATGCCGGAGAATATGGTTCTATGGAGTTTGAGGAAACCGGACTCGGCAAACTGGTAGATAATGTCAATAAAAATATCTCGGCCTGTCAGGTAATGGGTCTGGAGGACCTCGCCCCCGAAGTGTATGCCGGTGACAAGGGCGTCACTATTATTGAAAGGCTCCCGGTGGGTGTGATCGCCTCCGTCCATCCGGTTACCAATGCCGCGCCGAGCATCCTGTTTAATGCCGTCATGATGCTTTCCGGAGGCAATACCGTAGTGGTTAACCCTCATCCCAAAACCAAGGCAGTATCGGCCCGGGTAATCCGTGATTTGAATAAAGCCATCATTGCGGCCGGAGGTCCGCCTAACTGCCTCAGCTGTCTGACAGAGCCCTCTGTGCCCTCAGCCCAGCAATTGATGACCCATCCGGACATCGGTATGATTGCTGTTACCGGCGGACACGGTGTTGTTGATTTCGCCACCAAGACCGGTAAACGGGTCATTGCCGGTGGCCCCGGAAATCCTCCGGTGGTGGTCGACGAAACCGCTGATCTGAAACGGGCTGCGCACTGCATTGTCGAGGGTGCCGGCTTTTCCAATTGCATTGCCTGTGCCAGCGAAAAAGAAATCTTTGTGGTTGATTCGGTGGCAGACCGCTTAAAAGAAAATTTGATAAGTGACGGTGCTTACGAGATCAGTGCATCCCAAGGCGAGGAACTTCTGAAACATATATTCAAAGAAGTCAAAGAACCGGGAAAACCCGGTGTGATCAACATGGATTACATCGGTAAGACACCCCAGTTCATATTAAAATCCATCGGCGTGGAGGTGGGAGCGGAAGTGCAGATTGTCATCCTGGAAACCGACAATGGCCATCCCCTGGTTTGGACCGAGCAGATTATGCCGGTGCTACCTTTAATACGCTGCCGAAATGTAGATCAGGCCATTGAATGGGCATTGGCAGCAGAGCAAAATTTTGGTCATACCATGGCGATTCATTCCAGCAGCCTGACAAACATTCAAAAAATGGCCAGCAGGGCCAGCTGCGCATCTTTTGTAAAAAATGGGGCCTGCGGTTTGGGCGGGGTTGGCGTTAGCGGTGAAGGCTATGTATCTTTTCATATCGCCACCAATGGCCAGGGGCATACGCGGCCCAGAACATTTACCCGCATCAGACGCTGTGTCATGACCGATGATTTAAGATACCGGTACGGAAGCAATAAATGAGAATTCAGCTTATTGAACATGACCCCCAAGATTTTTCCCGCACCAACATTTCCCTCTGGGCCGCCGATAAGGGATACCGGGTTAACCAGGTTTTTATCTGTAACAATCAAGCGCTGCCTCCCGTGGATTCTTTCGACTGGCTCATGGTCATGGGCGGATCACCACATGCCTGGGATGCAGCTGGAAACGCCTGGCTTCAAACAGAGAAGGACTTTGTAAACGAGGCCCTGGCTGCAGGCAAAATGATTCTGGGAATTTGTTTTGGCGCCCAGCTGCTGGCAGAGGCACTGGGGGGCGAGCTGTTCCCTAATCCCCACCGGGAAATCGGCTGGCATGAGGTCGCATTGAGCCAGCAGGGCCGGGAATCCTTTCTTTTTCAGGGTATTCCGCCCGCCTTTGTTACCTTCCACTGGCATGACGATCATTTTTCACTGCCACAGAGCTGCACCCGGCTGGCCGGCAGCCAGGCCACCGAAAACCAGGCTTTCGTGGACAAAGAGCGCCCGCTGGTGGGCCTTCAATTCCATCCCGAGTATACCCGGCGCATGGTGGCCTATTACGCCCGTGAGCATAGTCAGGACTGGACAACGGATGACTATGTCAGCACAAAGGATGAGGTTCTGGTTCAGACTGATGAAATCCCGAATACTTACTGGCTGATGGAAATATTGCTGAACAATATGGCCCAGGAATTTGCCGTAAACATCTGATTGGAGACCGGAATGGATTTATTAAAACGTGAAAATTTCTCATCAGGTGCGCCCTTTGAAGACAAGGCCGGCTACAGCCGGGCAGTCAGAGTCGGCAACATGGTTTTTGTCGGCGGAACCACCACCACCAACTCCAAAGGCGAGGTTGAAGCGCCGGGTGACGCTTATCTTCAAACCAAAATCATCCTCCAAAAAATCGAGGATGTTTTAAAACGTGCCGGCGCTAAAATGTCCCATGTTGTCCGGGTTCGTTTTTATGTCACCGATATCAGCCGCGGACAGGAATATATAAAGGCCTATTCCGAGTGGTTTAAAAATATAAGACCGGTTATTACCATGGCTGAAGTCAAGGCCCTTGCCCGTCCGGAACATCTGGTCGAAATTGAAGTCGATGCGGTGATCGGTTCTTATCTGACTACCCGGTTGACATAACTGTTCTTTATATACTAAATACGATTTAAAATTGTGTATTGCAGTCAGGTTTTAGAGGTGATTTCAAAGCATCTAAATCGTATCACGCTTGGGTTCTATATTATAAACCATTAATTATATAAAAATAATCAGGAAAATTTTCAGATGGAGTTGATGTTTTCCGGTTATGCAAAGGAGGTGATAACCACCGGTCAACCCATAACCCTAACTGATCGTTAATAAAATGGGACTAAAAAGGAGGAGTGCTATGAAAGTGAAGCGCATATTTTTATTGATTTCTATCATCCTGGTTACGGTTTTCGTCTTTACCCTGACAATCGGCAGCCTGAACGCTGAAGCCGCCGACAAGGTTTATCGCCTTAAAATTCAATCCGCCTATCCGCGCGGTGACCTTTCCATGGAGCTGTTGAAGGATTTCGCATCAACAGCGGATAGAATGAGTAAGGGACGCATCAAGATACAGGTGTTCGCCGATCCGGAACTGGTTCCGGCCGAACAACTGTTTGAGGCGACCCAGAAGGGAACCCTGGATATGCTGCACGCCGTCGCAGCCATGTGGGGCGGCATACTCCCGATTGGTGAAGTGGAGTTTGGTTTGCCTTACGCCTATAATCTCCCCGGTGAGCCGGATGTTTACGCTGCCGGCAAGATGATCCGCGATCTGTTTTTTAATACCGGTTTTGTAGATTTGCTGCGCCAGGAGTACGCCAAACAGGGCCTTTACTGGTTGGATGTTCATTCCTACGGACCTATTTTCACCATGGCAACCAAGAAAATCACGACCTGTGATGACTTGAAAGGAAAAAAAATCAGATGCGAAGGATCCTGGGCCGATTATTACAACGCCGTGGGGGCTCGCGGAACCTATATCAGCGGAATGGAAGCCTATATGGGACTGAAGCTGGGAACCATTGACGCTTCCCAGTGGGATGTCAGTGCCGTCACCGGCTTGAACTGGCAGGAAGTTGCGCCTTATCGTCTTCTGGGCGGACAGAACGATGTGGTTGTCGGTCAGATTCTGTTTAACCAAAAATCCTGGAATGCGCTGCCGGACGATCTCAAAAAGGTAATGACAGCTGCCGCCGAAGATTATTTCCATAAACTCCTCAAGATCTATGATGTCGAGCTGAAAAAAGTGGACGAACTGGTGAAGGCCGGCAAAGTCATCAACAGCCCCATCGATGCCGCCTGTGACCGCCAACACGAAGAAGCGGCTTATGCACTCTGGGATAAGATCGGCCAGAGAGATCCTGCCGCGGCCCAGGCCATCGGTATCATCAAAGACTGGAGAAAAACTCTGAAGTAATGTATCAACGCGGAATTCGAAATTAACTCAGATTTCTCCAGCATTGCTAAAAGAATAAAGCCGGGAGGGTGCCTGGGCACCCTCCCGGTATTTTAATCTCTTTCAACTATATATGGATCCTTGGCGGCCTTTATCTGCCGACAGGTTAGAGGATCGAAAGGTGTCAGGGTCTGGAGGTTCAAGATTCAGGGTTCAGAGTTCAGAGGTTGAAAAGATCCTGCCGTTAAGCAATTAGTATCGTCAACCCTGAACGGTGAACCCTGAACCTTTGAACCCTTTTTACTGACACCTGAAACCAGTCGACTGAAGTTTAAAAAGCGAAACGGTAAAATCAAAATACTAATTTTTGTATTGGACCAAGAATTCGGAATGCGAATAAAAGGCGGCCGCAATGACTCATATCGTCGATAAATTTTTTGGCTGGGTTGATAAAGTAGTTGAAAGATCCAGCAAGATTTTCTGCTATCTGGTTTTCGTGATCATGATCATCACTGCCGCCGATGTAACCGCCAGGTATGTCTTTAACCATCCACTTGTCTGGGGTTGGCTCTCGAACCGGTTGTTGTTCGGTATTTTCATCCTCTTTGCAGGTGTATATACACTTTATAAAGGCGAACACATTCGCATCGAAATCTTTTACGACCATTTTTCGCCCCGGCTTAAATCGATCGCACGCTGGATTGCCCTGGTCGCCTTTATTGCCTTCATGGGCGTTCTGGTATGGCAATCATCCTGGATGGGCTGGAACTCACTGATGATGAAAGAAAAAGCAGCCGGGGCCTTTCGTATTCCCCTGTATCCGTTTAAGCTGCTCATACCCCTAGTGGCTTTTCTGTTTTTGTTAGAGGGCATCTCTTATTTTCGACGACGCGAGGATTGATCAACAAGGATAAATCACTATGAGTATAGGATTGTCGACAGTCCTTTTGTTTGGCGGGCTTCTTTTTCTATTGGCCATGGGCGTTCCGGTTGCTTTTGCGCTGGGCGGCATCAGCGTGCTGATTACTTTTTTGCTGGATGGAACCAATGGCTTGTATATCATTGCAGCAACCACCTATCGCCAGATTACGGACCCGGGACTGATTACCATCCCGTTGTTCCTGTTGATGGGAAATTTTTTAATTCATTCCGGAATTTCCGATCGTTTGTTTAAAGCCCTCAACGTCTGGCTTTCGGGCATAAGGGGTGGCCTGGCCATTGTATCCGTCGGTGTCTGTGTCGCTCTGGCCATGTGCGGTGGGTTTGGGCCCGGCATTCTCACCATGGGACTCATCGCCGTGCCCGCCATGCTCAAAGCGCGCTACAATAAATCCCTGGCCCTTGGCAGCGTCATGGCCGGCGGGGTGCTGGGTGAAATTATCCCTCCCAGCATCATCATGATTATCTTTGCCTATATTTCGCGCATTTCCATTGGCAAGATCTTTTTCGGCGGGGCCATACCCGGATTTATTACGGCCAGCCTTTATATCATTTACATAACGGTGCGGTGTTATCTCCAGCCGGACCTGGCGCCCAGGGTCGCCAAGGAGGTCACCTGGAAAGACAGG
>Ga0316187_10002860_pt1 | contig 15067 bp, 11 predicted proteins | sample CroRivburrow1_MG_FD_204927 | JGI IMG/M metagenome (GOLD analysis project Ga0316187, IMG submission 204927) | Coastal sediment microbial communities from Maine, United States - Cross River worm burrow 1 | ecosystem: Environmental > Aquatic > Marine > Coastal > Sediment | place: USA: Maine... | reverse complement strand
AGAGGACCTGCCCCAATCGACTGAAATTGTAAACGCATTCAAAAAATGCAAAACTTATTGCCGCCAACACGATCTGCGCACGAGCTTTCACCCGGATCAATTTATCCTGTTGTCATCACCGAAGCCGGAGGTCACCCGTCGATCCATTGCCGACCTACGGTATCAGGCGGAAGTGGCGGAATGGCTCGGCGCCGATGTGATCAATATTCATGCCGGTGGTGCCTATGGGAATAAGGAGGAAGCGCTGAAGCGTCTGGTCAAGCAAATTCGAAATCTGCCGCAAAATGTTCGCCGGCGCCTGACCCTGGAGAACGATGATCGATTGTATACGCCCAGTGACTTGCTCCCCATTTGTAAAAAACTAAAAATCCCGCTCGTATACGACCTGCATCATCATCGCTGCCTGCCCGACGGTCAAAACGTCGAAGATACGACCCGTCGAGCGCTGAAAACCTGGAACCGCGAGCCACTTTTTCACATTTCAAGCCCCTTAAAATCCTGGCAGGATCGGAATCCGCGAAATCACCATGATTATATCAATCCTGAAGACTTTCCCGAATGCTGGTTGAACCTGGATATTACCGTTGAGGTTGAGGCAAAAGCAAAGGAGATCGCCTTGCTAAAACTGATAGAAGAAATCAGAAAAAAGCAAGAAATACTCAGAAACTGATCACCGACAACTATCTCATCTTTTTAGCTTCTCTATTTTTTCAAGTGCATTCACAAATCGATAAGTCACTGGATCTAAGCGTCCCATCAAGCTCATATGAAACTACCCCAAAATGGCACGGTTTTTTGATGATTAGACGGGTCGCTTGGATGACCCGGATTAAACAGCGAACCGCAGAATATCGAATATCCTAAGAGTCGCGCTACTCAGCCGTTTCCCATTTGCATTCGAATACAATCGGTGTTTTTTTCGACCTTCACGCCGCCATCGCATGGAGGTCGTCCAAAACATCCGTTTCACCAGTTAAATTAGTATCCTTTAACACAGCTGCTTCAAGTGCATGCAGCGCGTCACCCTGGATGGTTTCGCTCTCGATCAAATTTTCAGCAGCCTGATTCAGAATTTTTCTCTTTGATCTTAATATTTTCAGGGCTCTTTCATACTGCTCATCGATGATTTGTCGAATCTCTTTGTCGATCAAGTGGGCCGTCATTGCACTGTAATCACCGCTACCCTCCTGATTCGGGTTCAGAAACTGGCTCTGTTTTTTGTGCGCAAAGTACACTTGACCCAGATTGCCGCTCATTCCATATTCCTTGACCATGCTGCGGGCAATATCGGTGGCTCTCGAAAGATCATTTTGAGCACCCGTGGATATATCGTCAAATATGATTTCCTCAGCTGCCCGTCCGCCCAGCAGGGTTGCAATTCGATTCAACAGCTCTGCACGCCGCATCAGAAAGCGATCCTCGGTGGGAACTTGCATGGTATACCCCAATGCAGCAATACCCCTGGGAATGATGGATATTTTTTGGACCGGGTCGGTCTCAGGTAGTGTCATGGCAACGATGGCATGTCCCAGTTCGTGGTAGGCGACAATCTCTTTTTCCACCGGATTGATTAGGCGATTCTTTTTTTCAAGACCGGCGACCACCCTTTCGACTGCCTCTTCGAACTCCGCCATCCCGACCTCGGCCTTCTTTCTTCTGACAGACAACAGGGCGGCCTCATTTACCAGATTCGCAAGATCGGCCCCCACCATGCCGGGCGTCATACCGGCTAAGGTGTCAACATCCAGATTCTTTGCGGCTGTTATTTTTTTCAGATGAACATTCAATATGTCCTTTCTTCCTGGCTTATCGGGACGATCGACCAGAATTTGGCGGTCAAAGCGACCCGGTCTTAGCAGAGCAGGATCCAATATCTCCGGACGGTTGGTAGCAGCGATCAATATCACGCCCTTATTGGGATCGAACCCGTCCAGCTCGACCAATAACTGATTGAGGGTTTGCTCGCGTTCATCGTGCCCACCGACCGTTCCGAAACCCCGCGCCTTTCCCAGAGCATCGAGTTCGTCGATGAAAATAATGCATGGCGCTTTCTCTTTTGCCTGCTTGAACAGGTCTCTCACCCGTGCTGCACCCAGGCCAACAAACATTTCCACAAATTCCGAACCACTGAGGCTAAAAAAGGGCACCTTGCTATCGCCGGCGACAGCCTTTGCCAATAGGGTTTTACCGGTTCCAGGAGGCCCCACCAGAAGCGTTCCGCGCGGAATCTGTCCACCGATGCTGGTAAACCGTTCGGGTTCTTTCAGAAAGTCGATCACTTCAACCAACTCCTGTTTGGCTTCATCGACACCGGCGGCGTCTTCAAATTTGACCTGGACATCATCCTCCATGTAGATTTTAGCCTTGTTTTTACCCAGGGTCATAAAACCGCCTTGTTGTTGTTGAAATCGACGCATGATAAAGTACCAAATTCCCACAAAAAGCAAGACGGGAAAAACCCATGAAAGAATGTTGGCAATAAAATTGGATTGTATTTTGCCGCTATATTCGATTCCGTTTTGCTCGAGTATTTCGGATACGTCCGGATCCACACGCACCGTTCAAAAGGGTTCACCACGTCCCGAATTTGAATTTTCATCCAGCATAACGCCCTGGATCACATTGTCCATCACGGCAACCTCGGAGATTTTACCCTCTTTGGCCAGCTTCAGAAATTCACTATAGGGCAAAGTTTTCATTGCGGCATTCGACGAAAAGCTGTTCAACAGCATTAGGAAAAGCCATATACCGCCAATGATTATCAGAAACTTCGATCGATTGTTATTTTGCATTGGTTTATTCTTTCAAGCATTCAGTTTTAAGTGTATGCCATCTGCTGGTTTTCTCATATGGATAAAAAGGCGCTTGAACTGTCTGAATTTTTGTTTATGTCGGTAGCATCCGACAAAATCAGATGTTGGTTCTGAATTTGTAAGTGCGACAGAACATTTTTGTCTAATTTTTATTGAATTTAAAATTAAACAATTTTTAGACAATATCAGTTAAAATTGTTGTCTTTCGACAAAAAAGCGATTGTTTTATTGGGGCACCGGATACCATAAATTTCACCTTCAGGGAGGATTCGAATGGGTTTAGCAATTCGGAGCCTATATTTGAAAACAGCGTCGGAAATGGAAGGAAAACTTCTGTGGAAATGGCAATGTGACTTAGTTGACGATCAGATTCGATCAAAACTTTGGTGAGAGAAATTGATCAACCGAGGCAGGTGCGAAAAAAAATGGCCAATCGCCACATCATTCGGCGGTTCTGATATAGTTAACGCCGCTCTGACTGAGGTGACGAATGACCTTTTCTACGTTATCTTAAGCTTCTAGATAATTTTAGTTTGATTGAATTTAGATTGACGGGTTACTTAGGCATAATAACCGTATCGATCACGTGGATAACGCCATTGCTGCACTCGACATCGGCTTGAACTACCTTTGCATTATCGATCATGACAGTGTCGGCATCCATACTGATCATGACCATTCCACCATTGACCGTTTTGGCCTCTTTCATGGTCATGACATCTTTTGCCATAACCTTACCGGAAACAACGTGATATGTGAGAATCGCCGCCAGTTTATCCTTATTTTCCGGTTTCAGAAGATCCTCTACCGTTCCCGCCGGAAGTTTCGCAAAAGCGTCATCGGTCGGTGCAAAAACGGTAAATGGACCTTCACCTTTTAAGGTGTCAGCCAAGCCTGCAGCTTGGACGGCAGCTACCAATGTGTTGAAGGATCCAGCACCGACCGCAGTATCGACAATGTCCATTTTAGGCTGCGAACCGGCGATTAGGGCTGATGCTGATAAGAAAATTGTCAATAAAGCAACTGTCAAGATTTTAGTTTTCAATTGTATGTCCCCTTTACGTTTGAAGTTGAACTAACTTGGTGTTAGTTTGATATAATAAGTTAATTACTGTTATTTTTTTGTCAATGTTTCGACAAGAATTAATTTTTTCTAAGTTTTGTCTATATCGGAAATATCTTAGGATTGTATTCTTATAATTTTGACAAAGCCGAAACGGGCGAAAATTCAATTTCAGATCGATTCAGGATTCGATCAACATTGGAATCAGCGGCAACAATACCGTCTCCTGTCGGCATTAATGCTGCCTCAATTGCTTCATCGATGCGGTCTACCAAAACGAAATCCATGGTGTTGCGCACCTCGGAAGGCACATCTTCAAGATCCTTTTCATTTCGTTTCGGTAAAATAACCGTGGTCAAGCCGGCCCGATGGGCTGCCAAGATCTTCATTTTGATACCGCCAACCGGAAGAACCCGCCCGCGCAAGGTCACCTCCCCGGTCATGCCGACATTGCTGCGCACGATACGGTTGCTGTACAGGCTGGCCTGCGCCAGGACCATTGCGATACCTGCCGACGGCCCGTCTTTGGGGATCGCACCGGCCGGCACATGCAAGTGGACATCCGTCTCTTTGAAAACTTGCGGTTCAATTTCCAAGTTTTTGGACCTTGAACGAACGTAGCTGTGGGCGATGCTGGCGCTTTCCTTCATAACATCGCCGAGCTGACCGGTCACTTTCAGTTTTCCAATACCATCCATACGGGTTGCCTCGACAAACAGGATATCTCCGCCAACACTGGTAACCGCCAAACCGGTCGAAATACCCGGCACATCGATCGTCTCAGAGATCTCACTTTCAAACCTTTCTTTTTTTAAGTAATCCGCAACCTGCTCAGGGGTGATCATGACGTGCTCCCAGGTATTGGTTGTCAGTTTTACGATGGCTTTACGGCAGATGGCACCGATGAGCCGTTCCAGTTGACGAACACCGGCTTCACGGGTGTAGTCGCCGATAATCTTGCAAACAGCGTCATCCATGAATGTGACGTCGCTATCACTGAGTCCGTGACCTATCAGCTGTCGCGGTATCAAATGCCGTTTGGCTATTTGAAGCTTTTCCAGTTCGGTATAACCATCCAACTGAATGATTTCCATGCGATCTCTCAACGGCGCCGGGATGGTCTCCAGTTGATTGGCGGTCGCAATAAAAATGACATCGCTCAGATCAAAATCGACATCCAGATAATGGTCGCGAAACGCCGAATTCTGAGCCGGATCCAAAACTTCCAGCAGGGCGCTGCTGGGATCTCCGCGCCAGCCCATGCCGATCTTGTCAACCTCATCGAGCATAAAGACCGGATTGCGGGTGCCGGCGCGTTTGATTGCCTGGATGATTCTTCCCGGCATCGCCCCGATGTAGGTCCGGCGGTGACCTCGAATTTCAGCCTCATCTCTCATACCGCCCAAGCTCATGCGGGTAAATTCTCGGCCCATGGCCCGCGCGATGCTCTGTCCCAGAGACGTTTTGCCCACACCCGGCGGGCCGGCGAAGCACAGAATAGCGCCCGTTGCAGCGGCAGTGTTTAATTGCGAATCTGCCTTTTTCTTGGCATCGCGGATGGCCAAAAGGTTTCGTACCGCCAGATATTCGACGATGCGATCCTTGACGTCCCGCAGACCATAATGATCTTCATCCAAGACACTTCGGGCCATACCGATGTCGGTTTGGTCTTCGCTGGAACGGTTCCAAGGGAGATCCAATAACCAGTCAAGATAGGTCTTCACCATGGAGTATTCGGCAGACTGGGGTGACATTTCTTCCAATCGGTCCCACTCTCGCATGGCCTCTTTGCGGGCCTCATCGGTCATGTCTGATTCGGCAATTCGCTGCCGGTAATCATCCGGTTCCGGATGATCTTCATCCAGCTCACCGAGCTCTTTTTTGATGGCTTTGAGTTGCTGCCTCAGATAATGGCTTTTCTGGGACTTACTCATTTCATCGTGAACATCCGACTTTATTTTCTTTCCCAGCGAAAGAATCTCTTTTTCACGTGACAGAAGCGTCACAAGCTCCCGTAATTTTGCTTTGAGGCTATCTTCTTCGAGCAGTGCCTGTCGCTTTTCATAGCCGATTTCGCTGTGAGCCGCAGCAATGTAGGCCAGATGCAATGTGTCTTTGATTCGTGCCAGACCATCGATGGCATCGTCTGGAGCATTAAGAGACAATGAGAAAATTTCCTGGGTCAATTCAAGAGTAGTGCGGTGCAACGCCTCTGTCTCGATATCGTTTTCTGTGAGCTCCGGGATCAGGATTATTTTGGCCCTCAAAAAATCCTTACCAGGGATCCATTCCGTAATGCGGAATCGTTTTAGGCCCTGTACGATCAACAACAGGGAGTTATCGGGTGCCCGCGTGACATACAGAATTTGGACCACTGTTCCGATCTCGTACACCTGACCCGGCAACGAAACGTTGTCTGTCTGACCCTTAGTACCGACAACGCCGATTAGACGGGTACCCTTCATCGCTGTTTCTACAAGCGATGTTGCGCGTAAGGAAACTCCCAGCGACATATTTAGGGTTGGAAAAGCTACCTGACCATCTAATGGTAAAATCGGAATTTCACCTGGGATGTTGTTTTGATCCACCTTAACGACCGCTTTATCTTCCGTGGGAATATATTCTGTTTTCATCTCTGCAATCTCCAATGTGAGTATTATTGCTTGTTTTCAATGTCGGGGTCTAAGAAAAGTTCATCGATTCCCAAAACTTGATAGTAAACTAAACAATAAATTGACATTGTCAAAGTTAATTTTCTCTGTCGAAACCAGGTTTACAGTTTAATATATTGATTACTGTATCTTAGGACGAAATATTCCTCAACCGATACGATCGATATTATAGACAATATTTATACGTTAATTTGGCAGCTATAAGGGTTTAGCTGTACATGCAAAAGTTAATTGGCAGAAATTTCTGGATAACCCGGGTATTATTGTCTTAGAGGCGACAAATTAGAATCTTAAATTCAGAAATTTCCGCGGATGCGCAATTTTTTGGGGAACACTTAGAAGGTATCAGGGGAGAGCAGATGCCATTTCCAGCGGAAATGGCATCATTTGACTGCGAACTGCTCGTCAAGTCGACCGCAATTACTTGACAGCGTCGTAGTGTATCACTGCTGCGGGTTCGAGAATCCGAAACGTGAATGATTCGGTGTAATATAGTTTCACTTTGTCGGAAGTGTGCGAATCATAACCGACCGCCATATCCTGTCCGAGAATAATTTCCAAATCACCTCCGCGCTGGGAAAGCATGAAGGCCTCATTTTCGTGCTTGCCGGTCAGATACGGACTCAGCACAACCTGGCCGCCCAGAATATTTTCGGCCTGCATCTTTGATGATCATTTCAATAATGTGATGTTCGTTCACCGCCTCCAAGGCATCATGTTCTGCTTCCGGTATCACTTTTAAAATGTCGTAAAAATATTTTTCTTCCATAGTGTGATGGACAATCAGGTGGCGAGTGAATTCATCAAACGCTTTCGGGTCAATTTCAGACTGGGCATAGAGTTGTCTGAGGGTTGTGTGGTGTGCAACCAGCTCGTTGGTAATGCTCATAAATCCTCCAGTGGTTATGTGGGTTTATTCAATTTCAAAGACTTTAAGGACAAATTCAAAAACGGTTCTTATTCGGGCTTTAAAAATGACATTCGAGGCTTCGAATGTCAAACATATCGACATGGTACATTCTGAGAGGTTCCTGAATTGAATAATATATTAGCAATAGAGAGACACTCAATAGACGTCTTTCCATTGTTGTCAACTTAATTTTACGCGGTTTACCCCTATAGCAAAATATTGGTATAGCGGAGAATCCATGCCGTTTTATCAATTCGGTTTTTACCGCGTTATCAGGACATCCAAATTCCTACTTTCTGTGGCCACAGCCGGGATCCCTTCGTAAATTGTCGGATACTTTGGTGTTAGGTGCAGGTCCTTCCACAAAAGGCTCGGGTCAACGGCGAGATTGAAATTGTAGGTGCGCACGGCACCCGGCGTCTCCAGGCCCGGGTTTGGACGAATCCGTCGGAATGGGGTCAGCAGGGCCGTGGCCAGCAAAGCCAGCCACTGGGGCATCAAATGAACGCGTGCATTCGGGTAATGTTGCCTCACGACTTTTAGAAATGCAGCCCAGGTAGACGGAAGGCGGTCACCGAAGGGCAAGATGCCTGAAAAAGCCTGTTCGGCACAGGCGATGATTGCCGCAGCTGCATCGGATACGTGGAGGTGCGTGTAAATGTTTTTTCCGAGGCCCGGCAGGATCAGGCGACCAGCTCGCAGCCGCCGGAAATAGAGATCCCGGGCGCCGTATACATGAGGCAAACGAAGTGCCGCAAAAGAGACGCCGGCGGATGCGGCGATCTCTGAAAGTTGCTTTTCGGTATCCACCTTGATGCGGCCGTAATCGAGGACTGGATTGACCGGGGTATCGGCCTTTACGCTGGATGCACTTCCGCTGTAGACCAATAGGCTTGAACTGTAGACGAACCGACGAACTCCGGCTGCGATCCCGGCCTTCATCAGGGCCAGCGAACCGTCCAGGATGGAAGGCTTCAATGTCTCATAGGATTCGAAAGTGGCACGAGCCCCGAGGTGAATGATCCCGTCAGCGCCTTTGACCGCTTGCTTGAGGCTTTTGGGGTCCCTCAGGTCAGCTAAGACAAAATCAGCATTGAAATGGCAGATTTCGCAGTCATCCCCGGGCTGGCGTATCATCAATATAGGGTGGTAACCACCAACGGATAGCTGGCGGGAGACCTCCTGGCCAATAAAACCGGAGGCTCCAGTGACCAACAATTTCATCTTTTTGGTGCCGTCATTCATTCCTCAGAATTCGCAAGTTCTCGTTCGGGTGAGACCAATAGAGTAATGTTTATCGTTACGAGTGTCTCATTTTCATTGACAAATTCCGTAGACCAATTTACTGCCGCCGGCTACATAACGTTTCCACCCCGTATCGATCGCTGCCTGCATCAGATTCACAGACCAGTCAACAATTGTGGATCGCAGGAAGGTTCCGATGAGCGTGAATTGGTTCTCTGCACAGAAATTTCAAAATCATTGCGTTTTCTGCCGGTACTTTTCAATCATTTTTTTGGTCTGATTTATTCGTTTGGTGAGCAAGATCGACCTGGGACAACTTTGGGTGCATTTGAAGTGGTTCTGACAGGGCCAGATACCATCCGGCTGATCAAGGCTTGGAAGGCGTTCCTCGAATCCTTGATCACGGGTGTCCGCCAAAAAACGGTAGGCCTGGGCGATGGCTGCCGGTCCTAAAAAGGTTGAATGGTTTTCAGGAATCGGGCAGGCGGAATAGCACGAGGCACACAAAATACAATTGGTGGTGTCATCAAAAACCATCCGTTCTTCCTGGGATTGGATGCGCTCCTTTTCTTTGGGCATGTCATCATTGATAAGGTAGGGCTTGACCGCCCGATATTTCTTGAAGAATTCCGACTGGTCCACGATCAGATCGCGTTGCACGGGAAAATACCGCAGCGGTTCAATGGCAATGGTATCGCCAGCCTGGGACGCTAGATCTTTTATCAGGGTTTTGCAGGCCAAACCATCTTTGCCGTTGATCCGCATCGCATCAGAACCGCATACCCCGTGCGCGCAGCTCTTGCGAAATCCCAGGGTACCGTCCTGAAAGCGCTTGACATGCATTAGCGCATCCAGCAAGCGGTCATTTGGATCTGCCTCAACCGTGTATTCCTGAAAATAGGAATTTTCATCACTTTCGGGGTTGAATCGTTTTATCTTGAGAATAATTTTCATGATCATGCCCTTTCTACTATTCAACGAGGTCTTTATGTCAATAAGTCCGCGGTTTGGGTTCCCATAAGGATGTATCAACCGTCTTGTATTCGATACGCACCGTGTCACCGTTCAAGTAGGCCAAGGAATGTTTCAGCCAGTTGTCATCATCTCGATCCGGAAAATCTTCCCGGCTGTGCGCGCCGCGACTCTCCTGGCGATTCAAGGCAGCGGCCGCCGTGAGCAGTGACAAGTCCAACAAATTGCGCAGTTCGATGAGTTCCAGCAAATCGGTATTAAATGCTCGGCCGGTATCCTGCACCCGCACTTGCTGATAGCGCTCGAGTAGATTTCGGATCTGATCGACAGCCGCCTGCATTTCCTGTTCGTTGCGATAGATGCCGACGTTTTCCATCATTGCGGTCTGCATTTCCTCCATGATATGTCCGCCATGGGGACCACTCTGACCATCAGTCAGTTGTTTGATCCAGCGACCGGCCGTGTCGGTGACATCTTCGCTGACGGATGGGACCTCCACTCCTTTGACATATTCACCGATATGCCGGCCGGCCCGGCGTCCGAAGACGACCAAATCGAGCAGACTATTGGTACCCAGCCGATTGGCACCGTGAACCGAGACGCAGGCACATTCGCCGGCAGCATATAATCCTTCGACGAGGGTTCCCTTGCCGTCTATGATGACACGGCCGTCGATATCGGTTGGAATGCCACCCATGGCGTAATGTGCCGTGGGTAGCACCGGAATGGGGCTGTCGGCCGGATCTATACCCAGATAGGTTTGACAAAAGCTGGTGATGTCCGGCAATTTTGCCCCGAGGACCTCCTTGCCCAAATGGGTGGCATCCAGGTGGACGTAATCATCAATTTTGCGGTCGCCCCGGATGCCTTGGCCGGCCCTGATTTCCGTCAAAACTGACCGGGCAACGATGTCCCGTGGGGCCAAATCCAATAGGGTCGGCGAATAGTGCTCCATGAAGCGTTTTCCATCCCGGTTGCGCAGGATACCGCCCTCCCCCCGCACGGCTTCAGAAATCAAAATACCCAAGCCCTTGATGCCGGTGGGGTGAAATTGGAAAAACTCCATATCTTCCAGCGGAATGCCGCGCCGGGCACATATCGCCGGGCCATCCCCCGTGTTGGCATGGGCATTGGAGGTTATCTTGAAGATGCGCCCAAAACCACCAGTGGCAAACAGGACGGCCTTGGCGGCAAATACATGCAACTCACCGGTAGCCAGTTCTACAGCAACCACACCATTGCAGCGATTGTCGTCTAAAATTAAATCGAGTACCTGAAATTCGTCATAAAAAGACACATTGTTTTTGATACACTGCTGGTACAGTGTTTGCAAAATCATATGTCCGGTGCGATCCGCGGCATAGCAGGCCCGACGCACGGGCGCTTCGCCAAAATTGCGGGTATGGCCGCCAAAGCGACGTTGATCGATGCGTCCTTCGGGGGTCCGGTTAAACGGCAAGCCCCTGTTTTCCAAATCATAAACCGCTTGAACGGCTTCTTCTGCCAATATCTTGGCCGCCTGCTGATCAACCAGATAATCGCCGCCTTTGACAGTGTCAAAGGCGTGCCATTCCGGCTTGTCTTCTTCCACATTTCCAAGCGCGGCGCTGATGCCTCCCTGAGCCGCCCCGGTATGGCTGCGAACAGGAAATAGCTTTGAGAGCACCGCTGTTTGCGAACGTTGACTGGCTTCCAAGGCCGCATATAGACCCGATCCACCAGATCCCACAATGATCGTTTCAAATTGATGAATCACATTCCACCTCCCCTACTCTTTTAAATGGATAAATGCCTGGATTTTGCTCGATTCAGGTGATGCATCGGTTTTTTACTGTGTCATGAAAAAAGTCGTATGTCAAAACCAATCACTCCCAATATACAACATGTAAACCATACCTTGACAAAATCAAGTCGACAGACTAATTTAAGATATGGACAATAATAGCATATACACAATTCGATTCGTTTCCCAGAGGACCGGTCTGACGTCCCATGTCATGCGGGCATGGGAAAAGCGTTACGAGGCTGTCGTTCCACACCGCTCACCGAAGAATCGCCGACTGTACTCTGAAGAAGATGTTCAGCGTCTGCAGCTTCTCAAAAGCGCAACAGATGCGGGCCACAGCATTTCACAAGTTGCGCAATTGGACTCAAAAAAGTTGGCGGATCTCGCCCAACGTGGTGGCGCCACGCTAACTTCCCGGACACGAGAGAATAGTGCACGGCCATTGCAGCCGTCAGCTAAGAATGCGCGGCCATTGCAGCAATCAAAGAAGAATGATCATTGCAAAAAATGTTTATCTGCTGTTTTAAATCTTGATCCCGATGGGTTGGAACGTTCTTATGATCAAGCGGCGATCGATCTGACCAGGTTTGCCCTGCTAAAAGAGCTTATTGTTCCACTGTTTAGAGAAATCGGCGAGCTATGGCGAAAAGGCTCATTAAAAATCGTAAATGAGCATATGGCCACCTCGGTGACGCGCACATTTTTATTGAATATGTTAAGGGCAACTGAGGTTACCGATCCGGCGCCGGCAATTGTTATCGCAACAACGGTGGGGCAGTGGCATGATGTCGGTGCACTGACCGTCGCGTTGACGGCTGCAGAAAATGGTTGGCACCCGGTTTACTATGGCCCCAATTTGCCCGCCGAGGAAATTGCCGCGGGTGTAAAACTAAGCGGTGCTCGAGCGGTGGCCATCAGCGTCACCCATCTGCTAAATCAACATCCTCTAATTGAAGAACTGCGCAAGCTGCGACGATATGTAGACAGAGATGTGACGCTATTTGTCGGGGGTCGGGCCGCTGCAGATTTCACCCAAATCTTAGAGGAGATCAATGCGAAATACATTTCAGATATCGATCAATTTAGCGGAGAACTGTATTCACTGAACACCGCGCACGGTGAATGAGCTTGTATCGCTCAATGTTAGAAAGTTGACCGACAAAAGCCTTTTTTCACCATTTAACAAACGTATGCTCTCTTCGCACACCTATCTCATGTTTGAACGACACCATAGATAGGAACCTTTTTAGATGTGGTAGTTCAGGGGGCATAGAAGACCTGATTTTAAGGGGGATCTCTCATGTTTAACTATTCCTATCTGGTAGAGTTGCTGTCACCGAAAGGATCGGCTGACGATGAGATCGAGGGCTTCCTGGATCGATTTGCTGAGCGCTATCGAAGGATCATTGATGCCGGGTGCGGATTGTCCGTACCGGACAATCCCATGGGACAGCCAAGGTTAGGCGCCCTGGAGAGCATTGATTTAAGTGGTCTCTCAGTCTATCCGGAAAAGATTGTGATGAATCTAAACACGTTTCACACCAAAAATGAACTTGACGGGTTGTTACAAAAGGCCGCGGAAGCAAAAATAAAATACATTCTCGTCGTTAGAGGGGATGGCGGCCCGCTGCTATCCAAGCTCGACTCCAAAAGCATTGGTGGCAAACTGAGTGTGGCGACCTCCATCGATCTGATTCGATACATTAACACGGAATATTCCGATCAATTCATCACCGGTGCAGCCTTCAATCCTTATAACCCAATGCCGTTTGAGTTAAATCGAATAAAGCAAAAGATCGACGCCGGAGCAAAGTATGTGGTTACGCAGCCTATCATCCGCCAAGACGAACACGTTGACAAGCTAAGAGATTTTAACATTACGGTCGTGGTAGAGGCTTGGATGTCGAATAACATCGATCTTCTCTACAGAAGTGTCGGTAAAGAAAAAGATGAAAGGGCAGATAAATACGATCCTACCGAAAATCTTAAAGCGCTGCACGAGTATTACCCGCAGTGCTGTGTCTATCTGTCAATGCTGAGCTTCAAACAGGATTGGCAGAAAATTTTGCCGAGGCTTTCACTATGAAATCAAATTCTTTAAAAATCAGCGGCCACCAGCAGAGGTAGCCCCGCACCTTCCAAAGGCCATCCTCATACCCCAACTCTGCTGGTGGTCGCTGATTTGACGACAACAAGGGTCACATCGTCCTCAAGTTCCGCACCTTTCCGGAATTTTTTAATTTGTCCGAAAATGGCCTCCATGATATCGCCGGCGCCAGCCGCTGAATTATCGCGAATTACATCATAAATAGCCGTTCGACCGAACATCTGGCCCCTTTCATTGCGGGCTTCCCAGATGCCATCAGTGCCCATGACAATAATACCTCCGTGGCGAAAACCTTCCATTCGATTTTCTTCATACTGGCAGTGCTTGTCAACACCGAGTGCCATGCCGGACCCCGCAAGCTCTAAAAATACATTTGTTACCGGGTCATAAAAAATGGCCGGTTCGTGACCGGCACGCACCCATTCAAGGACCTGCCCGATCGGATCTACAGCCAGGTAAAACAACGTAACGAATTGGCCTGAGTCCGCAAAGTCAACAACCAATTGACGGTTTACATCGGCAATAATCTGTGCAATGGATCCGGGCAAAGCGAGACGCTGGCGAAGTGCAGATCTCACGGTGGCCATGAGCAATGCAGAGGAGATTCCATGACCGGCAACATCACCCACGACGACGCCTAATTTTTCGTTGGCATCTCCTTTAAATTCAATAAAATCATAATAATCGCCACCGGTTTCATCACAATATATGCTTTTGCCGGCCACTTCCAATCCGGCAATCCTGGGATTGCTTTTGGGCAGAAGTTTTTGCTGAACCTCCTTGGCCAATTCCAGTGAATGCCGCAGCCGATCCCGCTCCTTTTCTCTTTTGCGCAAAGCTTCTTCGGCCAGTTTTAGTGCGGTGATGTCTTCATGACTCACCACGACTCGAATCGGCTCTTTTTCGGCCACTCGAATGGACCTTAGATAGAAAAAATGACGACCATCCGGTCCATGACAGGGGTAATCATATAAAAATTCCTTTGTCTCTCCCTTGATCACAGATCGGATGCCGGCGGCGACGTCGCGCGCATACTTGGCTTCCTTGCCGGTGGTCGCATCGCACAGCGCCAGGTAATTCACACCGATAGAATCATCGGACCCTTCCATTTTATTTTCCGTCGCGTAATTTCTCCAGGCCTGGTTGGTCTCCAGAATCACCCCACATTCGTCCAGAATCGCAATATTGGCAGAAAGGGAATTTAAAACCGTTTTTGCCAAAGAGCCGGAAAAGTGAAGGGGCGCTATTTCAGGACGGCCCTCCTGATTTTGTTGTTGATATTCTTCGTTGCACATAACTGAAGCGGTCTGATTTCCTGGCTTGCGATAAAAATTAACGTTCGATTTTACATTCGAGGGCTGATCGTCCACCAAGTATCCTTTGATAGGGGCTTTATGTGAAAAAAAAGCGCGAATATTTTCATGTCCGCGCTTTTTAATGGTTGGCTATATCGTTCAACCCGACACGACTGCACAGATCGAACGCAACAATTTTCAGAT
>Ga0316187_10002859_pt1 | contig 15079 bp, 11 predicted proteins | sample CroRivburrow1_MG_FD_204927 | JGI IMG/M metagenome (GOLD analysis project Ga0316187, IMG submission 204927) | Coastal sediment microbial communities from Maine, United States - Cross River worm burrow 1 | ecosystem: Environmental > Aquatic > Marine > Coastal > Sediment | place: USA: Maine... | reverse complement strand
TGCACCACGACCGGGCGCTCTATCAGTTTCGGGTGTTGCGCCATGGCTTTGAGTACCTCGCGCTCACTGGATTGTGCGCTGAGACCACTGGCCTTGTACTCTGCTTCTCCACGACGCACCAACTGCGTGGCCGGGATGCCCAGTTTGTCCAGCAAACCCGCTATTTCGGACTCTGAGGGGGCGGTTTCAAGATAGAGAATGATCTCGGGCTCTACACCATGTTCCCGCAACAGGGCCAGGGCAGTGCGCGACTTGGAGCAACGGGGATTGTGATAGATGGTAAATTCGCTCATGTTCAACTCCTGGGCACAAGGCAACAAAGCGGCACAGTATAACAAAAGCAAAACCCGAACCTGAGGAAAAGTGCGCGCATAGGTATCTTTTCCCGCTGTGCAGCCTCGCTGCCAATCATGTCATAATGCGGCCATGGAAAATCTTATGGCAATAGCCCGCGAGTGGTGGCGCAGAGCGCGCTACGTAGGGCGACGCTTCGTTTCTGACCGCTGCTCGGAAAACGCCGCAGCATTGACCTACATGAGCCTGTTTGCGCTGGTACCCCTGTTGACCGTGCTCTATACCATGGCCTCAGCCATACCCGCATTCCAGGGTATGGAAGAAACCATGCAAAGCTTGCTATTCGAGCACCTGATGCCCGAAAGCAGCTCCGAGATAGAGGCTTACCTCAGCGATTTCTCCCAGCAGGCGAAGAATCTCACCGGGCCGGGCATAGTATTTCTGGTGATCACCGCGGTGCTGATGCTGCGCAATATTGAAAAATCCTTCAACCTGATATGGCGCTCCCGGGAGAACCGTAGCGCCGTTTCCAGCTTCCTGTTGTACTGGGCAGTACTCAGCCTGGCTCCAATCACCATAGGCCTGGCACTGGGTATGAGCACCTATCTGTCGTCTTTCGCCCATGTCCTGGAAGGATACGACATCATTGGCGCCAAAGCCTTTCTCTTGAAGTCGACACCCCTGCTGCTCAGTACCGCCGGGTTTAGCCTGCTTTATATAGCCGTACCGAACTGCCGTGTCCCCTTCAAGCACAGCCTGCTGGGTGGTTTTGTCGCAGCGCTTGCCTTCCATGTCGCACGGGCCCTGTTCACAGATCTGGTGGTGGGTTCCAGCTACACCTTTATCTATGGCGCCTTTGCCGCCGTCCCGCTGTTTCTGCTGTGGATCTACCTGTCCTGGAACATCGTACTTATGGGCGGCATCCTGGTACACAGCCTGTCCGCCTATCAGAGCCAGGAACAGGCCATGCGCCCCACCGTGCTCAAGGCACTGGATGTATTGTACCTGTTCTGGCAAAAGCAACAGGTGGGAAAGAGCGTCAGGGAAATCGAGCTGTTGAACAACAAGCACGCGGTAATCCGCGGACTGGACAGTGAAACCTGGCGTGAACTGCGCGACATTTTTATCGAGAAAAATATTATCACCCAGAATGACAGGGGGCATTACCTGCTCAGTAGGGATCTCAACGGCATTAAATTCTGGCAATTGAAGGAGTGGGTGAACGACGAGAGGCCACTGGACACGCAGGACATTACCGCAAACCTGGAGTGGCAGAACTGCGCCTACAACTTGCTGCGCCAGCAGCGTAGTGACCAGCGCGAATTATTGCAGGCCAGCCTGATCGAGCTTTATAGCAAATGAAGAAAATTATTGTCCTCACCCTGACGCTGTTGCTGTGTGCATGTGGCGGCGAGCCGCCCGCCTCTACTGCGGTAACGCTGGAAAATTCTTCCGGCACCTGGCGGGTAATCAACTACTGGGCCCAATGGTGTAAACCCTGTATCAAGGAGATTCCCGAACTGAATGAACTGGCGCATAAACATCCCGAGATCACTGTATTGGGCGTAAATTACGATGGTGCGACCGGGGAGCAACTGGCACAGCAGGTGGCAGAGCTGGGCATTACCTTTACCAACCTGGCTACTGATCCCGCGGCTGAGCTGGGTATGGAAAGGCCCAGGGTATTGCCGACAACCGTGATACTCACCCCCACGGGAGAGCTCAGCACCACCCTGGTGGGCCCCCAGACTCTGGCATCGTTGCTGCGCGCCACAATCGGGGAATAAACCACAGCATGGACACCCCCCCGAGCAAGACCGTAGCGCTAGACCTAACGGAATATCCTGAAAAGGAAATGCTGCAGCGGGCGAAGAACTTCTATGGCCTGGTCAACAGGCGTCGCAGCGTTCGGGACTTCAGTGACAGGCCCGTGTGCAGACAGGTTATCGAGCAATGTCTGCTAGCCGCGGGCACCGCGCCATCGGGTGCAAACCGGCAGCCCTGGCATTTCTGTGTAGTCAGCGCAGCCGCCATCAAGCAGCAGATCCGCCAGGGTGCGGAACTGGAGGAGCGCGAGTTTTACCAGCGCCGCGCACCCGATGACTGGCTGCAAGCGCTGGCCCCACTGGGTACCAACGAGAGTAAACCGTTCCTGGAAAGCGCTCCCTACCTGATCGTTATTTTCGCTGAAAAACATGGCCTTGATGCCGGGGGTAACAAGATCAAGAATTACTATGTGCCCGAGTCGGTGGGCATCGCCACCGGCCTGTTGATCACCGCGCTGCACCATGCCGGCCTGGCTACTCTCACCCATACCCCCAGCCCGATGAAATTCCTCAATCAGATCCTGGGAAGACCGGCGCGAGAGAAACCCGTGATGATCCTGGTAGTAGGCCATGCAGCGGAGGGGACCCGGGTGCCGGATATCAAGCGCAAGCCGCTGGCTGACATCGCCAGCTTTTTCGACTGATACCGAGCAAAATAGAGCTCGTCAGTTGGGTTGCCAGGCACATTAGAGAAATGTTCTGTTATTGGGCTTGGTTGTGGACAGTGGTCCCGGACTGGAAAGTCTCTTTTTGTCCGGACCCGTTGGCTAAAACCAAACCCAAAAACAAGTCCAGAAAATATCCAAAAAAAAGCCGGCCCAGGGGGCCGGCAGGGAGACTCGCTCTAAGGGATATGAGACCTGGACAGAATCCAGTTTTACCACAACAGGAAGCAGTCATAAGATGACTTTCCTGTCACTGAGAAATAAGACTATAGCCACTGCCGATGGTTCCCCGGGCATGGCAAAAAATTCATAAATTTTATTCCATTGGCATCAAATAGAGCATTAACTCATTGTTTTTCAAAGATTTTATGCATTATTTATGGCGCCGGAAATATTTTCAATCAGCGGGCAGGTATTCGCTGGGCCGGGTTGTCGGTGTGGGGTACCGGTGCGCGTCAATCAGCCCTGCAGCCGGCCCGAAGATGGACAGGACTGCTGGTCAATACTAGGATTGTGTAGTTAACGGCAAAGACCCATCACTTTAAGGAAAGCGCATCATGAGCAAGACCTACCAGGACAATTCTGAGACCATCGGGGGTACGCCCCTGGTGCGTATCAACCACATCAGTGACGGCAATATCTTCGTCAAACTGGAAAATCGCAACCCCGCCATGTCGGTCAAATGCCGTATCGGCACCAGCATGGTAGCGGCAGCGGAAAGCGACGGCAGCCTCAGGCCGGGCATGACCATCGTCGAGCCGACCAGCGGCAATACCGGCATCGCGCTGGCCTTCGTGGCCGCAGCCAAAGGGTATGGCTGCACTCTCATTATGCCCAACACCATGAGCCTGGAACGGCGCATGCTGATGAAAGCACTGGGGGCTAACATCATCCTGACCGATGGCGCCAAGGGTATTCCCGCGGCGATCCAGAAAGCGGAGGACATCATCGCCTCCGACCCGGATAAGTACTGGGGCCCGCACCAGTTCGAGAACCCCGCGAACCCCGCTATCCACGAGACCACCACCGGTCCTGAAATCTGGGAGGACACAGACGGCGGCATCGACGTCCTGATATCCGGCGTGGGCACCGGCGGTACCCTTACGGGCATTTCCCGCTACCTCAAGAAGACCAGGGGCAAAGCCATACACACGGTGGCAGTCGAGCCCGACAGCAGCACCATGATCACCGCGGCCAAAGCGGGTGAGGAACCGACACATGCCCCGCACAAGATACAGGGCATTGGTGCCGGCTTCGTGCCGGGCAACCTCGACCTGGACATGGTCGACCAGGTGGAACAGGTATCCAGCGAAGAGGCCATGGCGTGGGCCCACAAGCTGATGCAACGCGAGGGCATTCTCGCCGGAGTATCCTGTGGCGCGGCCATGGCGGTTGCCCACCGGGTATCGCAGCAGGAGGCCCACCGGGGCAAGATGATTGTCGCTATTCTGCCCGACTCGGGCGAGCGCTACCTCAGCTCTCCGTTGTTTGCGGGTAGCTTTTCCGACAACGAGACGGTGCAGACGACGGTGAGTTGAACACCTTCAGGAGCGCTCTGCCAATTTCTGCAGGCGCTTCTTGACCTTGGGCCACTCCTCATCGATTACGCTGAAATAGACCGAGTCACGCGAGTAGTCGCCCTGCACTATCATATGCTTGCGCAGGGACCCCTCCCGGCTTGCACCGATACGCTCCAGCGCCCGTTGTGAACGCTCGTTGCGGGCGTCTGTTTTAAATTCGACCCTGACACAGCCCAGCCGCTCAAAGGCATGGCTCAACAACAGCAGTTTCACCCGGGTATTGATGCCCGTACGCTGCCACTCCTGGCCCAGCCAGGTCCAACCGATCTCGAGACAGCGGTGCTCCGGGCGGATGTTCAGGTAGCGCGTGCTGCCCACCACTTTGCCCTTGGCCGTTTCCACGATAGCGAAGGGCAGCTGGTCTGGCGCTTCAAGGGCTTCCTCTATCCACTGCCTGGTATCGGCAAGGTCGATAAAACAGGCCCTGGGCATATACGCCCAATCCGAGGCAGCGCGACCCCTGTTATACAAACCCTGGGCATGTTCCTGGGACAGGGGTTCCAGGCAGACCCCCTCACCCCGCAAACTATTAGCCTCGATCACTGGCGACACACTGCAAACTCCTGTTGTGGTCGGCGCTTGCCAGTAGCACCATTCGATAACACTGCCGAACCCGGCCCGATTATCAGGGCAGCAGCACTGTCGAGCCGGTGGTCTTTCTCGCCTCCAGGTCCCGGTGGGCCTGCTGCACGTCCGCCAGTGGATAACGCTGGTTGATTTCGATGCGTATGTCGCCACCCAGGACGCGGGAAAACAGGTCCTGGCAGGACTGCCGCAATTCCTGGGTACTTGCACTGTAAGTCATCAGCGTCGGACGCGTGATAAACAGGGAGCCCTTGTTCGCCAGCACTTGTAAATCCAGTGGCTCCGGGGAGCCGGAGGCGTTCCCGAAACTGACCATCAGCCCCCGCGGGCGCAAGCAGTCCAGTGACATTTCAAAGGTATCCCGGCCTACCCCGTCGTAGACCACCGGCACTTTTTCCCCCCCGGTAATGTCCATGACACGCTCAAGTACGTTTTCTTTACTGTAGTTGATGACATGCTGGTAGCCATGGGCGCGAGCGATCTCGGCCTTGGCCTCGGAACCTACCGTGCCGATGGCTGTGGCGCCGATACTGGCGGCCCACTGACCAAATACCAGCCCCACGCCGCCGGCGGCGGCGTGAAACAGACAGGTCTCTCCGGCCTGCAGGGAGTAAGTGCGCTGTAACAGGTATTCGGCGGTCTGCCCCTTGAGCATGATCGCCGCGGCCTGTTCAAAATCTATACCCTCGGGAATTTTCACCAGTCGGGCCGCGGGCAGGTTGATGACCTGCGAGTAGGCGCCAAAGCCGGCGGTACAATACGCTACGCGATCCCCCACCACCAGGTCGACGCCATCGCCAACCGCCTCCACCACCCCGGCGCCTTCCAGGCCGATACCCGTAGGCAGGGGTAACGGATAGAGGCCACTGCGGTGGTAGGTATCGATATAGTTGAGGCCCACCGCCCGGTTGGCCACAGTTACCATACCCGGGTCGGGCGCAGTCACATCGACATCCTCCCACTGCATGACATCGGGCGAACCCGTCTCGTATATTCTTATCGCCTTTGACATAGCACTCGGTCTCTTGCAATGCGGCAGCCACATGCCACCGCCGGATTTGGCCTAGCGGGAGGTACCCTCGGCCTCCTTCAGAATCAGGTCGCGACGCGCCAGGATCGCCTCGATCTGCCGTGGGTGCAGATAGGGTGACAGCTCCTGGGTCAACTCATCCTGGTTGAGCGACTGCAGACGACCGCGCAACAGGTCGGAAACCTGCAGGGGCACCTTGGCGTACTGCTTGGGACGTTTTTCCGTGCTGCGAAACGCCAGGCTGTGGTCGATGAATTTCATCATGAAATCATTCTTGGTCCACAGGATATTGGTCAGGTTGCGATCTTCATTATAGATCAGCACGTCAAATACAAAGCGCATGCGGTACTGTTCATACTGCTTGCAGTAACCGGAGAACGGTATTTCTTTCTCCAGACGGTCGCGCTCATTGATAGCGTTCTCCACCCAGTCTGACAAGGCCCCCTCGTCACCCTCCACTTCAGCGATCACCGCGGTAGGCACCAGCTGCCAGTCCAGCAGGCGATCGATCTTGTAGGCCGCAACATCGTAGACATAGCGGTCGCTGTCGTTGTAGCGCCGGGAAATATACTTATCCTTGTTCTGCAGATCGGGATGCGTATCTTCATATTTGAACACCGCGTCGTTGCTGATACCGTCCCGGCTCTGGGTGACCCGCTTGGGGTTGGTGATACCGGTGTCCAGTTTCTCTATTTTTACAATGGGCGCGGTGCGCATGAATTCTTCCAGCGTGGCGTCATCCATACCCGATAATTGTTGCGACAGACTGCGTGTCTCGGGCACGGGACTGCCTTTCGCGGTGCTACCAAGGTAGTGGACGTAGTCAGTTCCCCCCTGGGAAACCAGCGCCGAGGCGCGCCCTTTATACACGCTCTTGAGCATACCGGTGTCCAGGCGAATCGCCAGGCCGTCCATACGCACGTGGACATCGCCCCGGGTCGGGGTATGCCCCATTACCAGTTGTTTCGCGCCCACCCGCTTGAGAAAACGTTCGGTGTTGAAAGACTCGGAATAAGGGTGACACATAGCCGTCCCGCGATACCAGTTGGGGCTGTCCTCACTGAACACGAAAGCCTTCTGAGCCTCGAATACCTGTTGCAGCGCCGGAAACCAGTCGGCCTGTTTTTTCGGGTTGGCCGCGACAAATTCCTCGGCCCGGGCATTGAGAAAGCCCAGTCGATCATTGTAGGACACGTGCCAGGGCATCACACCGGCGGCGCGCAGGGTATCCATACTATCGAGAAACGCCCGCAACTCGCCCTGCAATTTGCCATTGAGGTCCTTCAGGCTATCTTCACTGGCATCACTGGCTATCCCGCCATGCATATACACCTTGTCATTGACGCGGATCACAAAGGGCTGCTGCAGCAACCAGCTGCCGATGGCACCCTCCTGGGAAAAGGCCTTGCGCAGGGCAAGGAAGCCCGCCGGGTATTGGTCGTTGAACACGCGCCGTACATCCGCATCGTCACCACCCGGGTTGAAGCGACGATAGTCAGAGAATAACTGCTCCCGTTCAGCGGCTGTCTCGTCGCCGGCAAATGCCGCGAACTCCGCTGCCGACACATAGCGCAGATCACCGGTCATCACCATGACTTCATGATTCCCCAGCACCAGGTGTACCGCACCCCCGGCCCGCTCAGCCTGGGCATCGAGTTTCATTAACAACTCCACGACCTTGCGCGACCCCGGCCCGCGGTCGATCAGGTCGCCCAGGGACACCAGGTGGGTGTTGCCCCCGGCCCAGTTGAGCTGGGCATCCACCACACCGACTTCCTGCAGCATCTGCGTCCAGTCGTCAAAAGCACCGTGCACATCGCCAAAGGCCACGACCCGGGAGGAGGTGTCGATCTCATAGTTATTCGCCGCCGTGGCAACCGCGGAACCCAGAACAACAAGCAGACAGCAGATATATCTTATCGTGTGCATAAGTGCGCTTCCATTAATCTCGTTTTTTTTACAGCCTGGGATAATTTTAGCGTCAATAGCGGACTTTGCCACAGCCCTTGACCCTGCGGTTCACTCTACCCAACCCAGCACGTCGCGAATGACCGACCAGCGGGGTTTGCGCGTCTCGATCGCCCCGCCCAGCATCCAGTAGTCGTAGAGACTATCTATGGTGCCATCCTTGCGTTTGAGTTCTATCCAGTTACTGACGAACTCTATCATCTCTACGTCGCCCTTGGGCACGGCATAGGCGGCCGGAAGGCGTATACTGCCCTGCCCCACCCGGGCGACGGAATAACGCGGATAGCGATAGCTGTAGGCCGCACCCTCCTCCGCCGACAGCAACAGCGCATCCGCACCCTGACTACCACCGGTAAAGAAATCCTCGGCCGCTTCCAGGTACACAATACTGGCAGCGGGCAACAGGTTTTTGATACGCGAGGCGAAATAATTGGAGCTGACCATGGCAATGACCAGGTCTTTGCGTTCCCGCAACAGGTCCAGTTCACTGAAAAGCTCACGCTCATGATCCGCCACTATGAACGCCAGCGTCAGGTCGAGGTAGGGCCTGGAGAAAGAGGCATAGCCATAGCGGTCCGGCAGGCTGGCTATACAGGACATGGCCATATCCATCTGGCCCGAGGACAGCATGCGCCCCAGGCTGTCGAATTCAAAGGGCAGGAACTGTAGCTCGACACCCAGATCTTGCGCCAGTATGTGCGCCATTTCCACATCAAAACCCACCAGATCATCATCCGGGGTGAGGAAACTGCAGGGCAGGTTGTTGGGACGGTAGCCTACCTGCAGCATGCCATTGCGCAGGATATGGTCCAGCCTGGTGCCCGCCAGCTGGGTGACACTGGCCTCAGGCAAGGTACTGGAAACACTGGCGGGAACGCGCTTTTGCATCAACTGTATGTCGGTGAGCACCTGTTCCCGCGGCGGCGGCTCCGGCACGAACAGCGCAAAATAGGTGCGCAAGGCCAACATCAACAACAGCAATGCCACACTGCTGATCATCACATAACGCAGTAATCGCGCCGGTCGCAGCTGCACGTGGCCACACAGCGCCAGCGTACCAATCACACTGAGCACGATGATATGCAGTGCCGCGAGCATGGCGCCAAAGCGCCCCACTACGATACCGGTCACCAGGAACAACTGGAACATATCTGCTGGGATACGCAAGGAATCCAGCATATAGGGCACCGCAATGTTAATGCTGCCGAACAGGCTGAACAGGCCATTGAATGCCAGGGCGAAGCGGTCCATTGTGCTCAGTTCGGTGTCGGTGAACCAGGCAGCAAACAACACAAACATCAGTACAAACAGTTTTCCCAATGACGGGAAGTTGAAAGAGACCGGCACGATAATATCCACTGCAGACCGGGCCTCTTCGCTATCCAGCTGGTGGTTGCGCAACAGTTCCTTGCAGTTTTCGGCAATCTGGGGCAGCACCACAAACTGGTTGCCGGTGGCAAACGCCGTCACCAGGGCATCGCGAAAAGTCCTGAGCACTTCGCGATAGGAAATACCACTAACGGCGGCAACGAGGCCGGGAAATATCCAGAAGGTGATCAGCAGCGCAAGGCAGACATAGGTGACGAGATAAACCTGCACCCGGCCGAGCTCTTCGATGGTCATGGTGCCCGCAGCGGCCGCGGAAATGGCGAAAATACCGTAGGGGGTGAGCTGCACAATGGCCGCATTGATCTTGCTCATCGCGTCAGCCAGGCCATCGAAGATGGGCAGCACGCCGCTCTTGTCTTCTACAGAGATCAGGGCAACGCCAACCAGGATACTGAAAAAGACCACGGCAGGGACAAGGTTATTGGACAGGGAGTAGAAGATATTCGCCGGCAGGTAAAGCTCGAACAGATCAGGCTGCTGCAGATCATGGGCTTGCGGGCTGCCAAAAAAGGAGGCGGAATCCAGGTCGGGGAACGCCAATGGGGCGACAAAAATGATAACCAGTGCCAGGCCCCATATGGCAAATAACACCAAAATACCACGCACCGCCAAACGCCGGGCCTGATCCATGTGCATGCGCCCAAAACCGGAAATCAGGGACACCACAATATAGGGCAGTACGGTTATCTGCAGGAGTTTGACGAACACATCGCCAACGATTTTAAGATCGGCAACCAGCTCACCAAAAAACAGGCCTGTAGCTATACCCGCTATCAGGCCGATCAAAATTCTCGCGGACAATCCCATCTGGCTACTGTCGTTCCATGCTCTTTTGCCATAGGATGATATCAGATGCAGCGCCCGGGAGCTGCGACATTCCCGCCCGGGCGCAAATTATCACCCCAATGTAACTCTCCAGCGAGTACCGGCGACATGCTCGAAGACCTGAACCTTGAAAGATCCCTGCAGCTGGGGCTGGACGCGATAGGGTTCTTACAGCCCACTGACGTGCAGCAGGCCGTCATTCCACTGGCCCTGAGCGGCCAGGATCTGCGCGTTTCCGCAGAGACCGGCAGCGGTAAAACGCTGGCCTACCTGATCCCCATGGTCCAGCGCATGCTGGCGGACGCGCCCGGGCGCGATGCGGGCAGTCTGGGCCTGGTGCTTGTTCCCACCCGGGAACTGGCCCGCCAGGTCCTTAAACACTGCCGGCAGCTTCTGGCGAAATCGTCCCTGGATGCCCAGGCCATCACCGGCGGAGCCGATTTCAAATACCAGAAATCCCTGCTGCGCAAAAACCCGGAAATCGTGATCGCCACCCCCGGCCGACTGCTGGAACATTGCGAGAAGGGCAGTGCAGACCTGCGCAGCCTGCAAACGTTGGTGCTGGACGAGGCAGACCGTATGCTGGATATGGGTTTTCGCGATGACGTCATGAAGATAGCCGGCTACTGCAATCCCGACAGGCAGGTACTTATGCTGTCCGCCACCCTGACCCACAAGGGTTTGGGCGGCGTGGCCAGGGACCTGCTGCGGGAGCCACAAACCGTAGCCGTCGGCGAAGTTCGCCAGCCCCACAGTAGCATCTACCACCAACGCATCCTGGCGGACAGCCAGGAACACAAGGACAAACTGCTGGTCGCCCTGCTGCAAGCCGGCGGCTACAAGCGCGCGCTGGTGTTCGCCAACAAGCGCGTCAACGCCAGGCGACTCGCCGGGGTGGTCGGCTACCATAAGCTGCGCTGCGATTGCCTGCACGGCGAAATGAGTACCGAGGAACGCAAGCAGGTCATGACCCGCTTCAACGACGGCAAACTGGATATACTGTGTGCCAGTGACATCGCCGCTCGCGGCCTGGACGTGAAAGACATCGACCTGGTGGTGAACTACGACATGCCCCACAGTGGCGATGACTACCTGCACCGCACCGGCCGCACCGGGCGCGCTGGTGCCCATGGACTGGCGGTATCCCTGGTAAACGCATCCGAGTGGAACCTGATGATCAGCATTCAGCGTTACCTGAAACTCGAGTTCGAGGCGCGCAACATCGAAGGACTCAAGTCCCGCTACAGCGGCCCAAAGAAAACCAAGTCCTCCGGCAAGGCCGCAGGCAAGAAGAAAAAGCGCGATAAATCACCTGCTGACAAGAGTAAGAGCCGGGCGCGCAACCGTAAAAACCTGGGCAAACCGGAATCCACCGGCACCAAAAAGGCGCAACAACCACGTAATGATGGCTTTGCCCCGCTGATGAAAAAAAACAGGACTGACCCGGCATGACCAACCCGCTACTGGAACACCACCCACTGCCCCCCTTCTCCCAGATCGAGGCCCAACACGTAGAGCCGGCGATACGACAGCTGATTGATCGCAACAAACAGGCTATCGAAGATTTACTGCAGGATCAGGATTGCTACAGCTGGGAGACCCTGCTGCAGCCGCTGGAGCAGCTGGAAGACGAGCTCGCCCAGGCCTGGTCACCCGTGTCGCATCTGAACAGCGTGCGCAACAGCGACGAATTGCGCGAAGCCTACAACGCCTGTCTGCCACTGTTTTCGGAATACGGCACCTGGATGGGACAACACCCCGGGCTGTATCGGGCCTACCAGTCCATCGCCGACAGTGACAGCTTTGCGACACTGTCGACCGCACAGCGCACGGCAATAGAACACGCATTACGCGACTTCCGGCTGGCCGGCGTGGCGCTGCCGGAGCAGCAAAAGGCCCGCTATGGCGAACTGCGCAAGCGGCTCTCGGAACTGGGCAGCAAATTTGGAGAAAATGTCCTGGATGCCACAAATGCCTGGACCCGACAGGCCAGCCGCGAGGAACTACAGGGCCTGCCGGACACTGCCCTGGCAAACGCGGCACAGGCCGCCCAACAAAAAGGTCTGGAGGGTTACCTGATTACCCTGGATTTTCCCTCCCTCTCCCCGGTGCTGAACTACTGCGAAAACCGGGCACTAAGAGAGGAGGTTTATACCGCCAACTGCACCAGGGCATCGGAGGTAGGACCCAATGCCGGACAGTGGGATAACACCGCGATCATCACCGAGACCCTGGAGTTGCGCCAGCAACTCGCACAACTGTTGGGCTTTGACAATTATGCCGAACTGTCTCTGGCCACCAAGATGGCCGACAGCCCCCAGCGGGTGATTGATTTCATGGAACAGCTGGCCAGTCAATCCTCGGCGCAAGCACAGGCTGAGTGGCGGGACCTGACCGAGTTTGCGCGACAACAGGATGGCATACAGCAGCTGCAGGCCTGGGACGTAAGCTATTACAGTGAAAAACTGCGCCAGGCACGATACCGCGTATCCCAGGAAGATATCAGGCCCTACCTGCCGGTATCCAGGGCGCTGCCGGGCTTGTTTGCGGTAGTACAGCGCCTCTATGGCCTGGACATCCGCGAGGTGGAGACCTTCGACAGCTATCACCCGGACGCCCAGTTATTCGAGATACTGGAGAACGGGGAGATTATCGCGCGTTTTTTCCTGGACCTTTATGCCCGGGCCGACAAACGCGGTGGTGCATGGATGGATGATTGCCGCGTGCGGCGCCGCCAGGGCGAGCAATTACAGATACCGGTAGCCTACCTGGTGTGCAATTTCACCCCGCCGGTGGGCGATACGCCGGCGTTGCTCACCCACAGTGAACTGACCACCCTGTTTCACGAATTCGGGCACGGTCTGCACCATATGCTGACGCAGCAGACGGTTGCGGCGGTTTCGGGTATCAATGGTGTGGCCTGGGACGCGGTGGAATTACCCAGCCAGTTTCTGGAAAACTGGTGCTGGGAGCGCGAGGCCCTGGCTTTGATTTCCGGCCATTATGAAACCGGAGTCCCGCTGCCGGAGGAGCTGCTGGACAAAATGCTGGCTGCGCGCAACTTCCAGTCGGCGATGATTCTGGCCAGGCAACTGGAGTTTTCATTGTTCGATTTTCGCCTGCACAGGGAATGGGGGCAGGCAGCTGACCAATCGGTGCAGGCACTACTGGATGAGGTCAGGGCGCAGGTTGCCGTCGTCCCACTGCCGTCTTTCCACCGCTTCCAAAACAGTTTTTCCCACATTTTTGCCGGCGGCTACGCCGCGGGCTACTACAGCTACAAGTGGGCGGAAGTCCTCTCGGCCGACGCCTTCTCGCGCTTTGAGGAGGAGGGTATTTTCAACCGGGACACCGGCGCATCCTTTCGCCGCAACATCCTGGAAGCCGGGGGCTCACAGGAGCCAATGGAACTGTTCGTGGCGTTTCGCGGCAGGGAGCCACAGATCGAACCCCTGCTGCGCCACAGCGGTATTACTGCCTGACCAACACCGGGCCGGGATCAGTCCTCGCTACCCAGCCAGTTGTAGACCAGACCCGCCAGTGCGGCGCCCACGATGGGTGCGATCCAGAACAGCCACAGCTGGGAAATCGCCCAGCCACCCTCGAACAGGGCCACACCGGTACTGCGCGCGGGATTAACCGAAGTATTGGTCACGGGTATGCTGATGAGGTGAATCAAGGTCAGGCCCAGACCGATCGCTATGGGCGCCAGGCCCGCCGGAGCACGTCCGTCCGTGGCCCCCAGAATAATAATCAGGAACATAAAGGTCATGACCACCTCGGTAACCAGCGCCGCCGTCAGGCTGTAGCCGCCCGGGGAGTGCTCACCAAAGCCGTTGGAGGCAAAGCCCGCTGTCTCAAACCCGGCCTGCCCGCTGGCGATAACAAACAGGATCGCCGCTCCGGCGATACCGCCCAGTACCTGGGCGCCGATATAGGGCAACAATTCACTGGCGGGAAAACGCCCTCCCACCAGCAGACCCACTGATACTGCGGGGTTCAGGTGACAACCGGAAATATGTCCAATGGCGAAGGCCATGGTCAGCACGGTGAGACCAAATGCCAGAGATACACCCAACAGGCCGATACCCACATCGGGAAACGCCGCCGCCAATACCGCGCTGCCGCAACCACCCAACACCAGCCAGAAGGTACCGATAAACTCGGCCCCCAGTTTTTTACTCATGCTCATAAGCACCTCACTGCATCATTGTTGTTATCCGGAACTCCGGCCTGCAATAAAGCCTAGCACAGGGATGGAAACAGGCAGAAAAAAGGTTCATCGCAGGTGACGGAGGTTGCCCGGCAGATTATGGAAACGTTCTATTACTGGGTGTTTTTGGGGTTTCGGTTTGGGTTTGGGTTTGGGTTCGCCAGCGGGGCCGGACGAAAACAAATTTTTCAGTCGCTCCACGATATTCGCTTGGTGAAAAACTTGTTTTCGCCCGCCCCCTTGAATTGTGAGGCTCCGACAACACTAACAAAACCGGGAGACCAACAAGACGTTCTTCTTCCGTTTCCGCGAATGGAAAGGATAAGCACGTGCCGAGGGCACGGTCGGGAAAGTGTTTCTCACCAAGCGAATATCGTGGAGCGACTGAGAAATACTTTCCCGTCCGGGCCCGTCAGCGCACGTCTAACCCATGCCCACCGATAGCTGCAGGCAAACCAGAGAACCCCACAAAACAGTGGCCCGAGATTCAGGCCTGGCGCCAGGTGGCGGAGGCCTTCTGCCCGGGACCGGAGGCCACAAAAAGCTCGACCTCGCGCAGGTCTTCCGCCGCGGAAGCTGCCAGCAGCTGCTGCAGCAGGTAGCGGGAGAATTCCTCCACCGTGGCGTTGCGCAGGGGCAGTAACAGCGTGTCACTGCGCAGAAACAGCATCTCTTCATCCGCAAACAATACGCGGTAGCTGTTA
>Ga0316187_10002857_pt1 | contig 15081 bp, 8 predicted proteins | sample CroRivburrow1_MG_FD_204927 | JGI IMG/M metagenome (GOLD analysis project Ga0316187, IMG submission 204927) | Coastal sediment microbial communities from Maine, United States - Cross River worm burrow 1 | ecosystem: Environmental > Aquatic > Marine > Coastal > Sediment | place: USA: Maine... | reverse complement strand
AGGTCCGCTCATAACCAGATATCACTCGTGCAATCGCCACCCGGGTAGCGCGTTTCATGACACCGACTCGGCCCGTTGGGCTCCTGGCCGAAATCGACTATGAAGTCGGGATTGATCTTCATTCCGCCATTCTCGGGATCGCAATCGATCATCACCATGACCCCGCCCTGGGTTCTAATCTCCGGGTAAAATTGATTGTCCCAGGTCGAGAACAACGACGTGGTCACGTAGAGTCGTCTGCCATCCAGCGAGAGCTGAAACATTTGCGGGCCACCCGCCACCTTCACCCCATTCACTTCGGGCGCCTTGCCGAGCAATCCGCCCATCCAGACCTGGCCGGTCAGTTTCGGGTTGTGCGGGTCGCTGATGTCATACTGGCGCATGTCACCGTGTAGCCAGTTGTTCAGGTACAGGTACTTATCGTCCATCGACACCAGGATGGCCGACATCACCCCGGGGACCGGTATCGGCCATTCCGGGTGCGGTTCGTTATCCACATCGATTATTTTTTCCCATTCCCACTTGCCGGCCTCGCTCTTCCAGAAGTGAATGACATTGGTTGACAGGGCAGCGCCACAAAATCCATGGGTGCTATCCGGGTCGTGCAGGAACTTGACTTCCAGCGGAATCAGCCCGTCTTCGCCCAGGTACAGGGTTTCGATGGGCACGCGTTTTTCGAAATCCCAGACATGCAGGCGGCGTCCATACTTCAGATGCCCCACTTCTTCGAGATCGAATCCCGGCATGAAGGTATTGGGCGCAGCCCACTCGGAGCTGATCATCACGTTGTGGCGCGGCTGGTACCAAAAGTCGTAGCCGAACGGGATGTCGCCCATCGAATTCTCCCAGCGGCCGACGATTTCGAAATCCTTGTCGAGGTGTAGATAACCACCGGGGGCTTCACCCATTGCGTCGCCGAGGAATGAAATAATGATCTCGGAGCCCAGGCAGTGAACGGTATGCGGCCCCGACAGGTTCGCCCTGGACTTGATCTCGGCACCGTCGATCACCTTGTGGAGGCGCGGCGCCAGCGGATCCGTGCCCGTATCGACGACGTGAATGTTGTTCGACCTGACGCCGGGGACCAGCAGGTACTTGCGTGACATCGAGGCATCGTCATGGCAGGACGAACACGCGTTCCAGCCCATGTGGTGCAGCTCGTCGCCGATGCCCGGCATTTCCAGGCGATGAATCACCTGGGAGTAGGTCGGACTGTCAGGGTTCGCATCGACCGTGGCCAGGTAATCCGGCTTTTGAATACCGGTGCCGGTATAGATTGCGATGGTATACAGCAGTTTCTCCCGGGGCGCCTGTATCGCCTCGGCGGGGCTAGAATATCCTGGTCCACAACAAATCTCATTGCTGGTTGCGCTCATATCATTACACCCCGACCTTAATCGATTCCTATTTGCTGGCTTGTATAATTTATCTTAAAATATGAGAAACATGTTTGTAAAGTGAGAATATGCACCTCGACCGATTAATCCAGGTTTTAGAGGCCGTGGCGATTGCCGGGAAACCCGTATCGCCTGCGGAAGTGCAACGCGTCACGAGAATTCCCCGCCCCACCTGCTATCGCCTGCTGCAAACCCTGGCGAGCTATCGGCTGCTGGACCAGCTCGGCGATGTCGCTCGCTACCAGGTAGGCGATCGGCTCAAACGCATCGCGCTGCTCGGGCAATCCGATGCGGATGTCTGTTTAGCTACAGCATCCACCTTGCAGGAAGCCGCCATCGAATTCGGCGAGGCCGTATTTCTTTCCCGGTTTCGAAGCAAAACCGTAGAAATCATCAATGTGAAAACACCGGTCGATGCCGCGCGCTCCTTTATTCACCCGGGCCTTGGAAATCGGCCGCTGCATGCCTGTTCATGCTCGAAGGCCATCGCCGCCTTTGCCGATCCGAAATTCCAGGAAGAGATATTGTCCAAACCCCTGCGCGCCTACACCGAGCAGACAAAGACGCATGCCATCGATATCGAACGCGAGTTTTCACGGATTCGCGACCTCGGTTACGCGGAATGCGTAGAGGAGATCGAAGTGGGTGTTGCCAGTGTTGCCGCGCCGATACGTATTGGCGATCTCGGGGTTCCTTTCAGCGTCGGTGCAACGGGACCGATACGGCGTTTTACCAGTTCCTATCGTAAAAAGATTGGTGCCGGGTTGATGGAAATTTCACAGCAGATTGCGGCCAATTTGCAGCTCGCTCATTTGAGCAGCAGTGACTTGGCCAACAGTCGTCAGGGTTGGCAGGGGTATGATATTTCGGCTCTCACAGGAATAGAGAAATAGGAGAGTAGATGTGCCCGAACGAGGGCAGCGTATAGGAAGCATAAAACGCGTCTAGCGGTTTCACCCGCAGCATATATTTGGTGGAAATCGCGTGAGCGTGCCGCGCAAGAAATAGGAAATAGGGTGGGAAATAGGGGACAGACCACGATTTCGCTTGAGGGAAATGGGAAATAGGGGACAGACCACGATTTCGCTTGAGAAACAACGAAGTCAGATCTTTGAATTCGAATGGATTGATATTCAGTCCCATGCAGATGGAATGGGCTTGTGGGTTTTGGGCATTTTGCGAGCACCAAAATTTGGGTTCAGGCCTTAAATTCCACGTATCGGGCCAGTTCCATTCAAAAACTGTCTTTCTCGACTAATGTCAAATGTAAGGCCTGACCCCGAGTTGCTCTGACCCCGAGTTGCTCCGTGGGTAGTGCCATACCCAAAGCATTCGCTTCGCTCATGGGGCAAGCTTTCTCGATAAGATGTCTTCAGCTGGTAGCGGATGTTGCCGTTTGACGTTCCCGAAAGCCGCTTTTCCGAAACCGCCGGCCGAGTGATGTAACGGCACAGCGGAACGCCGCCCGGACGTTCCCGTTTCTTGCGCTCATCACACCTGGCCGCCAAGCCCGCATGCAGGGAGAAACCGGATACTTTGCCTGCTGAATCAGCGTAATCATCGGGTTCACAGGCCGGCAGTGTCTGCAGGGTGCCAACAGTAGGCGCTTTAGGCGAACACTTTACGCCCTGCCTGGGGGCCCACCGCGATGCGCTAGGTGATCGAATGGCCCAGTAACTGATCCATCGAGGCGGTCGACGTACACCCCGTCCAGGAACAGCATGTGAAAGTGGATCGGGCCGCGTTCGGATTCAGGTTCAGTGCACCCGGTACCCGCAGGGCATAAAGGCGCCGGACCGACCAAACCGCTGGATCAGTGTTACCGCGCCAGTGCGGCCATGCGGCGTGCGCCACAACTGGGACAAAACCCCACGGCGCTCGCCTAAAGCGCCTACTGTTGGTACAACTGAACGCAACCAGGCGCTCCTCGTGGCAGGTTTCACAGCGAACCCGTAGGAATCCGTATTCAAGCCTCCCGCAATTCGGGTAGTCTTCGAATTCCCGCCGTAGCCACCATTTTTTCAATGACTAAGCTTCTATCAGTTCCTCAGTATAAATCCGGGGTTACGCCGGGTTTACAGGTGAGGCAAATTTTCACTGCTCTTGTAATTGATCATTATCTTTCAATTGACCTGTTAAAAGACCTTAAACCCCAAACTCCCTTCTGGACACACTCCATTTAAACAATGGCAGGTGCCAACTGTCTTATACGGGGGTTGCACGCGCGATTTCCTGAAAAATCTTTTCCCGGTTTTAGAGAAAGCAGGCGCCCAGACTTTACTTATCAGCGGCAAAAAACGACTGTCAGCGGAACCCCATAACCGCATAACCTGAGAGTGAGTGGCAACCCTCGGAGTTTTGTTGTTCGAAATTGGGAATACTTGAATGTTGATGTCCTATACTCCAGCTTCGATAATTGATACCTCGATAAGTGCCTATCGAAGTATCCGGCAATGCAGAAAACTGAATGGCAACAACGCATAAAAAAACTCTGGTGGCTGATCTCAGGCGGGGCATGTACGTGGCTAAGCTAGATCGGCCATGGCTGGAAACTCCGTACAAAATGCAGGGCTTTCTACTTAATACGCAAAATGAAATTGATAAGCTCGCCAAGCATTGCAGCTATGTATACGTCGATATAGATAAAAGCAGCATTATCGAAGCTGACGATCGCAAGAGCGGCCCTGGAATGAACGACCTTTCTCAGAAGCAGCTACTGATTAATGCCAGGCCGAAACAGTACACCGATAGGGTCGAATTCAAAGAAGAGCTCCAAGAAGCCTATCGCAGCCACGAAGCACTGGGAAATGCGCTGAAAAGTTCGATGGAACTAGCCGCACAAAGCAGCAAGCTCAATATACCGACGATTGAAAAAGCGCTGCTGCCGATGGTAGACAGCGTGATCCGCAACCCCGATGCCTTTTCCTGGCTGACGATGATGAAAAGTCGCGGTAGCTATACCTATAATCACGCAATCAGCTGTGCAATCTGGGCAGCGGCCTTTGGACGAAATCTCGGGTTGCCGGTCAAGGATATTCAGTCGGTGTCGATGGGCGCGCTGTTGTTTGATCTGGGCAAGATACGTCTGCCGGAAAAATTGATCCTGAACCCGGAGAAATACAATTCGACTGAAATGAAACTGGTGCGTAAGCACGTCGACTACAGTATCGATATCCTCACCTCGGTTGACGGCATTAAAGCCGATGTGATGGCGATGGTTGCTACCCATCACGAAAGGCACGATGGCAGTGGTTATCCGCAAGGGCTGAAGGGCAACGAAATCCCCCTTTTCGGTAAGATGGCCGGGATTATCGATTGCTATGACGCGATCACCTCGGCCCGACCCTATGGGGAAGCAATGTCTCCACACGATACGGTGAAAATGCTGTATGACTGGAGTGATGTGCTGTTTCAGAAGGAATTGATCGAGCAGTTTATTCAGATGGTGGGAGTCTACCCGATAGGCACACTGGTCGAACTCAGCGATGGTCGCGTCGGGGTGGTTATCGCGCTGAACAAAACAAGGCGTTTGAGACCCCAGGTGATGATGCTGTTAAATGAAAGAAAGGAATTTTATTCGAAATTCGCAACGATCAATATGTACGAGGTGCTGCATTCAGAAGATGGAGAATCTCTGGATATCAAGAAAACTTTAGAGCCGGGAAAGTATGGAATTGACCCCGATCATTTCTATTTGTAGATGGAATAATGCTACCAAGTTTGATTAACGTCTCGCGGCGCAAGTCGCTACTGAAAAAGCTGGAAGAGTTGACTAGAGAGCATACCGCGGCTCACATCGATTTCGCGCTGGTCATGGTAAGTATCAGCAATTTCCGTCAGATAAATCTCAGCAATGGTTTTATTGCCGGAGATCTGATCCTGGAAGAATACTGCAAGCGGCTGCAAAGCCTGATTCGCCCGCAGGACAGCATCATGCGGGTAGGTAGTTCGGACTTTGTCATTTTCATCAAAAACATCGTCAACGAAGGGCATGCAACACTGGCAGCGGTCAAGTTGCTGGGGGGGTTAAAAGAACCCTTCACGGTTGGCAATAAAAGGCTCAAGGTGGGCACTAATATCGGTATTGCGTTGTTTCCCGATCATGGCCAGGATGAACTGGCCCTGCTCAGAAGTGCCGAGACAGCGCTGCTTGAATCTCGTCGGAATTTACCACCGTACAGCGTTTCCTCGTCAAAATATGACACGGACGATGCGACCACCTGGGATATCACCTCGGATCTGCAAAAAACCATCGATCTGGACCAGCTGGAAATGTTTTTTCAACCCCAGGTTTATCTGGAGACAGGACGAGTTTTCGGTGCCGAGGCATTGATCCGCTGGAAGCACCCGGAACATGGTTATATTCGGCCCGACTACTTTATTCCCATTGCGGAACAAAGCGACCTGATTTATGACATTACCAACTGGAGCATCAATGCAGTGTTGTGGTTGATGAAGGAGTGGCCCGAAATGTCCCAACCGCTAAAGGTTGCGATTAATCTGTCGCCGAAGATGTTCGAGTATCAGGGGCTGGTTGAGACGATAACCGAAGCCGCTAATCTGTTCGGTGTAAATGCCAGCCAGCTTACGCTGGAAATTACCGAAAGCGCATTGATGCGGGACATTTCGACCAGCATTCAATGCCTGCAGGATTTGAAAGATGAGGGTGTCAAGATTTCGATCGATGACTTTGGTACCGGCTATTCGTCGATGTCTTACTTTAAAAATATTCCCGCGCATGAACTGAAAATCGATTACTCCTTCGTTACCAATTTATTCGAGAATGCGATGGACAGGCATATTGTTGATTCGGTAACCAAGATGGCTCAAGGGTTCGGCCTTGTTGTCGTTGCCGAAGGGGTGGAGGACCAGAAAACCTATGATGAACTGAAAGCGATCGGCTGCGACGTAGCGCAGGGCTATTTTATCGGCAAGCCAATGCCGCAGGGAAAGTTTGTCGAATGGTTACAGCTGCATAACAATTATTCGAAAATACTCGAAGGTTAAATCCAGTGGCTACGTGTAGGAAGCGTAAACACCCAACATTTGGGGTCAGGCCTTAAATTCCACGTCTCGAGCCAGTTCCATTCAATAACTGTCTTTCTCGATTAATGTCAAATGTAAGGCCTGACCCCGAGTTGCTCGGACCCCGAGTTGCTCCGAGTTGCTGCGCGAGTTGTGCGAGTTGCCGATGCAGGTGGAATGGGCTTATATGTCGCTTATCAGCCATGTGATCAGGAATCAGTTTCAGAAGTCCAGTCAATGCGTTATCTTCAGAAAATCATCGATGCATTTTATGAGCCTGGGAAATTCTGGTTCGTGTTCAAACATCATGTGATTGTTACTATTGAAGGTGATGAATTTTGCGCCCGGAATCCGCGATGCCAGCAACTTACCCTCGGCAAGCGGTGCGACTGAATCTCCGATACAGTGCGCGATTAAAGTCGGTACATTGATCTCATCTAACAAATCGACGACATTGATCTCATCAAATATTTCGCGAAAACGAGCGATGTTTTCCGCGGGGCCACAAGTCCTCTGGAACTCGTTAAACCAGTTTGCTTCTTCGCGCGTGGCGTCAGGCATCATCAATGAGGTATAGGTTTGTCGGATGGCGGGATTAACATTGCCCCAGCTTTGTCGAATCAGCGTGACCAGGGCTTCGCTTTCGGCGGTCGTTTCAGGGCTATTGCGTTGCCGCCTTCCCCTGGGATAACCACCGTGCAGTATCAGATGTGATACCTTGTCGGGATGTCGACTGGCGTAGGCGATAGAAACCGCCGCGGCCTGTGAGGGGCCAAAAATGGCGACCTTTTCATGCTCATAGGCGGTGATGACGGCCTCCAGATCATCAACCATATTTTCGAACTCAATCTCGACATTGTCCCAGTCGGACATGCCGTTGCCGCGCTGGTCATAACGGATGAGTTCAAAGTCGTTTGCCAGGTAACGGATGTATTGCCCCCAGCCCGGGTTTTTCCAGTCTTCCTGCAGGTGAGTCATCCAGCTGCCGGTAATGACCAAAGGGTAGCCTGACCCGACCCGGGCGTGGGCGATACTGACGCCATCAACTGACCTGCAATATTTGACCGGGCTTTGATCCTCGAGGCCGATATTTACCGTACGCGTTGCGTTATCTGGTGCGGCTGTTGTATCCGTTGAGAGAACTGTAGCTTCGGCGATAAACTGGTAACCTCGGCCATGGACCGTTTTTATTATGGCCTGTTTGCTACCGCTGTCACCGACTACCCTGCGCGTGTCTTTTAATCTGGAACCCAGGGCTGCGTCGGTCACGACCTTTCCTTTCCAAAGATTTTCGAGCAATTCCTCCCGAGTTACAACTCGATCCCGATGCTTGATCAAGTAGGCCAGCAAGTCAAACACCAGCGGTTCCAGGGTTAACGTTTCATCGCCCTGCTTGAGCCGAAATTGATCGGTATCCAGCGTGAATTGATCGAACTGATAAATCATTTATCCAGGCGCTCAAGTTTCGACAGAAGGCCATCATGGCAAATATTCTGCTCCGCGTTAACGATATTATTACGCCAATTCCGGCTCCGTTATGAAATTGTCATAAACCGCGCATACTTTCGGCAGGCTTGCTTGCCGCTTTTACATCATAATTTGCCCATCTTGAACGATTCAATTCAAATAAACCTTTAGCGAAAAAATCGAGGTGGCTCCTATGTATCCAAGAATAACTCATATCTGCTTAAGTGTTGCTAACCTGGAAGCCAGCGTTCGTTTTTATCAGCGCTATTGCCAGATGGAAATAGTCGAAGATCGCTCCGACAATGGAAAGGGCTCGATATACTTGTCCGAGGCCGGCAGGAAAGCTGATTTAATATTGCAAATCAAAAGTGGAGGCGAGCATCAGACACTAGCCGAAAACGACGAGACCCACATTGGATTTTCGGTTGAATCCAGAGAGGTTGTTGACGTGCTTGCCAGCATGGCCCGAGCTGAAGGTATCGTGCTTTACGAACCCGAAGAATATCTGCCAAATGCTTATTTTTGCGGAATCAAGGATCCCAACGGGAATTGTGTTGAATTTGGTTTTGGCCAACATGCACCGCCTGTCAACTGACTATTGTATCGGTGACTTTGAGCAGCGATCGCCGGAAACGAAACAAACTTTATATCCTAAATTGAGAAAATCTGATGAGCAACGACATTCAATACCCGGATCATTTTATTACCAGATTGCACAGCATATGGGGTGAAGGGTTTATGTCGCCCGGCGGGCCAGAGGAAGTCGGCGAAATTGTCAGGGACCTGGACCTCGGTAGTAAAACAGTACTCGATATTGGATTTGGCACCGGTGGTCCTGCCATTGAATTAGCCAAAAAGCACCAGGCGGGGAAAGTAATCGGCATCGACGTTGAGCCGCAGCTGCGGGAGCGAGCCCTGGCGAATATTGAGCAATCCGGGGTATCCGATCGAATCGACCTGCGTATCGTCGAACCAGGACCTTTACCATTTGCTGACGAAAGCTTTGACGTTGTTTTCAGCAAGGATTCGATGGCTCACATCGAAGACAAGCAGGCGCTGTTTCTGGAGGTAAAGCGGGTGCTCAAGTCCGGTGGTGTTTTCGTAGCCAGCGACTGGTTGTCGGGCAGCGGCGAAGTCGCTGTGGCAGCGCTAAATGAGTTTCGGGACGTCTGCCATCTGGTTTTGCCCATGGCGACAGCGGCGGAAACCGAAAACATGCTGCTCGACGCCGGCTTTGAAAATACCAGTGCGCGTGATCGTAATGAATGGTACGCACCGCTTTGTGTGGCAGAAGTGGAGCGAATCGAGGGACCGCTCAGGGATCAGTTGATTAACGAAGTCGGGATCGAAATATATGATCATTGGCTCAAGGTCCGAACGGCGCTGGCAAAAGCGACAACTGTCGGGGGCTTGCGCCCGACTCATCTCAGAGCTTATAAACCGGGCAGTTCGACAATGTAATGCCTGTTGTGGAGTAGCCGCAAAAAATTTGGAGTCAGGCCTTCAATTCCACGTATCGGGCCAATTCCATTCAATAACTGCCTTTCTCGACTAATGTCAAATGTAAGGCCTGACCCCGAGTTTGTGACCCCGAGTTTGCGAGTTTGACCCCGAGTTGCTCGCAGAGGCGGCAAGTTGGTCGCATTGGATCCTAACGTCTGATGCTGGGGACCCCCGTGATGAGCTTCAAACTTGTTAAAATCAGACCCAGCGGACAAAGGCGGACAAAGGCGGACAAAGGCGGACAAAGGTACACACGCTGGCCTGAAAATGTTCGACAAGATGGACTGGACACCTGGGCGCTCAGCCGCTCAAGCCCTGGTGATGCAATCGAAAACAGCAAAAGATCAACGGCGCAATTGCTAAAAGGCAGGAATGCACCATAAATTCGTATATTAGTTGATGCTAATCAACTCGGCTGCATTCGAACTCGAATACTCTGCAACAAGATTTTTAAACATAATTTTTTTGCAGAGGAATATACTGATATGAAAACTCCCTCGAGCCCCGTTCGCCGGGCATTATTGGCAGCCTCCCTGGCCGGGCTGTTTGCCGCACCGGCCGGAGCGGCGACCATTACTGTCGACACCAGTGCCGACAACATCGCCCCTGACGGCTTATGCTCGCTGCGTGAAGCAGTGATTGCCGCGAACACCAACACGCCTTCGACTGGTCCGGCCGGGGAGTGCGTGGCCGGGGAACCCTTGCCGACGGTTGACACCATCAGCATCCCGGCCAATACCTACAACCTGACGATAGCGCCCAACCCCGACAACACCACGCTGAATGGCACCGACCCCTACTCTGTCGGTGAATACACGCTCACATGGGATGCTGGCAAGAACGCATTTGTCGCCGCTGTGGCGCCGGATGCCAGCGACGGCGATCTTGATATCACGGAGAGCGTCAACCTGGTCGGCGCCGATGCGAGCACGACCATTGTCGATGCCGGCTGGATACCGAGCGCTGCCGTAAACGACCCCACCGTGGATCCGAATGCTGGTGCTACCGCTGGCCTCGGCGACCGGGTTTTCCACGTAGTCACCGACGTGATTGGGGACGTCGACGTGCAGATGTCGAACCTGACAGTGAAGGGCGGCCAGACGCCAGAGGTCACCGGCCTGGATCGCACGGGTGTCGCCGTGTATAACCTGCGCTTCAACGGTGGCGGTGTCGCTGTCGGCACCGCGGCCGGCACTTACGATCCGACTGACACGGCAACCGGCGCGAAGCCGGTGATCGTGTCGGGCATACCTGGTCCGACTTATACGCTAGGCCTGTCGAATGTAGTTATCACCCAGAATTATTCGGGTGACGGTGGTGGCCTCTATAATGGCGGTACGACGACTGCCGATAGGATCATTATTCGTGGCAACCACGGCTACGCGAACGGCGGCGGTATCTATAACGATGGCGGCCTGACGCTCACCAACAGCACTATCGATGGCAACGGCGCCGAGGGCGGTGGTGGTATCTTCGACACCGGTACCGGTACGCGCAGTATTTCCGGCTCGACGCTAAGCGACAATGGCGCGGTCGGCGGCGGCGGCTACAACGGCCGTTCCGGCATTTCCATGACCATGACGAACAGCACGGTGAGCGGTAATATCGCCGTCGACATGGGTGGCGGTCTGCTCACCAACGGTGGGCTCAACCTGGTGCACGTGACCGTGGCGAACAATAACACCACATCTGACTCTCCAACTGCTGGCGGCGGCATAATGACCTTTCCTTCCGGGGGCCTGAATGTCGATCTGCGTGGCGTCCTGCTGAACAACAATCTTGCCGGGTTGACTACGTCAGGCATTATTGACTGCGGGGCCGTGGGTAGCGGGATAACCCTAACCTCGTCGGGATATAACCTGAGCCACGACACCAGTTGCGGACTTACGGACACGACTGATATTCCGGGCGTCGATGCGATGTTGCTCACGCTTGCCGCCAACGGCGGGCCGACCCTGACGCATGCGCTGCCCGCCAGCAGCATGGCTGTCGATAACGGTGGCATGCGGGGTGCCACCACGGTCGATCAACGCGGCGTGGCCCGCGGCATCCTGACGGATATCGGGGCTTACGAGTACGTTGCCAAGGATGACGATGACGATGACGATGACGATGACGGCGGTAATTGCTTTATTGCCACGGCGGCTTACGGCTCCTATCTCGATCCAAAGGTAAAAGTACTGCGTGATTTCAGGGACGAATACCTGCTGACGAATTCCCTGGGAACCGAACTGGTCGGATTCTATTACCGTAACTCACCGCCGCTGGCCGACTACATTCGTGAGCGCGAAACGCTCAGGTCAGTTGTGCGCTCACTGCTGACGGTTGTCGTTTATGCGGTCGAATATCCAGTTCCAGCGCTGTTATCGTTATTCCTCCTGGTGGCACTGACGAGACGTGGTATCAAAGCCGCTCGCAATAGTGCTAATACAGGTTCAATAATGGCTTAAATCCGGACATTGGTGTCCGGTTCTGACCCGAAGGTCGCCGCTGGTAGCGGGTTATGCAGTGTCTGTTGCGGGAAATATAGACGTGCAGGCTCCATAAACCAGCGGCGGCTGACGCGGCCCCAGAGGTAAACAGAAGGATACATCGATGAATGGGGATTCGCACGCGTACGCATCCCCGGCAGTTTCAGCACTAAACTGTCGTAGTTTCTTTCCTTTGGCCTCCAGGCCCGACGTTCTCGAGCTGACTGGATTTCTCCAGTTCGCCGCAGTCGCTAACCCGGACACACACAGACCCTCGCGGCGTAATTTGACATTAGCTGATGCAATTGCGATTCAAGACGCCAAAGCCTTCGTGCCCTTTTCCAATATCAGTTGTCGCAATCGCCCGACTCGCCGAGGATTCGATGTCCCGATACATTGGCTTGTTACGACCACCCATTGAAACAACAGCACAATCTCGAAAACAGCAATCCAACTTATTAATTACAACCCGCAAACCGGCTCCGGAGCATGTATTCGGTGATTTCCCATCGATAACTGGGTTCTGATGCTGATGACTGCCCCAGCTGTGCGCGCTTAAACACATGGGCATGAACCCGCAATATTAAATGGACGGGCAGCTGAAATATTCTGTTGCCTGGCCGGGCTTCCAGACTATTGCCGTAAAGGAAACTGCAAAAGATTACATAAAGCAATATCGAAAAATAGAATCGCACGAAATTAGAATATTAGTTGATACTAATCAATAACTGACTAACTCATTGGGATATTCTGTTTCTATGAGATTTTTATTTTGGAAATTTATTGAATTTTTTAGGGAGATACCAGTGAGCAACGTAGCTAATTCCAATGCCACGCCGTGTGTGAAATTTATCCATTGTCCAGGGGATTATCATGAATAAGACTTTGTTAAACCATAAAATTTCTGTTTCTGGTTTTATTCTTGCGGTTGGCTTCTTCATCTGGGTTGGCCTGGGATTGCAGGGCTGTGGTGGAGGAGACGGCTTATTCAAGAATCTGACCATGTGCGGCGCCGACCAGGAGGCTTTCCTGAACAGCCAGTCTCGCATTGGCGGTTCGTCGACCGTTGTAACCCTGCTGGAGCCCGGGAGTAACTGGACTCTCTACAACGTAGCCAATGAGCTGAGAGCCACCCAGGTTGGTATTACGGAAACTGCCAAATACACCCTGGCGGTCGATGGCTTCATTCAGGATATCGATGTGGTTGAGTACCCGGCAAGTTCCGGAATTCTTTATGCACTTTTAGCCATGGGTGACAAGGGAATCGCGGTGGTTAATGTCACCGATCCCAGCAACATGCTGTTCCATTCCCGGGTGCACGTTAACTATGAGCAAACCGGTATCTTCTGGGCTGATGGTGGTGGTAACGTTTCCGAGGAGAACATTATTTCTGGTGTTCATGCGCCTATCTCTTCACTCGAAATATATACCGATGGCAGCGACACGAAGCACCTGTTGATCGCAAATCAAGCTTACGGATTACACAAGACCCTGCTGTCAAATCTTTTTGATGAGGTAGTTGGACGGGAGGCAGATGGTACTTTAAAGATCGACTTTGAGACCTACACCTTGCAGTACGCGGGTGAGAATCCCTGGGGTGGGCCTGAGTCTATGAAGTTATACATAGATGGTACCGATCAGGGCAAGTTATTTGTTGCCATGGGGTATCTGGGCCTGGGTATTTTTGATCCCGAGACGCTTGGCACTACCGGGATCGGGGCGACCGCGGCTGACGACCAGATTGGCGGCTATAACCTGTATACCGCTACCGACTCGAAGGAAGACTGGTTCGTTAATGCTGATGGCTCAAATCTGGACCCGGCTACGCAAGTTCAAACGGGCGTTTCCGGGGGCGGCGGGGAAGGTGTCACCTGGGAGTGTCTCGACAAATGTCTCGACGATTTTACCGGTATGCCCGATTACCGGCAGGCCGCTTATGAAATCACCGTGGTATGGCACGATAAAAACCCCGACGATCAGCCTGCGCCCTGGGCCGCATTCGATCGTTATGGCAAGTTTTACTACAAGGCGCGCACAGTTGATGTAGCCACATTTGGCGGGCAAACAATAGCCTACGTCGCCTACGCCCTCGGTGGCCTGCAGGCGGTTGATGTCACCGGCTACAAGACCGCTACTCCAGGGGCCGGCTATCTCGATCTCGATGGCAAGCGCCTGGGATACGCACCAGCCGTGCCGGCGAATGGTCCGGATTCACCGACCGGCGCCCAGTCCAAGAGCCTGTTTCCCTACTTTGGCGCGGGCATGCTCAAGGAATCCGGCATTGTCGACGTCAAAGTGGATGTAGACGGTAACCGGGTCTTTTTCTCAGATCATTTTGCCGGCCTGGTAGCGATCGAGAATGCCGATACCCCACAAAACTGGCATGGCCCGAACGGCTCCGAGACTTATGACAACGACACCCTGCCAGGACCAGGCGCAGGGCCCGGCGGCGCTTCTTTACTGGGTGATCACTGGCCGGATTATGAATTCGTCACTTCGTATGACATGGCGCCTTTTGATCCGACTGATAATGAATCGCTGCCCTCGTGGTTATATGAAAGCCCGACATTACTGTTGTCCGGCGAAGTCAGTGGCCATGGCAACTCGTTCTTGTTGATGCCAACCAGGGACCTTGCAAATCCGAACCAGATCGACGTTGTCATGGCGTCCGGTGGCGGCGGCATCAGCTTTATCGACGTTACGGGCCTGGACGGAACCCCCACTGAAGCGGGTATCGTGGATCCCCTGGTGCATATGTCTACGACTGACGAGATATTCAGGGAATACGATGGGTCACTTAGTCTCGACGGTCTTTCTGTCGGTCATGCGGCCGGAGTTGCTGTTTATCGCGACAAGCTGTTTCTTGCCGATGGTCCGCATGGCATGACGGTATGGCAAATTGCCGATGCTGAAAAATGCCTGCCAATCGATGACATATACCTGGTCGCCAATACGCTACAGGATGAATATCCGGTAGACGATATCAACCCGACGCCGCATGCCCATGACGTCGTGCTTGATACGGTGAATCAGAAGGCGTACGTGCTATCACAGAGCCGGGGTTTGCGCCGGGTCGATACCGCTGCCAGCAACACGGGAGAAATACCGGTATTACTGCAGACCGAACTGTCCGATATCTATGAACACAACACAGACGATGGTGAGAGTGTCGGCGGCTTGAAGATGCAGGATCATGCCTATGATGTTGCGCTCGATAG
>Ga0316187_10002856_pt1 | contig 15085 bp, 10 predicted proteins | sample CroRivburrow1_MG_FD_204927 | JGI IMG/M metagenome (GOLD analysis project Ga0316187, IMG submission 204927) | Coastal sediment microbial communities from Maine, United States - Cross River worm burrow 1 | ecosystem: Environmental > Aquatic > Marine > Coastal > Sediment | place: USA: Maine... | reverse complement strand
GGCGACGAGGGTGAGGTGGTGGCTCACAATAATGCGGCGTACCTGGCTTATGCCAAGGCCGACATTGACCTGCGCTATGCGGACAACCGCCTGGGCAATGTAACGAGCATTGCATCAGAAGCCGATGCACTGATCTTGCCGGAAAAGAGTTTTGACGCAGCGCTGGTCATGCTGACCTGGCATGACTTCTATTACCTGGACGAAGAAAACGGATGGCCGTCCATAGACGAAGCCGCCCTGATCAACAAGCTGTGTTTCGCGATGAAACCGGGAGCCATCCTGGGCCTGACCGATCATATCGCCAAAGATGGCAGTGACCCTGAAAAGACTGCTCAGAATCTTCACCGCATTGACCCGCAGCGAATCAAGGCGGATCTCGAAGGTAGTTGTTTCGAGTACCAGGGAGAACTCAAGGTACTGCAAAACCCGCAGGACGATCACAGCCAGCCGATGTTTGCAGAAGGCGTCCGGGGAAAAACAGACCGGGTCGTCTACAAGTTCCGGCGTAAGTAGAGGTTCGCTATTTCTTTTTCGGAATGTAGAGGTCCGTGACAGTCCCTTCGAAGACTTCCGCGGCCATTCCGATGCTCTCTGAGAGCGTCGGGTGCGGATGAATGGTCAATCCAATGTCTCCCGCTTCAGCCCCCAGCTCTATGGCCAGTGCACATTCGGCGATCAGGTCGCCGGCGTGAGGCCCGGTGATGCCTGCACCAATGATGCGGTTGGTCGCTTTGTCGAATAGCAATTTGGTGAAGCCCTCGGTGCGATCGATGCCGATGGCCCTGCCACTGGCAGCGAAGGGAAATTTGCCTACTCCATAGTCCATATTCTGTTCTTTGGCTTCCGCCTCGGTTACGCCGATCCAGGCAATTTCCGGATCGGTATAAGCGACCGAAGGAATGACCCTGGCTTCGAACGCGCTTTTCTCTCCTGCGCAGACTTCAGCCGCCACCTTGCCTTCGTGCGTTGCTTTGTGGGCCAGCATGGGCTGACCAACGACGTCACCGATGGCAAAAATATGAGGTACATTGGTCCTCATCTGCTGATCAGCAGGTATGAAGCCCCGGCTGGTTACTTCCACGCCCGCCGACTTTGCATTGATCTTTCCGCCATTAGGGGTTCTGCCCACCGCAACCAATACCCGATCAAACATTTCCTTGCCGCTGTGCTTGCCTTCAAAATGTGCAACAAGCCCATGGTCGGCCACGTCTACCTGGCTCACTTTTGTCTCAAGGTGAATCGCTTCGTAACGCTTGCTGATCCGGCGTTGAAGGGGTTTGACCAGGTCGGGATCAGCGCCGGGCATCAGTCCCGGAGTCAATTCAACCACCGTGACTTTGCTGCCCAGGGCATCGTAAACACAGGCCATTTCCAGGCCAATGATGCCGCCGCCAATGACCAGCAAACGTTCGGGAATGTCTTCCAGCTCAAGCGCACCGGTCGAATCCATCAGGCGGGGATCGCCCCAGGGCATGCTGCCCAGTTCCAGTGACTGCGAACCCACCGCGATGATGGCGTTGCGAAACGTGAACTGCTTTTGCCCATCGGCCGTCTTAACCTGGACAGCGTTTGGCCCGTCAAAAACCCCGGTGCCCTGGATGATGTCGACCTTACGCTGCCGGGCCATGCCTTCCAGGCCGCCGGTCAATTTGTCTACCACCCCGGTCTTGAATTCCCTGAGCTTGTCGAGGTCGATCATCGGATCACCGAAGCTGACGCCGTGCTTTTCCATGGCGGCGGCTTCATCAATGACGCTGGCCGTATGCAGCAATGCCTTGGAGGGAATGCAGCCTACGTTCAGGCAGACGCCACCCAGCTTTGGATAACGCTCGACAAGAGCCACCCGTTGCCCCAGGTCTGCTGCCCGGAAAGCCGCGGTGTATCCACCGGGACCTGCACCGAGCACCAGGACGTCATAGTCAAATTCTTTCGCTTCAGTCATTGCATCATTCCGTCTGATTTCTGCTTTCCAACACCAGCTGATTGCCTTCCTGCCGCAGATTGAAGTATTGCAGAAAGCTCATGCCCAGCAGTGCCTCCCGGCCCAGGCCGGGCGTTATGATGGCCCGAACATTCTGCAGAGAAAGTGGCCCGAGGCTAACCTGTTCGAGGCGCGTTCTCCAGCCCGTTGTGGGGCCCGCTGCGGTCATCACGGTGATTCTCGGGCCGAATTGCAAACCAATCTCGCGCGCCATTTTTTCCGAAATGGCCACGTCTGTCGCCCCGGTATCCACCAGGAAGCGAACAGCGCTGCCGTTGATTCCACCCTCCGCAAGGTAGTGCCCTGAGCGGTCCCTTGCGAGCGAGACCATTAATCGTCCGTTTTCACTCCGGCTCTCAACGATCCCGCCATCGCGCAGTGTCAACGCATGGTAAAAAGCCGTCAGTCCGATCATCAGCCCGATGATCGCCAGCCAGCTGAATAACTTGCCCATATTCCGGTGCCTGCCTAGAGGGTCAACCGCCTCAGGTCTTCCAGGCGGCTGGCCAGGAAACGTGTGAATCGGGCGGCGACAGCCCCGTCAATCACCCTGTGATCGTAAGACAATGAAAGCGGCAACATCAGGCGGGGCTTGAATTCAGTGCCGTTCCAAACCGGCATCATCCGTGATCGGGACACGCCCAGGATAGCCACTTCCGGCGCGTTGATGATCGGCGTAAAGCCGGTCCCACCAATGCCTCCCAGGCTGGATATCGAAATGCAGCCTCCCTGGATGTCCTGTGGTTTCAGTTTCTTTTCACGGGCCCTGCCGCTGATCGCAGCGAGTTCGGCGCCCAGTTCCATGATGCCCTTGCGGTCACATTCCGTGATGACAGGGACAACCAGGCCCTCGGGCGTATCAACCGCGATGCCAACATTGAAGTACTTCTTCAGGATCAGGGTTTCCCCATCCGTATCCAGGGACGCATTGAACTGAGGGAACTTCTTCAATGAGGCAACCATGGCCTTGATCAGGAAAACCAGTGGTGTGAGCTTGAAGCCCTCGGCCTTGGCCTCTTCCACGTTGGCCTGGCGGAACGCCTCCATATCGGTAATATCCGCTTCATCGTTCTGGGTTACATGGGGGATACCCACCCAATTGCGATGCAGATGACCCGCGGATATTTTCTGAATGCGCGTCAGTGGCTGTTTTTCGATATCACCATAGCGGCTAAAGTCAAAATCAGGCAGTGCAGGGAAATCAAGGCTCAGGCCACCGATACCGCCGGTTGCGGCTTGCGGCGCTGACGCGCCGGACATCACCGACTTGATGAATCCCGAGACGTCTTCCCGGGTAATCCTGCCCTTGCTTCCGGACCCACTCACCCGTCCAAGGTCAACACCCAACTCGCGGGCAAACCTTCTTATCGCCGGACTGGCGTAAGGAACTTTAGCCGGATCGACTGCTTCCAGCCCCAAGACCCTGGGCTGTTGCAGCGCGGGCTCTTTAGCGGCAGGTTCCGGTGAGGTTTTGGATTCGGTGGGGGCTTCCCGATCCGGTTCCGGTTCTGGTTCCCCGGCCGCAGAATCATCGCTTTCAACAGGGGCGGCACCCCCCTCAGCGGCGACTTCGAGGATAGCGACCACGTCGCCTTCTGAAACCAGGTCATCCAGTTTCAGTTTCATTTCCCTGATCGTACCTGCTTCCGGCGAGGGAACTTCCATGGTGGCTTTGTCGCTTTCAAGCGTCACCAGGCCATCTTCCGCACTGACCTGGTCGCCTTCGCTCACCAGGACCTCAATGACTGGAATACCGGAAAAATCACCGATATCGGGTACTTTTATTTCAATGGTTTGACTCACTGTTCACTCCGGCCCACGATGCAGGCTTCAGACCAGCACCGGGTTAACTTTCTCGGGATCGATACCAAGGCTGGCCCTGGCGGCCAACAGCTCACTCATGCTCAGCAATTCACGCCGGTAAAGTGAGTACAGTGCGGCATAAGCAATATTGTACCGGTCCACCTCGAAGAAACTGCGCAACTGTTCGCGCGTATCGGACCTTCCAAAGCCGTCAGTGCCCAACACGATATAATCCTGACCTGGCAGAAATCCCCGGATCTGATCCGCAAAAGCCCTGACGTAATCCGAGGCTGCAATAATCGGCCCTTCGCGATCCCGCAGACATTCTGTCACCCAGGGGATTTTGGGCTCCTTCTCGGGATTCAGCCGGTTCCAGCGGGCGCATTCGACACCGTTGCGGCGCAGCTCGGTGAAACTGGTCGCACTCCAGATATCGGAGGCCACCCCGAAATCCTGCTCGAGAATATTGGCCGCTGCAATGGCCTCACGCAAAATGGCGCCAGAGCCGAGTAACTGAACCTTCTTTGGTCCATCCGCGCCCTCGTGAAACAGGTACATGCCTTCACGGATACCGTCTTCGACACCTTCCGGCATTTCGGGGTGCGTGTAATTCTCGTTCTCGACCGTGATGTAGTAGTAAATGTCTTCCCCATCCTGGTACATGCGACGCATACCGTCCTGGATGATCACGGCGAGTTCATATGAAAACGTTGGGTCGTAGGAAACACAATTGGGCACCATGCCCGACATCATGTGGCTGTTACCGTCTTCATGTTGCAGGCCTTCACCGTTCAACGTGGTTCTGCCTGCCGTTCCACCAATCAGGAACCCGCGCGCCCGCATGTCTCCTGCGGCCCAGGCCAGATCGCCTACGCGCTGAAAGCCAAACATCGAGTAGAAAATAAAGAACGGAATCATCGCGATGCCGGAAGCGGAATAACTGGTAGACGCCGCAATCCAGGATGACATGGCACCGGCTTCGGTAATCCCTTCCTGCAGAATCTGGCCTTTCTGATCTTCCTTGTAGAACATGAGCTGGTCGGAATCGACCGGCGTGTAGAGTTGTCCTACCGAGGAGTAAATGCCAAGTTGGCGGAACATGCCTTCCATGCCAAACGTACGCGCCTCGTCCGCTACGATGGGGACAATCCGCTCTGAAATCCGTTTATCCCTCAATAAAATGGAAAGCGCACGAACAAATGCCATGGTCGTACTGATTTCCCGATCACCGGAAGACTTCAGTAGCGATTCGAACAGTTCCAGTTCCGGCGCCTCGATGGCACCGTCCTGTCGGCGGCGCTGGGGAATGAAACCGCCCAGCTCTTTCCTGCGTTCCAGCAGGTACTTCACTTCCTCGCTGTCTTCCCCAGGATGGTAATAAGGAACATTTTCCAGGTCTTCATCGGGGATGGGTACGCCGAAACGGTCCCGAAATTGCCGTACCGACTCAATATCCATTTTCTTCTGCTGGTGCGTGGCGTTCTGAGCCTCGCCCGCTCCGCCCATGCCGTAGCCCTTGACCGTTTTAGCCAGGATCACCGTGGGCTGTGCGGGAGAAGCTACGGCAGAACTGTAAGCTGCGAACAGTTTGTGTGGGTCGTGCCCACCCCGGTTCAGGCGCCAGATATCATCGTCTGTCATGGTCGCCACCATTTCGCGCAATTCGGGGTATTTCCCGAAGAAATGCTCACGCGTGTAAGCACCCCCTTTGGCCTTGTAATTCTGGTACTCACCGTCAACCGCCTCTTCCATGCGCTGACGCAGCAAACCGTCTTTGTCCTTGGCAAAAAGCTTGTCCCAGTAAGAACCCCAAATCACCTTGATGACACGCCATCCCGCTCCGCGGAACACGCCCTCGAGTTCCTGGATGATCTTGCCATTACCGCGAACCGGGCCGTCGAGGCGCTGCAGGTTGCAGTTGATCACGAAAATCAGGTTGTCCAGCTTCTCTCTGCCAGCCAATGAAATGGCGCCCAGGGATTCCGGCTCATCCGTCTCACCGTCCCCCATGAAACACCAGACTTTTCGATCCGAAGTATCTGCGATGCCCCGGTCATGCAGGTATTTGAGGAAACGCGCCTGGTAGATCGCCATGATCGGGCCCAGGCCCATGGACACTGTCGGCAGCTGCCAGTAATCAGGCATCAACCATGGATGTGGGTAAGAGCTCAGGCCTTCTCCATCAGATTCCTGCCTGAACTTGTCCAGCTGGTCTTCTGTGATGCGGCCCTCGAGGTATGAACGTGCATAGATGCCAGGAGAAGAATGACCCTGGATATAGACCAGGTCGCCTCCACCAGGATGATCCGGCCCTCTGAAGAAATGGTTGAAGCCCATGTCATACAGGCTTGCAGCAGATGCGAAACTGGCAATGTGCCCACCCAGCTCACCGCCCCGCTTGCTGGCACGCAAAACCGTGGCCATCGCATTCCAGCGGATGATGGATCGAATCCGGTATTCCAGTTCGACATTGCCCGGGTGTTTTTTACCCAGCTGGACCGGAATGGTGTTGATGTAAGCCGTCGTAGCCTTGTAAGGCAAGTACCCGCCTGAACGCCGGGTATAGTCGACCAGCCGCTCGATCAGGAAATGCGCCCGATCGGGCCCTTCGCGCTCGAGTACAGCCTGCAGTGATTCCAGCCATTCCGTAGTTTCCAGCTGGTCTGTATCGGTGAGTGTCTTGTCTGTTTTCTGATCCATTTCGTTCCTCAGATCTCGTACCTGGCACGGCCCTCAGCATCCAGCTTGATGAACCTGAAGGTATTGGTTCCACCGGATTTACACATTTGATCGCCCATCGTAACGATGATCCGATCGTCTTCCTTCACAGCGCCATGGGCAAGCAGAGTGCGCAACGCCTCGCGGACAACCTCATGGGCGTCGTCGCTGGTGTCGTTCTGCTTCACCGGGAACACATCCCGGAACATCGCCATCTTCCGCCGGCTCGCGGAATTGGTGGAAAACGCGTAAATGGGCACCGCTGACTGCACACGGGAAAGCCATTGTGCCGTTGACCCGGACTCGGTCAAAGCCACTATGGCCTGGACAGAAACATTGGTCGCCATGAACATTGCGGCCATTGCAATAGCCTGGTCGATTCTTTCATAGCGCACATTAAGTTGGGTGATGTCACCTTCGGCTTCGAAATGACGTTCCGCACCGAGGCAAATCCGGTTCATGGCCTCGATCACCTTTACCGGGTGCTTACCTACTGCTGTTTCTGCAGATAGCATCACCGCATCTGTTCCATCCAGAACCGCATTGGCCACATCCAGCACTTCAGCGCGGGTGGGTATCGGGTTTTCAATCATCGACTGCATCATTTGTGTTGCTGTCGCTACGATCCGATTGTGCTTGATAGCTTTCCGAATGATCCGTTTTTGCAGCCCGGGAAGTTCCTCGTCACCAATTTCTACCCCCAGATCGCCTCGCGCCACCATGATGACATCCGCCGTGTCGCAAATTTCCGCGAGGTTATCTATGGCTTCCATGCGCTCGATCTTGGCCACCAGCGAGGCATCGCTGCCGGCCTTTCGCAACAATCCCCGGGCCCGGTCAATGTCTTCGGCACAACTGACAAAGGAGACGGCGACATAGTCCGCCTTCAACTTGGCAGCCAGCTTGATGTGCGGCAGGTCATGCTCAGCCAGTCCTGAAATCGACAACCCGCCACCCAGCAGGTTCAGGCCCTTTCTGTTTTTCAGAATACCGCCATTTTCCACCAGGCAGTGAATGCGGCCATTGTCGAGAGACTGCACCTGCATCGAGATCAGTCCATCGTCGAGCAGCAGAAGGTCTCCGGGTTTGACGTCATCGGGAAGCCCCTGGTAACTCACGCCAACCCTGCGGTGATCTCCCGGCGTAAACGGGTCGCTGGCGTCCAGCGTGAAGTGATCTCCGCTTGATAGCTTGGCTTCACCGCCGACAAAATTCTCAACCCGAATTTTTGGGCCCTGCAGATCAACCAGCAGCGCGACCTGCCACCTTAGTTTCTTGGCGGTCTTTCGAACCAGTTTGGCCCGCCGCTTCTGCTCCTCGATATCACCATGAGACATGTTCAGCCTGAACACGTCGACGCCCGATCTGATCAAGCCCTCCATGACTTCCGGATCGTCGGTTCCCGGACCCAGGGTCGCAATGATCTTGGTTCGTCTTCTATGGCTGGTTGACTTTGTCATATCTAAATTCATGGCGGCGATTATAAAGGTAATTGATGACAGAATTGATATCATTTTGCCACGAAGGGCTCAATGACAAGAGATCAGGTCCGGAATTTCGGCCCCGATAGAGACTGATCTGGATCACTTGCAGCGTGCGGATTACCGGCCTGCTTTGTACGGATACTTTTTGAACACTTCATTAACCGACGTAAAAACAGCATTACGAAGTTGTTGGCTGACTTTGTCGTTGACATCCACTACCGCCACACCCTGCCAGCTAACCCTTTGTTTCTGAGAGTCCACCAGGTCGATGAAAACGGATGCTTCAGTGGTCCTGGTAGCGCGCGTACCGACCCCCACACCTACCCCGACAGATGAACCATAGTGAGCCCCGCCCGGACGGCTGTAGTATCCACCACTCATGTAAGGCGAACTGTAGGTCCTCATGCTGACCTTGTCATCCGTCCGGATGGTCACGTTGACGATCAGGTCCGGATTATCACCTTTGCGGTATCCACGCTGAGTCAGCTCACGGCTGATGGATTCACGAAACAGTTCGCCAAATATGGGTGAGTTGTAACCACCTTCAATGCCCATGGGATCGAAGAAATTGAACGTACGGTACTGAGCGAAATTTGCTGAGGGATCTTCGTCGCTGCGGACCTCCAGCCCTGTGGAACATGCAGTGATTAACAGCATAAGCAGGACAAATGACGCGCCCGCCAGCAAATGAGAGCGCTGACTGCGCCGCTGATCAGATTTTTTCATGCTTCCTGACTATCCGGAACCCGATGGGGCGGCTACAGGGAATGCAGTGAAGACTTTCTCTACCGTACTGTAGACGGTCTCACGCAATTGCTCTTGCATCTTGTCGGTGACGGTAAAGGTTGCAACGCCCTGCCAGACCATCTTGTGCTCCCTGGAATCAACCAGGTCGATATAGACATTGGCCTCGGTATATTGATGGACTGTCGTGCGCGTGGCTCCCCCGCCATAACCCCAGGGGCTGCCGTAGCGGCCATAACCGCCATGGCCATAATAACCGCCATACAGATACGGTTCCTGGTATGTGTTGACCCGCACTTTATCTTCTGCGCCGATGGACACGTTTATCTGGAGTTGAGGTGTATCAGACTGGCTGAAACCACGGGAATTCATTTGAGAACTGATCGCTGCCCGAAAATGCTGCCCAAGGAGGTTGGAATAATCATCCCCTTCAATTCCCATCTGGCTGAAAAAGTCGTAGGTTTTGAACTGGCCCAGGTTGATACTCGGATCCGAATCGGTTCTGACCTTAACGCTGGGAGCGCACGCGGAAACCGTCAGCGACAGAGCGACGACCGTCATCAGCGATCTGAAAAACAGCAGGTTCAGTTTCATTCTCATAAAGCACTCCAGACGGTTAAGTTGTCTATCCTACCAGCCGCCTCAAGCAGTTGCTACAGCCTCAAGTGCCGCCACCGCGGGCAGGGTCTTGCCTTCGACAAATTCGAGGAAGGCGCCCCCCCCGGTCGAGATATAGCTGATACCGTCCCTGACCCGGAACTGATCGATGGCCGCCAGCGTATCACCTCCACCGGCAATGCTGTAGGCATCCGAACGCTCAATCGCTTCAGCCATGGCCCTTGTACCTGTTTCGAAATTTCTGAACTCGAAAACACCGACCGGTCCGTTCCAGATAATCGTGCCGGCGCCCGCAATAATTTCTGAATATTCGACCGCGGTCAGCGGCCCGATATCCAGGATCATCTCGTCGTCGCCGACTTCATCGACTTTTCTGACGAACGCTTCTGCATCCTCGGAAAATGACTTCGCTACAAACACGTCTTTGGGAATGGGAATGGAGCCACCGCCGGCATGCGCTTTCTGGATCAGCTGCTGCGCCTCGTGAATCAGGTCGGGTTCATACAGCGACTCGCCCACGTTATATCCGGAAGCGGCGATGAAGGTATTGGCGATTCCTCCACCGACGATCAATTCATCGACTTTGTCCAGCAAGGTGTCCAGCACGTTCAGCTTGGTGGAGACTTTGGACCCTCCCACAATCGCCAGCAGCGGGCGGTCCGGGTCTTTCAGACCTTTCTCCAGCGCGTCCAGTTCGCGGGCCAGTAATGGGCCAGCACAGGCGACCGGAGCAAACCGCGTAATCCCTTCCGTCGAGGCCTGCGCACGATGAGACGTGCCAAACGCATCCATGACGAAAACGTCGCACAAGGCCGCCATTGAGCGCGCCAGGCTTTCGTCGTTTTTCTTTTCTCCGACGTTGAACCGTACATTCTCACACAGCACAACTTCGCCGGGCATGACATCAACGCCGCCCAGCCAGTCTTGCTCCAGCCGAACGTTCCTCCCGAGCAACTCCCCGAGACGGTCGGCCACCGGCTGCAACGAAAACTTCGGGTCCGGTTCGCCTTCAACAGGCCGCCCCAGGTGTGACAGAATCAACACGGCTGCGCCCTTCTCGAGGGCCATGCGAATGGTCGGCAGGGCGGCCCGTATCCGGGCGTCCGAGCTGACCCTGCCATCACTGACAGGGACATTAAGGTCTTCCCGGATCAGGACACGTTTGCCGTCCAGGTCCAGGTTTTCCATGCGTAAGTAGCTCATAAATCCTCAGACATTCATCAAAGCAATCGTGGTATCCAGCATGCGGTTGCTGAATCCCCACTCGTTGTCATACCAGCTAAGCACTTTTACGAGGTTACCTTCCATGACCCGCGTCAGACCCGCGTCAAAAATTGAAGAATTGGGGTTGTGATTGAAGTCACAGGAAACCAGCGGTTCGTCGTTGTAAGCGAGCACGCCTGCCAGCGGGCCATCAGCTGCCGCTTTCACGAGGCTGTTGATCTCTTCGATACTGGTTGCCCGGCCTGCGGTAAAGACCAGATCGACCACCGAAACGTTGATGGTCGGCACGCGCATGGAAAAACCATCCAGCTTGCCATTGAGCTCTGGCAACACCAGGCCAACTGCTGCCGCAGCACCGGTTTTGGTGGGAATCTGGCTCATGGTTGCAGAGCGGGCACGCCTCAGGTCCGAATGGAATACATCGGTCAAAACCTGGTCATTGGTGTAAGCGTGGATGGTCGTCATCAGGCCCCCTTCGATACCGACACCTTCGTGCAGTACCTTGGCCAGGGGAGCCAGGCAGTTGGTGGTGCAGGACGCGTTTGAGATCACCAGATCGGTGGGACGCAGCGTGTCGTCATTCACGCCGTAAACAATCGTGTTATCCACCTGCTGGCCCGGTGCTGAAATGATGACTTTCCTGGCGCCCGCTTCAATATGTTTACCCGCGGTTTCCTTGCTGCGGAACAGGCCGGTGCACTCATACACGACGTCGACGCCTAGTTCGGCCCACGGAAGTTTGGCCGGATCGCGCTCTGCAAATACCTTGACGCGATCGCCATTGACGATCAGGTCACCGCCGTCAACAACGACTTCATATCCAAACGTGCCGTGCGCGGTGTCGTACTTGGTCAGGTGTGCATTGGTGTTGGCATCACCCAGATCATTGATCGCCACTATGTCGATTTTTCCGTTCCAGCCGTACTCATGAATGGCGCGCATGATGTTCCGGCCGATTCGCCCATATCCGTTGATTGCAACTTTTATAGCCATGGTTATTCTTGCTCCTTGTTTCTGGTTAGTTGATCATTCCGCCGCCAGCGAATCGCGGACAGCCTGGCTGACGTTTTCTACCGTCAACCCGTATTCTTTAAATAATTCTCCGGCCGGCGCAGATGCACCAAACCGGTCGATGCCGATGACCCGGCCCCGGTTGCCTGCGATGGCGGCCCAGCCGGCCGTCACACCAGCTTCAACGACGACGCGTGCGGTGAGCGTGGAAGGCAACACGGATTCACGATAGGACGCATCCTGTTGCTGAAAAAGCCCTGGATTGGGCATTGATACGACCTTCACACTAACACCATCAGATGACAGTTCTTTTGCAGCGGCGACCGCGAGCCCGATTTCCGAGCCGGTCGCAATGATGACTGCATCTGCATCATTTTGAGTCTCTACCAGTACATAGCCCCCGCGCGAGATGTTTTCAAGTTGCTCCCTGCTGCGGGGCTGATGAGGCAAGCCTTGCCGGGTAAAAATCAATGCCGAAGGCAGGTCCTCACTCTCCAGGGCACACTTCCAGGCAACCGCAGACTCAACCGTGTCACAGGGCCGCCAGACGTGCAGGTTTGGAATCAGGCGAAGGCTGGCGACGTGCTCTACGGGCTGGTGCGTGGGCCCATCCTCGCCCAGGCCAATGGAGTCATGCGTATAAACGTGTATGTTCCTGGTGGGCAGCAGGGCGGACATGCGTACCGCGTTTCTGGCGTAATCGGAAAACACCAGGAACGTTGCACTGTAGGGGGTAAAACCACCGTGCAGGCTGATGCCGTTGCAGATCGCGGTCATCCCAAATTCCCTGACGCCAAAATAAATGTAATTTCCGTCCTTGGTGCCCTCGTTCACATCCACGCTACCGGACCAGATCGTGTTATTGGAGCCAGCCAGGTCTGCCGAACCGCCAATCAGCTCTGGAAGCATAGGTCCGAAAGCGTTCAGCGCGATTTGTGAAGATTTCCGGGTGGCAACGTCACCACCGGCCGCCTGCAATTCAGTGATGATCCTGGAGGTCTCTTCATCCCAGTTTTCCGGCATCAGGCCCGTCATCCGCCTATTGAATTCATCGGCAAGGCCTGCAAAATCGCGGCGGTAAGCTTCGAACTTCTCAGTCCACTCTGACTCCGCTGCGCCCCCGGCTTCACGCGCATCCCATGCCTCCATGATGTCGGCTGGAATCTCGAAGGGCGCATATTCCCAACCCAGATTCTTCCGGGTCGCAGCAACTTCATCCTCGCCCAGAGGTGCGCCGTGCGTAGCCTCTGTGCCCTGCTTGTTGGGCGAACCGAATCCAATGACGGTTCGTGCACAAATCAGCGTGGGCCGGCCCACTTCAGCACGCGCGGTATCGATCGCCTGCTGTATTTCCACCGGATCATGCCCGTCCACTCCACGAATCACCTGCCAGCCATAGGCTTCGAATCGCGCAGGGGTATCGTCTGTAAACCAGCCTTCTACTTCGCCGTCGATAGAGATGCCATTGTCGTCCCAAAAAGCGATCAATTTGCCCAGACCAAAACGTCCGGCCAGGGAACAGGCTTCGTGCGATACACCTTCCATGAGGCAGCCATCCCCGAGAAAGACCCAGGTATGATGATCGACAATGTTGTGCCCGCCGCGGTTAAAACGGTTGGCCAGCACTTTTTCCGCCAGCGCCATTCCCACCGCGTTGGCGACCCCCTGTCCCAGGGGCCCGGTTGTCGTTTCTACTCCGGGGGCTTCGCGGTACTCCGGATGGCCCGGGGTCCTGGAATGCAGTTGGCGGAAATTACGCAGCTCGGAAATCGGCAGTTCGTATCCACTGAGGTGCAGAACTGAATACAGGAGCATGGAACCATGCCCGTTGGACAAAACGAACCTGTCACGATCCGCCCAGCCGGGGTTCGCCGGATTGTGCTTGAGATTATCTCTCCAAAGAACTTCGGCTATGTCAGCCATGCCCATGGGCATACCCGGGTGACCGGAATTGGCCTGCTGGACTGCGTCCATGGAAAGCGCGCGTATCGCATTGGCAAACTGGATTCTATTTGACATCGAGGGCTACCGTATTTTATGTGGAATGAGGGAGAACCTGCGGAATCAGGACAACTGATAAATGTAATCCAATTAAGACTTAATGAGCAAGCGCGGGCTGGCTGTTCGGTTGCAATTTGTGGTGCTGGATTGACAAATGTCAGCCCCGGTTGGCCGCCTTGCCGAATTTCTTGAGTTTCCCGCTCTTGTAATCTGACCAGTACTCGTCCAGTTCTTTCCTGACCACCGGCAGCAGAAAGTAGATTCCAAGGATATTGGGGAAAGCCATCGCGAAAATCATTGCATCGGAAAAATCAATCACCGATCCAAGCTGCATGGATGACCCGACGATGATAAAAAACAGGAACAGCAATTTGTAAACCACATCCGTGATCAGCGATTCCCCGAACAGGTAGGTCCATGCCTTGAGGCCGTAATAGGACCAGGAGATCATGGTTGAAAATGCAAACAGAACAACAGCGACCGTAAGCACCCATGGGAACCAGGAAATACTGGACTCGAACGCTGCCGAGGTCAGCGCCACGCCCTGGCTTGGATCCACAGAAGGATTCCATGTGCCCGTAATGATAATCACGAGCGCGGTAATGGTGCACACGACAACGGTATCCACAAAAGGCTCATAAAGAGCTACAAAGCCTTCCGTCACGGGCCGGCTGGTCCGCACAGCCGAGTGGGCGATGGCTGCTGAGCCGATACCTGCTTCATTGGAAAATGCAGCGCGTTTGAATCCCTGGAACAAAACGCCAATCACGCCTCCCGATATGCCCTCGGCGCTGAATGCACCGGAAATGATTGCCCCGAAAGCAGCTGGCACTTCAGAGATGTTCATCAGGATGATCGCCAGCCCGGCGGTCACATAAACGACCGCCATGAGCGGTACGATTTTCGAGGTGACCCTTGCGATACCCTGGATCCCGCCAATGACGACCAGTCCCACCAGCGCCGCCACAACGATTCCAAACAGCCAGCCTTTGTCTGCCAGCCAGCTCGACTCCCCGCCGGTCACCGATACCAGTTGCATGAAACTCTGGTTGGCCTGGAACATATTGCCGCCACCAAAAGAACCCCCAACGCAGAAAATCGCAAAAAGAACGGCGAGCACCTTACCCAGTACTTTCAGCCGGTCACTACGTTCCGCCAGGCCTTTGGAAAGATAGTACATCGGCCCGCCGGAGACGCTCCCGTCGGTATATTCATTACGGTATTTGACGCCAAGTGTGCATTCGACAAACTTGGATGACATGCCGAGCAGACCGGCAAGGATCATCCAGAAAGTCGCCCCTGGCCCCCCCAGCGAAACAGCCACAGCTACGCCGGCAATATTACCCAGCCCTACGGTTCCGGAAAGTGCGGTCGCCAGGGCCTGGAAGTGCGTCACCTCTCCGGCAGCCAGGGGGTCACTGTAATCCCCCCGAACCAGTTCAAACCCATGCCGGAATCCGCGAAAGCTTACAAAGCGAAAGTAGAAGGTGAACAGGATGGC
>Ga0316187_10002852_pt1 | contig 15091 bp, 11 predicted proteins | sample CroRivburrow1_MG_FD_204927 | JGI IMG/M metagenome (GOLD analysis project Ga0316187, IMG submission 204927) | Coastal sediment microbial communities from Maine, United States - Cross River worm burrow 1 | ecosystem: Environmental > Aquatic > Marine > Coastal > Sediment | place: USA: Maine... | reverse complement strand
ACCAAAGATAGATGGTTTGAAACTGGGGGGCGAATTGATATTTCAGGCAAAACAAACGTTTATGCTGGAGCAGGAGTAAGTCGCAACCATGAAGATCGGGCTAATCTGGATGATCCTAACCGAGCCCTGCTGTCAGCAGAGCCTACCCTGTATTGGGATGCAAATGCGCACTTGGGTATATTCCGCAAATTCAATAAAGTTTCAGTGCGATTGGCTACAACATATGAATATCTCAACTTTAAGAGTGTGCCGACTTTAGCAGGTAGTTTAATTGATATGAACGATCGTGATAGGAAGCTTTACGCTACAGGCGGTCGCGTAAGTTTTAAACTATCTCCAAAGTATGAAGTATTTGCCCAGGCGGCAAGTGATACAAGACGCTATCTCATTGATAGTGCCAACCGTAATTCTGATGGCTATCAAATTGCGGCAGGTTTGGGCTTGGATCTGGGTGGGAATAACAAGGCTGAAGCATACCTGGGTCATCTGAAGCAGAATTACGAAAATTCGGCATTTACAGATGTCAGCAAACCCTATTTTGGTGCTGAGGCAAAATTTGCAACGGGTCCTTCTACGTATATCACAGCATTTATAGATCGAGAGTTAGCCGAAACCACTATCCCCGGGTCATCCAGTTATCTGAGTACTACATTAGGTGCAAAGATGGATCACGATATGAGTCAAGCGCTAAGTGTAAATACTCGCTTGGCAATTTCACATAGTGATTTTCAGGATATTAGTCGAAATGAAGATTATCTCGAAGCAGGTTTAGGAGCGAAATATTATATAAGTAAAGATGTATACCTATCAGGTGACTACAGCGTTTTGTTGCGTGAATCAAGTGTGACTACCAACGTGACCAATGGCACCCAATCCACATTTGATTATTCCAAGAATATGATTTATTTCAGTATTGGTTATACCCCTGAGCGTGCTCCACGAGTATTCACATCTGCGAGCACATTTGTTTCGGACATATTCTTGGCTTCAAACGATACCGAAAACATTCGAATACCTGCTAACAATGAATATGATTACTCAGGATTCTATGTTGGTGCGCAAACGGGATACGAGTCCATAAATACAGAATTGTATAGCATCCGTGCCAGCGGGGGTTCGGATACCATGGACATGGGAAATTTAGGCGGAGGAAGAACTTCTGGTCTATTTGCCGGGTACGGGAGAATGTCTGATCGCATTTATTACGGTGTGGAAGTCGAGATGGAAGACAGTGATGACAGGTGGTCACATCAAAAAGTGAAGCCTGATGCACGGACAATGTACGTTGAAAAAAATGAAGCTAACGGTATCAATCTAAGGCTTGGCTATGCATTAAAGAGTAGCTTGTTGTATGGAAGCTATGGAGTGGGCGTGACTGATTTCCATACCTATGATACCGAGAATAATTATGGGCCTGCCGGCGCTTTTGACCAAACTAGTAATTTGAGTAGCAAGCAATACAGCATCGGCATGGATATTCCTACCGGCAGCAACCTGTTTGTTCGCATGAATTATCGCCACACGACATTTGACGATTACCTAGCTAGATCTTTTGCTGATTCAACTGGTGCAACCCTGACAGTGGACAATCTGAACAATAGCGAAAGTCTATTCCGCGTGGGTCTGGGTTGGAACTTTGGCAGTCAGAACCTGCCAATCAAAACTGTCGATGCGGCTTCATCCAGAGGTTTCTATGCGGGTGCCAAGATAGGTCATGTGGCACTAAATACCAGCCTCGATGCGATTCATAATGATGGCGGTGGAGCAGGTTGTGCAGATTGTCCTTTTGCTGGAGATTTTGGAAATACCGGAGCGACTGGCGGAATATTCGGAGGATATGGCACAACATTTAAACGCATTTATATGGGCTTGGAAATTGAAGCCGAAGCAAGCAAGGTAGCATGGGTAAACGATCGAGAAGCAGGTGGTGGCTCAGGTGGTCGTGATGTCTCGGTGAGCAAGAAATCAAGCCATGGAATTGGTATTAAGGTGGGATATGTAACGAACAATGGCGCACTACTTTACGGGCGCACTGGAAAAGTACAAACGCGATTCAACACCATTTATGTGAAAGGATCGAATGCCACAAATTGGGTGGATCGTGATGACACCCTATTAGGCAACCGACTTAGTATAGGTGCCGAGGTACCGGCTTCTCAAAATAGTTTTGTACGACTTGATTATGCGGTTACTTATTATGATGGATATGGATTTACTACATTGCATGGACAGCCTGATACTGAAAATTTTCAAAACAAAGAAGGCCTGTTCAGTATTGGTTTTGGCATGCGTTTCTAAGTGCATGATTATTTATTAGATGGAGTGGATGTCACTTTTTGTAATTAACTTTTAAAGGAGAACGAAATGAAATCCTTAAAATATAAAATTGTATTCGGAGGTTTTGTGGCCTTAGCGATGCTAGTTAGCCCGATTTTGGGTGAGCGCATTTCTATGGGCAACTTTGACGTAATATCTAGTGCTCAAGCTGCTGAAGATGGCAGTAGTGGTAAAAAGATGTCTGGTAAAGCGCAGGGCGGCACCACGGACGATCATGGCACGACCCATGGGAGTAGTGGTAAGGGTAAAAAAGATGTCATGATGAAGGGGCAAGGTGGCCCTGGTGATGATAGTGATAGTGATCGTCCGATCTGGGCTGGGGTCAAGGGAGGTAAGGCTGGCGCAGGAGGTCAGCCTGAAGGTGGTGGAACCAAGAAAGGTGATTTGTATGGTGATTTATGGATCGTCCTGAGAGACATCAATGGTGAACCAGTTCTGTCATCAGAAGGATTCCTTCAACCAGTGGATGCGAACGGAAACTTGATTCCATTGGATGCCGAGGGGGCGCCTGTTGATCCTTCACTTACCCAGGAAGTAGAGTTCAGCCGATTGAGTGTCTCACGCGCTCCGTCCAAAGTATTAACACATGCGTTGGATGAAGCAGTAACCAAGATTACCGCAGGCACAAGCATTACACTTGATGCTGCCGGACGTGTGATGATAGATGGCTCAACGATTGATTCACCTTTGGAAAATCTTGCACTGTATAAGGCCATCATGACCAATACATTGCCTTCTGAAGTGTCTTCAAAACTGCCGGCCAATTTATCTTCGGCTTCCTTGCTAGCGGCGGCTGCCGATAAATCCAGCACCCTCAGTGTAGATGTGGTCGTTTACTTGAATTCGTTCCTGGGGATTAATACAGTGACTGATGGGCAGGTAACTTCCTACTACACATTCACAACTGATTATGATCGTGAACAAGTGTATAAAGACACCTATGCAGATGTCCTTGTGGAGCAGGCCGATGGATCTTTAATTCCACAATCCGTCAATATTTATAATACAGTATTCAGTGGATCTACCTGGGTTGATCCAACTCCAGGAGATGTCGGGGCAGACGATTTTGCAGCGGCAGCTAACGATGCGCTGCGAGTCATACAGTTCGTGCATGACAATGCTGTAAGGTAAGGACATGACATCCAAGAAGGGACCACTAGATTCTAGTGGGCCCTTCGTTTCGAAAGGATTTATGATGCGCAAAATATTGATAGTGCTATCTATGCTATTGCTGCCGACATACATTGCCCAAGCAGAAGTCAGTGTTGGTATAGGGATAAATGTGCCTGGCATCAGCATCGGCATCAACTTGCCAGCTTACCCCAGGCTCGTCCGTGTACCGGGATATCCCGTATATTACGACCCCAGGGTAGATTTTAATTATTTCTTTTACGATGGTATGTACTGGGTGTTTCAGGCAGACAACTGGTATGCGAGCAGTTGGTACAACGGTCCGTGGTATCTAGTGGAACGTCGCTATGTACCAATCTTTCTACTGCGCGTCCCAGTGCGTTACTACCGTAAGCCACCGTCATATTTTCGTGACTGGCGGACTGATGCGTCACCACGTTGGAGTGAGCGCTGGGGTCGTGACTGGGAAGATCGTAGAGAGGAATGGAATCAATGGAACCGTCGACCTGCTCCACGTCCGGCACCGCTACCGAACTATCAGCGCAGCTATTCAGGTGAACGCTATCCTCAAAAGCAAGAGCAACAACGTCAGATCCGCACCGAGCGATACCGCTATCAACCGCGTGAGTCTGTGACAAAGCAATATTTTGAACAGAAACGTCAGCAAACCGGATCCCCGGAAAAGGGGCGAAAAAACCAGCACGAGGAGCGTGAGCGCAGGTAATTACAGTGATTAAAATGCACGCGGTGAACAGTTGTTGGAGGGTAAATGAAGCGATTAACAAGTGCTATCAAATATGAGGTTACTTTGGTCGTATGCATATAATTTCCACCTCTAAATATTTAAGGAGAAAATCATGTTCAATAAAACTTTAATGGCAACCGCATTTGCCGGTTTGCTGATCTCGGCTTCTGGCTATGCACTGGCTGCTGATCAGGATCGTGACCGTTTGCATGATCAGGACCAAACTCAGGACATGGATCAAGATCGGGACCGTGATCGGGATATGGATAGGGATCGTATATACGGAAATCAACTGATGACAGATCAAGAGCGCAGCCAGTACAGGCAAAAGATGCGTGATGCCAAAACTGAAAAGGAAAGGAAACAGATTCGGGAAGAACACCATGAGCGCATGAAAGCGCGCGCCAAAGAGCGTGGTGTCAGCATGCCGGACGATTCGCCAGCCGACCGTGGCGGCATGGGTTCAGGCGGAGGCATGGGTGGCGGCATGGGCGGTGGTGGAAGACGCTAATGTAAGCTAGGTCAATATGCCTGTCTTGGATTGGAGCAGGCTTATCCAATTCAAGCAGACAATTGGCAGCATGTTGAGTACATTTTTATTTAACTTACATGTGGGTTCATCCGTGATTTACTGTTTTCCGTTTTAAATATCCAACATATTCGTACTAAGTTATTGGGAGAATAAAAATGAGAAGCTTCAGTAATGCCATGAAATATATCCGACTTAGTGTCGGAGCCATCTTCATTGCTTTGCTATTTTCAGGATGCGGCGGCGGTGGGAGCTCATCGCTTTTTTCTGTAATACCAACACCACCCAACGAGCTCTACGTGAGTAATCTTAATAATAATTCTATTGAAGTGTTTGCAAGAGATGCAGATGGAGATATCGATCCGTCCAGAGTTCTTATGGGGAACGCAACTGCTTTACATTTTCCAAGAGGTATTGCTATCGATAGTATCAATCATGAAATGTACGTCGCAAACTCGGGGACCAATGCTATAACTGTTTATTACACAACGGCGAGTGGAAATACTGCACCCATCAGAACTATCGCAGGTGATTCAACTACTATTTTATTTCCCCAAAGCGTGATTGTTGACAATATCAATAACGAGATATTCATATCAAGTAGCATTCAGGATTCGATTATGGTTTTCAACAGGACGGATTCAGGGAATGTGGCACCCAAAAGGATCATTTCAGGATTATCAACAACACTGGCTGGCCCTATTGGCTTGTCAATCGCTAACAATGAGTTGTTTGTAGGAAATTATGATTCAGATTCAATTCTGGTATTTCCCAGGACAGCTAATGGCGACGTGACACCCATCAGAACGATCTCAGGTTCAGCGACAACCTTGAATGCACCAACAGGATTGTTTGTTGATACTGTAAATGATGAGATCACAGTCGCAAATTGGGGTGGTGACTCTATTTTAGTATTCGACAGATTATTAGATGACGGAGATGTTATTCCTAAGAATTCGATCACAGGTGTTGTATCAACAACACTTAACAAGCCCCAGGGGATATTTGTTGACACCGTTAACGACGACATCATCGTTGGAAACGATGGCGGTAAATCCGTTCTGGTTTTTAAAAGGACTGATACTGGAGATATCCCAGCCATCAGAACAATATCTGGCAGCACGACATTTATAGATAGTCCTCATGGCGTAGCAGTTGTAAATTAAGAAAAACTATACTGACAACTTTTTGGGTTGTTCGCGCTGAAATGGGTATTGATGCGTTCAAAATTCAAGCTAGGCTGAATGGACTTGAGTGTTTCCTGAATCTAATTGGAAGGAGAGCACAACATGAAAAACATACTGTTGACGATCTTTGTGTTGGGCTGTTTGGTCAGTACTCAGGTATATGCTGCTAATAGTGACAACATTAGCTTAACTACGGGTTTTGAGTACAGTACTGGCAAATATGGCTCGACTACCGACACCAGTATATTCACTGTGCCGGTTATTGCTCGATACAAATCCGGATTGTGGATATTCAGGCTGACTGTACCCTATGTGCGGGTATCCGGCACGGGTGGGGTTTTGTCCAATGGTATTCGCATCAATTCCCCTGCTACGAGCAAGAGCACGACCAGATCCGGCTTGGGTGATGTTGTTGCTGCGGCCACATACAGTGTTAGCTCAGCATATCAAGGTAATTTGGGCGTGGATTTGACCGGCAAGCTGAAACTCGGTACCGCAGATACATCTTTAGGTACAGGCCAAAATGATTTTGCTGTTCAAGCCGATCTGTACAGACATTTCGACAGATTCACTCCCAAGGCTGCATTAGGTTACGAGGTTATGGGTAGCCCTCGGGATGTTTCAATGAATAATGTGATGTATGCAATTGTAGGTGGCGCTTACAAGATTGCAGAACATACTCATGTCGGTTCAGAATTGTGGTTATCTGAGAAACCTTCTGCTGCTGCCGCTGAACAAGCTGAGTTAGCGGTGTATCTGAACTACAAAGTACATAATGATATGAATATCCGTGGCTATGTACTACAGGGATTTTCTGACGGAAGTCCTGACAGCGGTATCGGGGTGCTGGTTTCCTCGGGCTTTTAGGATGATCTGCGTCCAGTGTCGTATATTGGGCTGTAATGCGTCGATGAACAGTCACACATTAAACAGTTGCGGCGAGAAATTCTCGCCGCAACTGTTTATGGAATATAAGATGCTTGCTGTGCGAACCGTCAATCATTAAGCCTGATTGCATCAGGCCCGACAAGTACCTTTAGATTGGCTCAGCGCCCCCCACGACCTCCCATTCCGCCACCAGGCATCATGCCCTTACCTTTTGCAGGAGGATCATCCGGAATAGACACACCACGTTCCTTGGCACGCACTTTCATACTCTCATGGTGTTCCGCACGTATTTGCTCTCGTTCTTTTTGGGTTTTTGCAGAACGGATTCTGTTACGGTGTTCGTTGCGTTCTTGCTGTGTCATCAACTGACTACCGTATATCCTGTCCTGATCCCGAATCTGGTCTCGGGTTTGATCTTGTAATCGCGTTTGGTCACGATCCTGTTCGGCCGCCAATGAGAAGCCGCTGGAAAATATCAAAGCACCAGTCACAGCAACCAATGTCAAAGTCTTGTTAAGCATGATTATCTCCTAAATATATGAGGTTATAGGAATGATTCAGTGCAATCAAAACAACCTCGTCAATCTGATTGCATCAAAATATCTGATTGGAAAATCAATAAAACCTCGCTGATTAAAGAAACTATCTTCTGATTTTACTCATGCTAAACGGTGAATTAATATTGGATGATTCAACTGCCTGACATCCAGATATCAGATGGTTAATAGTAAGTATTTGATTAACTTTTGTATGTGATAATCATCACAAACAGCATTACAATTTTTCAAGATATCCGTTTGCCGGATTATCACATTCAATTAGATTTTAATCAGCCTGAATACAAACAATGCGCAGAGAGGGAGGGGCTGCAATAACTAAAAATTAGAAATTATGGAGTGAGCAAAAAGTGAAATGACTTGGAGTTGCCGTGGCGGTTGTATTATGAAGTTCAATGAAGAAGGATCATCAGAATGTTTAAGCTAGAAACTGGATGACATCACCATTTCTTGGAAAGGTCAGTCAACGTAAAATGAAGACTAATATGAACTTTGCTAACAGTTGGTATAGCATGTTGTACTATATTCAAAAATTAACGAGATAGTCAAGTTCATGAAACCTGGTAGAAACAATCTATGTAGTTGTGGTAGTGGGAAAAAATATAAGCATTGCTGTGAAAGGAAACTTACTCCTCATTCACCTGTGTTGCCACCGGAAGTGCTTAAAAATCTGACACAATTATTCAATGAAGATCGTTATGCAGAGCTTGAAATAAGAGCTCGTCATTTGATAGAGCTTTATCCTCATCTGGCAACTGGATGGTTGTTTTTAGGAGGTGCGCTGCACAGGCAAGGAAAAGAAAGCTTGCACACATTGAGAAAAACAATTGAGCTTTTCCCTGAAGATGCCAATGCACATAATAACCTTGGTAATGCACTCACGGAATTGGGAGATTTCGATGGTGCAATTGCTAGTTTCCGGAAATCACTCAAACTTAAACCGAGAGATTTACGAACGCATAGTAATTTGCTGTTTGCTTTGTGTTTTTCATCAAAATATTCACCTGAATATTTTAAGGAAGAGGCACGTAAATACGGAAATGTATCCAGTGGGCTTGCGCGTCGCCGTTTTACAAGCTGGAACTGCAACAGTAAACCCGAGCGGCTGAAGGTTGGGATTGTTTCCGGTGATTTATGCAGTCATCCTGTGGGATATTTTCTAGAATCCGTTATTTCACAAATCGATTTATCGCGTGTAGAGTTATTTGCATATTCCACTAGTCAAATTGCTGATGACCTTACTGCTCGTCTCAGACCACGTTTTTCTTCATGGAGATTTTTGCAAAATCTGAGCGATGAAGATGCAGCACGCCTGATTCATACTGATGAAGTAAACATATTATTGGATCTTTCAGGGCATACTGCACACAATCGTTTGCCAATATTTTCCTGGAAACCAGCTCCGCTCCAGGTGGCTTGGTTGGGATTTTTTGCAACAACTGGCGTGAATGAAATGGATTACTTGTTGGCCGATCCTGTTGGCGTGCCAGAAGAAAGCAAGAGTAATTTTAGTGAAACAGTCTGGTACCTTCCAGATACACGACTTTGTTTTAGTCCACCTGTAACAGAATTACCTGTTGCAGCACTACCTGCCTTGACTAATGGGTACATCACACTGGGCAGTTTTCAGAAATTATCCAAAATAAGCGATTCTGTACTTGTAGAATGGTCCAAGATCCTGTCTTTATTACCCAATGCACATTTGCGAATTCAGTGTGCACAGTTAAGGGAATCCAACGTAGTTGAACAGTTTAGTGCTCGATTACATCAGCATAGCATCGACGCGGGTCGTGTTGCGCTGTTAGGTTCTGTTTCCCGGGAAGAATATCTGGAATCACATTCAGAAGTTGACATGATCCTGGATACATTTCCATATCCAGGAGGCACAACCACCTGTGAAGCTTTATGGATGGGTGTGCCTACCCTTACACTGTTGGGAGATACACTTCTTTCAAGGCAAGGTGCTAGCCTGTTGAGTGCGGCAGGCTTGGGAGAGTGGATTGCCTCAAGTAAAGAAGAATATGTGGTTAAAGCTGTTGCATTAGCCAGCAATTTGTCCAGCCTGAGAGACCTTCGTGCTGAGTTGCGTGAGCAGGTGGGTGCTTCCTCACTATTCAACGCTAAACATTTTGCCAGAAATCTTGAGGATGCGTTATGGGGAATGTGGAAAGAAAAATCCAAAATTTGAATAATTGAAATCAAAATTTAATATTTTATTAAGCTTGAATTTATCCAATTAAATCTGAGTAGATATCAGCCCAACGATAGTGCTTTCCTTGAAGTGAATATGCATTGCCTGACAATGGTTCTGCTGTCTTAAGTGTATATTTCAGAATTAACTTCTGCGGTTGCCAAACTTTTGGGGCAAGAGTTCAGGAAATAGTACCCTTTAATATTTATTGTGTTTATTCATTTTTATACCAATGAATTTTGAGATGTAGGCGGTTAAGAAATATTGATGCATGATTATCTAAATGTGGTGACATATATAAATGAATAGTGATTCAATTCCCTCGGGGCAGACCTCTGCAGGTCTCAGGAACTACATTACTCCTGGCGGATACCGCAAGCTTCAGAAGGAGCTTGACTTGCTATGGAAGGTGGAGCGTCCAAAGTTGGTAAAGACCATTACTTGGGCTGCTTCCAACGGAGATCGATCCGAAAATGGCGATTACATTTATGGGAAGAAGCGGTTGCGTGAAATTGATAGTAGAGTGCGTTTCTTACGAAAGCGTCTGGAACAAGCAGAAGTAGTAGATCCCGCACTTCGAGATGATTGCGACCAAGTGTTTTTTGGCGCATCTGTGACGGTCTCCGACGATGGTCGAGAACAAAGTTATTGTATCGTTGGGGTTGATGAAGCTGATGTGGCGCGTGGACATATTAGTTGGGTTTCCCCACTAGCAAGGGCATTGATCAAATTACGGGTTGGAGATGTAGTTTTGTTGCGCACCCCCACAGGAGCAAGCGAACTGGAGTTACTTTCAATTAACTATCGGGAAATTGATTAGGTATATTGATCCATCAGTAATGCAGAAGTTTTCTGTTTTGAGATGTTTTTATAGCTTAGCGAAAACGATTGATAAAGAGTATTTGGATAAACCACCTAGTAAATAAGCATGAACGAAAAGTTGTTACATATTCTTAACAATCGTGAGCAGAATTATCCTCATGCCTTGGAGAAGAAATATCCACGGGTGTTTTCCCAAGTCATGGCATTCTGGGATTCACCTGAGATTGACTTGCTGTTTGCAGAGCTGATGGTAACCAGAAGGTCGAATCGTCAGGGTTTTCCTCCAGATGTTGCATCTGATCTTATCTATTTGAGTATGGTGAATTCACGGATGAGGAGCGACAATAAGATCGATGATCCTTGGGCGCACATCTCGGAGCGATATAAGGATGAAATTGAGCAACACGGTTTACCATTCTCCAAACAAGGCTTTATTAAAGCGGCAGAATCACATAGGACTGATCTTGTAGGCCTGTTTTTGGGCTCAGGAGCACATGTTGACACGTATGATGAAAGGCTATGGACTCCCTTAATGATTTCATCTTTCAATGGTGATGAAGAAATGGCTGCGTTATTGATTAGAAGTGGTGCCGATGTACACCACAGGGATGGTGCAGGTTATAGTCCGCTGCACTGGGCAGCTTTTAATGGATATTCGAAAGTGGTCAAATTATTATTGAGCAAGCATGCCAATGCCAGTGCACGTAGCAATTTGGGCTGGACTCCGCTGATGCAAGCAGCTAGCCGTGGCCACTTATCTATAAGTTATCTTTTGATAGATAATGGAGCTAACGTAAATTGCGCTTCTGATGATGGCTGGACTCCTCTACATAAAGCTACTGCAAACGGACATTACCCTGTTGTGAAATTGTTGCTTAGTAAAGGTGCTAATGCGAGAAATCCTTATTCAGACGGGACAACTGCTTTGGATATCGCTATTAAAAACAAGTATGAGAAGATAGCTGCATTGCTGGCTGGAGACTGAAGAATATCGAGTTTGACTACGTGTATTTTTATCTGTTGTTACAATGCTGCGGCAACTTAAAATAGTGAATTAATCGAATATAAATATTTCTTGGGAGTTTGACATGAAAAAAATAGAGGCGATTATCAAGCCATTCAAATTGGATGAAGTGCGTGAATCACTTTCTGAACTGGGTGTCAGTGGTCTAACAGTTACGGAAGTGAAAGGTTTTGGTCGCCAAAAAGGACATACAGAGTTATATCGCGGGGCTGAGTATGTTGTGGATTTCCTTCCCAAGATAAAAGTAGAGGTTGTGGTTTCAACTGAGTTGTTGGAAACGGCAGTCGAGGCAATCATTAAAGCCGCACATACCGGAAAAATCGGTGATGGCAAAATATTTGTTTCGACAGTGGAACAGGTGATACGGATACGTACCGGTGAAACTGATGAAACAGCCCTGTAATTGTTTTATTTGATATTTGGCATGTGTATTAGAGTTTGAATAAGCTCGGCTTTATGGTCTGACTTGCCGAGGCTGTTTTGTGGCCTTGTCCGGTGCCGGTAGTATTTTTCGTTCGTTTCTATTGATTCGTAGTGTACTGACCGACTTTGCTATAATGCGCGTTTTGCCGAGGGCTGTTTAACATGCGCAACATTCAAAAAGCTCTGACTTTTGACGACGTTTTGCTCGTTCCTGCATATTCAAACGTATTACCGCGAGATGTCAACTTGCGAACCCAGCTTACCCGCAATATCAGTCTTAATATTCCGCTTCTGTCTGCGGCAATGGACTCTGTGACAGAATCACGTCTAGCGATTGCTTTGGCACAGGAAGGTGGGATAGGTATCTTGCACAAAAATATGTCGGCTCAAGCCCAGGCTGCTAAAGTTGCCAAAGTTAAGCGTTTTGAAAGCGGCGTAGTCAAAGATCCAATCACTATTACCCCTGATATGACTGTAAATACGGTGTTGAGTTTGACCCGTCAGCACAAGATATCTGGTCTGCCAGTAGTGCAGGGTAAGCAATTGGTAGGAATAGTTACCAATCGGGACCTTCGCTTTGAGAGCAATCTGGATCAACCCATTCGGGACATCATGACTACTCGGGATCGCCTTATCACCGTTAAGGAGAACGCCAGCCTGGAGGAAGCACGTGCGCTAATGCACAAACACCGCATTGAACGAGTGCTGGTGGTGAATGATGCATTTGAATTGCGCGGTTTAATGACGGTAAAGGATATCCTTAAATCCAGCGAGCATCCTTTGGCTTGCAAGGATAATCATGGCCGTTTACGTGCTGGAGCAGCCGTTGGGGTTGGCGAAGGAACTGAAGAACGCGTTGAGCTATTGGCAGAGGCGGGTGTGGATGTGATTATCGTTGATACAGCGCATGGTCATTCTCAAGGTGTATTGGATCGAGTTAAATGGATCAAAAGCAACTTTCCTCATGTTGAGGTTATAGGCGGCAATATCGCCACAGGTTCGGCGGCAATGGCTTTGTTGGATCATGGCGCTGACGGGGTAAAGGTTGGCATCGGTCCGGGTTCAATTTGCACCACGCGTATAGTAGCCGGAGTTGGCGTGCCGCAGATCGCGGCGATTCAGAATGTGGCTAAGGCTTTGCAAGGAACGAACATTCCGTTGATAGCCGACGGTGGTGTGCGTTACTCTGGTGATATCGCCAAGGCGATTGCATCCGGGGCACATTCTGTGATGTTGGGTGGCTTATTTGCCGGCACCGAAGAATCTCCCGGAGAAATCGAATTGTTCCAGGGACGTTCATATAAATCTTATCGAGGTATGGGTAGTTTGGGTGCTATGCAGCAAGGATCCAGTGACCGTTATTTTCAGGACAGCGAGGACAATCAGGACAAGTTGGTGCCAGAAGGGGTTGAGGGGCGTGTTCCTTATAAGGGAAGTGTGTTAGCAGTGATTCATCAGTTGATGGGTGGATTGCGCTCAAGTATGGGATATTTGGGCTGTAAAGACATTACAACTATGCATGAAAAGGCTGAGTTCATCGAAATTTCCTCTTCCGGTATCCGCGAATCACATGTGCATGATGTGCAAATCACCAAGGAAGCACCCAATTACCACATAGAATAGAAGCAAAAACTGTGGAAAGTGGTGAATAGTCGAATCTCACATCATTTTCCTTGTATCACTACTTTAACTCCACTTCCAATCATGTCCCACAAAAAAATTCTGATCCTTGATTTCGGCTCACAATACACACAGCTGATAGCTCGTCGTGTACGTGAGTGTAATGTCTATTGTGAGCTTCATCCCTGTGATGTGGACGAAGAATTTATTCGTTCTTTTCAACCCAGTGGCATCATACTTTCTGGTGGCCCTAGCTCCGTCACTGAGGGCGATACTTCGCGGGCACCGCAGTTGATATTCGAGTTGGGTGTGCCGGTATTAGGTATTTGTTATGGTATGCAGGCCATGGCAGCTCAATTGGGTGGTTTAGTAGAAAATGGACTAGTGCGGGAATTCGGTTATGCCGAGGTTATTGTTCAGGGTGATTCAAGCTTATTCAGGGATATTAAGGATAGAGTCAACGAACAGGGCCATGGTTTACTAGATGTCTGGATGAGTCACGGCGATAAAGTGACCAAGTTGCCATCCGGGTTCAAGGTGATTGCCAGTAACGCCAGTACAGCTATTGCTGGAATGGCAGACGAGGTTAGACATTTCTATGCGTTGCAATTTCATCCTGAAGTGACTCACACTCAACAGGGTAAAGCCTTGCTAAGTCGTTTTGTTCATGAGATTTGTGGTTGCGCACAGGACTGGAATATGCCGGACTATGTCAGCGAAGCAGTAGAAAATATTCGTAAGCAAGTCGGTGAGGATGAGGTGATACTTGGTCTGTCAGGTGGTGTAGATTCATCTGTGGCTGCGACGCTGATTCATCGTGCGATTGGTGATAAGTTGACCTGTGTGTTTGTTGATAACGGCCTGTTACGTTTGAATGAGGCAGAGCAAGTGATGCAAACTTTCGCTCAAAACCTTGGCGTAAAAGTGATACATGTTGATGCCAGCAAAGATTTTTTGAATCATTTGGCCGGAGTGTCTGATCCTGAGCAGAAACGAAAAATTATTGGGCGGGAGTTTGTCGAAGTATTCCAGCAAGAAGCTAAGAAATTGCCACGAGCCAAATGGTTGGCTCAAGGCACTATTTATCCTGACGTGATTGAATCAGCAGGCGCAAAAAGCAAGAAGGCCCACAATATTAAATCTCATCATAATGTTGGAGGCCTTCCAGAAAGTCTGCATCTGAAACTACTTGAACCATTGCGCGATTTATTCAAGGACGAAGTGCGCGAGTTAGGTATAGCACTTGGTTTGGCACACGATATGGTATACCGCCATCCTTTTCCAGGCCCCGGATTAGGCGTGCGTATTCTTGGAGAGGTAAAGCGGGAATATGCCGATTTATTACGGCGTGCTGATGCAATATTTATTGAAGAATTACATACCTTTGGGTGGTATCAAAAAACTTCACAAGCTTTCGCTGTATTTTTGCCAGTTAAAAGTGTCGGTGTGATGGGTGATGGGCGCACTTATGAATGGGTGGTTGGACTACGTGCCGTGCAGACACAAGATTTTATGACTGCGAGCTGGGCTGAGTTACCTTATGCGTTGTTGGGAAAGGTTTCCAGCCGAATAATAAATGAGGTGCGCGGCATCAATCGCGTGGTGTATGACATCTCTGGCAAGCCACCAGCAACGAT
>Ga0316187_10002849_pt1 | contig 15095 bp, 15 predicted proteins | sample CroRivburrow1_MG_FD_204927 | JGI IMG/M metagenome (GOLD analysis project Ga0316187, IMG submission 204927) | Coastal sediment microbial communities from Maine, United States - Cross River worm burrow 1 | ecosystem: Environmental > Aquatic > Marine > Coastal > Sediment | place: USA: Maine... | reverse complement strand
ATTAAAAATAATAAAAAAATTTAAGATTTTAAAATTATACTAATTTTATCTTTAAAATAAAAAGCGACCCCAGAAAGAATAAATAGAAAAATAACTAAACCTACTAACCGGTTTAATAGTTTGTTTTCCATTTCGCTTATATTATTTAACATTTAGCTTTAAATCTGAGTAATTTTAATGCTCCCGATTGCTCCTGTTACATCAAATTCCAATTTAAATTCCGATTCACTATAAGCTTTATTAATATAGGTTTTGCCTGATTTACGGAATCCTTTAGCTGAAACTTCTCCTAAAAACCCATTTATTTTAAAGCGTACACCAACATCGTGCGGCACAATAAATTCAACCTCACCTATGCCTGCTTTTATGTTAGCCGCCAAATTATTATTCCATTTACCAGATAAATTAAATACAGCCTCACCTATTCCGGCTTGTACTTTTAACAATGGAATAGATGTATTAGCAAAATTAAGATCAAATGAACCCACGCCTAAGCGTAATAACGCCTTGTCAATGTGATACCCCTCCATATTTACCTCAGCTATACCTATACCCAAATCAAGACCTAACGAATAATTTAACTTTTTATTTAGCGCAATTATACACTCATTATCCTCAAATTCTTTGTCATTAATAAGAATAGTATTCGATTTTACAATTAGCTTACCTGTATTAGAATTTTCAGTATATGAAACATTCGGATTCCAATATTTTTCCTTGTATTGAAATTCAACTTCAGCTAAATCGTTAGTATTATTATTGATAATTAATTTTCCACCTTTAATATTAATAAGTGTTTTTATTACTTTGGCCTTACCCAAATTAATCTTTTGTCTTAGCTCATTTATTTCTTCATTAAAGCCACTTTCATTAAGTATAGGTATGGAAACAAAAGAGGAAAATAAAATCGCAGCTGCTACGACTATTGATAGTTTATATTTTCTCATTTTTATAAAATTTAAGGGTCAAATATTTATTTAAAAGTAATAAAAAGCCTCAAGGTAATTGCAATCTATTTTTCTTCTTTTAGAATTTTATCCAGATTGTCTTGGAAAAACCTTGGATTGTATTCAGGGTTAAACTTTGAATTGATAAATAATTCTCCTGACTTTGAGTCTATAAAACCCCTAACAAACTGAGGGGCCAGTTGGTAAATGTAGTCGTCGTCGGAGCCTAAAACTGGAGGTCTTACCGAAAATAATTCGGAAAAGTGATACTTTTTATTCTTAAGAATATGGGAGTAGTATTCAATAATTTGTTTGCCTATTTGTATAATAATAGTAAAATCTCCATAAGCATGGCGTGTTATAGTGAAATACTTTACTGTAACAATATCTTTTGCTGAAACACAATCGGTGGTATAATCAATATGGCTGTTGAATTGAAAACCATAATCCAAAATGTTTTGCGCAACTTCCTTGTTTTTAGTATTATGTAAAAATGTCAATACATTTTCAGGTGATGCTATTGTTTCCATTAGTATTTCCAAATAATCTTTTTCCATACCCCATAAATTTAATCATACAATCCGAAAATTACTTTTTTCATTTCGTTAAATTCTTCACGTTCAAACAGTCGGGTTAAATAAACGATTTCACCTTTCTTATTAATTATAACATTTCGTGTTATCCCAGCTTTTGGGTGCGCATATTTCAAAAACACCTCTCCACCCACATCAAGAGCTATTGGATACGTAATTTTAGTTTGCTCAACAAATTTATTGACTTTTTCTATGGATTCATCCTTATCTATACCTACTAAAACGAAATCTTTAGCTTTTAATTCCTGATAAATCTCTTTCTCAATAAAGGGCATTTCTTTTCTGCACACACTACACCATGATGCGGTAAATTGCAACATTATAATTTTTCCTTTATAATCACTAAGCGTGAAAGTTTGTCCATTGGTAAGCTCAACTGTAAAATCAGGAGCCTTATCGCCCACTTTCACAATATAACCTCGGTCATCGTTAATGTTTTGTGATAACACTGTGAAAGAACATAGCAGAAAAAAAAGTGGTAAAATTAGTCTATACATAATATACAAATTGGTAACTTGAACCTAGTAAAAAAAAATTAAACAAGCATGATAAAACTAATGATTATCAAACATGTAAATAAATATTTTTCTTAATGCTGTTCTACCTGACATTTGAAAATAAATTATAGCCCACAGACAAAAAAAACAGGATAAACCTGTTTGCATTATTATTCATTTTGGAATTTAATATTAAATATCACAATCTCTGAACGACTTGCAATACGAACCGGAGGACCCCATGTTCCATAGCCTGAAGATACATAAAAATTTGTATTCCCTTTCTTTTTATATCCCCAATCTAGCTCATAAACTCTGCGAGTAATGTAACCAAATGGCCAGAATTGTCCTTTGTGCGTATGTCCTGAAACCATTAAATCAATTCCTTCAGATTCAACCCTATCATATTCAACTGGCTGATGATCCATTAAAAATATAGGTTTAGTTTTATCTACATGCTCAATAAGCTCAGCAACTGTCTTTCTTCTTGTGAAAGTAAACCTTGGTTTCTCTCGGTCTTCACGGCCAATAATTGTAATTCCATTTTCTAATACTACAGTCGAATCACGTACATAATTTATACCAAAGTTCGATAAGTAATCGATACTCAATTTAGGTGTACCAATGTATTCATGGTTCCCGGTAACCGCATAAATTCCATATTTTGGGTTTAAACGAGTGTAATGCCTCCCTAAGTCTTTTCGAATCACTGGGTTTGGATTATGGTCAACAATATCTCCAGCCAATAAAATCAGATCGGGATTGGCTTTATTTAATCGATTTACCAAACGACTTGTTCTATTATTTCCTATTATAAATCCCATATGAATATCGCTAACTAGTGCCACTTTTATCTCCTTTTCATTTTCAAGGGCTTTATCAATAGTTATATTCACCTTACGTATTTTAGGGATATATGCATTTATTGCTCCTGCCAAAACAAGGGTTAATGCAATTCCAGAAACTACCGAGAAAAGTACGGTTCCGGAAAAGACTGTAGTACTTATATTCTCTGGAATAAAAGTTAAATAATGGTTTAAAACCCTAATTAGATCAATAGCTATTACCATTAATAAAGCATACCAAGCAAATACCAACCAATACGAGCCAATGTATGTTACAATTTGACTAAAATAGGTGAATGAACCACGTTCGAGAAACTGACCAGCAATAAAGGTAGCTGCTGTAATCCAAAATATCCAAGGGAAAAGTGATCGAAGTGTCCCTATGGGTAAGGCTTGCATGCCTCGGTTATAAATATACCAATTACCTAAAGTGTATATACCAATAAAAACAATAAAAAATAGTAGAAATGTTACGTACTTCATAAATCATAATTTTATTCAAAGCAAGTAAACAAATTAAACTTAGTAAAGTTTTTTTCGGTGAATGCAGATATTTGGGGTGTGAATGTTTTTTCAACTACAAGTATTTAATTTTAAACCCCAAAAACACCAACAGCTTTCATTAAATATATCAATAAAGCTATTCATTAATTATTTCAAGAAAGTATAATGAAACCTTAAAGTCCTTGAAGAATAAGTATGCTACCAATCTTGCCGTTCTGTAATTTATTTGCTTAGCTATTAAATTACTGAACAAAAGATAGAATTTTGTGGTGGTGGGATAATGAGAATAATAGCCAACAAAAAAGGGATTGCCGAGGCAATCCCTTTTGAGAATATATAACAAAAATCTTAGTTTCTGTCGATACAGTTTAAGTCTTCGAAAGCAATTTTTAAACGGTTAACTAAAGTAACCTGACCTTGACGTAACCAATTACGAGGATCGTAATATTTTTTGTTTGGTTTGTCGTCACCATCAGGATTACCAATCTGCCCCTGTAAGTACCCTTCGTTTGTTTTGTAGAAATTCATAATACCTTCCCAAGTAGCCCATTGCGTATCAGTATCGATGTTCATTTTAATTACACCATAGCTAATTGCTTCTTCAATTTCAGCTTTACTTGATCCTGATCCACCGTGGAATACAAAATTTACTGGTTTTTCAGCAGTTCCATATTTTTCCTGGATGTATTTTTGAGAGTTATCCAAAATTTTTGGAGTTAATACTACGTTACCTGATTTGTAAACACCGTGCACGTTTCCAAATGAAGCTGCAATAGTAAAGTTTGGACTTATCTTGATTAAGTTTTCGTAAGCAAATGCTACCTCTTCAGGTTGTGTATAAAGTTTAGAGCTGTCAACATCTGTGTTGTCAACACCATCTTCTTCACCACCAGTAATTCCTAATTCAATTTCTAAAGTCATTCCAATTTTGCTCATTCTAGTAAGATACTTCTGGCAAATTTCAATGTTTTCTTCTAATGACTCTTCAGATAAATCAAGCATGTGTGAACTGAATAATGGCTTACCTGTTTCAGCAAAATGTTTTTCACCTGCATCAAGCAAGGCATCAATCCAAGGTAATAGTTTTTTTGCAGCATGATCGGTATGCATAATTACTGGAATACCATAAGCCTCAGCCATCATGTGTACATGTTTAGCACCTGAAATAGCACCTAAAACAGCTGCTTCCTGACCTTCAAGTTTAAGACCTTTACCTGCGTTAAATGCAGCTCCGCCATTTGAAAACTGAACAATAATTGGAGAATTTACTGTTTTAGCAGCTTCTAAAACCCCATTAATTGAATCTGAACCTACAACATTTACTGCAGGTAAGGCAAATTTGTTTTCTTTGGCAATACGAAACACTTCTGCAACATCAGCTCCAGCTAATACTCCTGGTTTTACCTTATCAAAAATTTTTTCGCTCATAATGTTTAAATTATTAAAATATGTGTAATTATTGAATGTTAAAATCAAAAAATCATGCAAATATATAAAATGATTTGGCTAGAATAAAATTAGCTTAAACATTTATTTCTCAAATTAATATATGAATATAAGTTGCGGATGTATTTTTATAAAATAGCACCAGTTTTACTAGCTCTATTGATCTTTAATTGATATTATTCAACACAACGTAACAGTTGCATAATTACTGGTTGTTTCGATGCTTTAATATCTTTTACAATAAACCCGCCATTAATAAAATATTTAAACTTAATTACTGGTATATTTTTTAATGTCTCATACTGATCAGTTGATAGTTTATATATGATTAAGGTGGTCATGTCCATTATATCATCAATTTCTGCTGTATCAACTGGCATTACTCTGGGAAATAAAGTTAATTCATCGTTGCCTGGTAATATTAAACCTATTTCACGATCGTCTTTAATTACAAAACCATTGTACTTATAGTAAATTAGTTTCAAATATTTATTGTCTCCAATGCATTGTGCTTTAATGTAAAAGGGTTGATTATCAATACGACATAGCATTTCTGAAGCTGTTCTTTTTATAGGGATTTCAAGTAAACCATCAATTTCATTTTTCTCATAATTACATTTTTGTGCTAAAGTATTTGGAGTTAAAAAAGCTAATACGGTTAGGAATAATAAGTATTTTAGAATTGACATAAATTATAATTTAGAAAGTAATTGATAAAAGATATTGTTTGGAGTTATTCCTGCTTCACCACTAGCATATTCGTTTTTAATTCGGATTACTTCATACAAATTGATTTCGTCAGTTGTATTTAAAACAATTGTATCCTTAAGCGAGCATTCAAAGTAGTCTTTAATTAAATTATAAGTTTCCTGAGTGATGATTATCTCCCCAATATTAGCTTTCCTTTGAACCGCAGTCGATATATTAACAGTATCGCCCCAAATATCATACGAAAGTTTGTTTTTACCAACCACTCCGGCAATTGCTTTACCAGTATGAATACCAAAACCTAATTCAAATTCAGCTTGTTTGTTATTTCTTCGTTCAAAATTCAAGTCTGTAATCGCTTCTTTGATTTTTAAAGCTGCTAAAACTACATCGATAGGATTACTCCGGTTACGTAAAGGTACTCCCCCAGCTCCTAAATAGCTTCCACCTACTGTCTTTATTTTCTCAACATAGTGTTGCTCTAATATATTGTCGATAGTAACCAATGTTGTATGTAGCTGCTCAACCAATAATTCAATAGGAATAATATTGGCCAAACTCATAAAATTTCGTATACATATTTGAAGTAAAGTAACTTTTTTATAATGCCGTGGTGTGGCATAGCCTTTTTTCTTTAACTGAATAGCTACTTCGTAAGGAAGCACCTTATTTAAAACTTCTTCTGACTTTTCTTTAGCTAATTCAACTGCTCTCTTTTTTTCGCTAAGCTCCCTTATCTGAACCTCAACGTAGTCTTTAACCGATTCTAAGTGCTCCGATAAAGTTTGTGTATTTTCCTGCCTTTGCACTAATTCTTCTTCTACCTCTTTTTGTTGGGTTATATCGGTATCAATTACAATGAATCTTATAATTTCACTGTTCGAATCATTTACAGGAGTTATGGTACTTTGGATCCATTTCCGTTCTCCATTTTTAGTAAAAATTATTCTTGATAAAGATAAGGCAGGATGATTTTGAAAAAATTCAGGATCAACTTCGTCTAATAGGGCAATAAAGCTATTGCCATCATCCCTTTTTATGGCATTGTATTCCATTAAAGTATATCCATAAAGATTAGTGAATCCGTCATTTGCCCATTGGATTTCTCCTTTTTTATTGAGAATAAGTATTGCATTATGGGCCGTTTTAGCAACAGATGCTAAAAGCTCATTTGAAAAATTATCCGCAATTTTATTCTCGTTTTTCATTGATTTAAAAATCTACTAAACCATAAAAATACAAAATATATGTAATTAATTTTAAGTATTTTTGCAATTCACGAAACAATGCTATAATTATGCCGTTTAAGTTACATCTTAATTTATGCATGTAAATACCATGAATTAAATGGTTGAGATATTATTTACACCTCTAATAATTTATTAACATAAAAATAAAACTGATCTAAAATATTTTAAAAATGAAAAAAGCTGAAATACATACCGATAAAGGTATCATGAAAGTATCTTTTTATGAAAAAGATGCCCCAGGAACTGTGGAAAATTTTATTACCCTTGCCGAAAAAGGATTCTATAATGGCTTAACTTTTCACCGTGTGATTCCTTCGTTTGTGATTCAAGGAGGTTGCCCTGATGGAACTGGAGCAGGTGGTCCTGGTTACAACATTAAGTGTGAACTCGATGGTGATAATCAATACCATGACAAAGGGGTTCTTTCAATGGCTCATGCAGGGCGTGACACAGGTGGTTCGCAATTCTTCATTTGTCATAGCCGTGAAAACACTGCTCACCTTGATCGCAATCATACTTGTTTTGGTAAGGTTACAGAGGGAGTTGACATTGTAGATGAGATTCGTCAAGGAGATGTAATAGAGAAAATTGTTATTGTAGAAGAATGAACGTAAGATACATACCATAATTTTTAAGGTGCTCCATTTTGAGTACCTTATTTTTTTAAATAGGCTTAGGTATGTACAATATTTATGTATATTCGCAACTTAATTTACAAAAACAGGATTCTCAAAAGAATAAATCAAAAGTTCAAAATATATTAAAAAATACACTTATGAATATTAAAAATTCCCTTTTATTATTATTGGCTACAAGTACAATAATGAGCTGTCAATCATCAGGATCGGCAGGTGATATTGAAACAAAAGCTGATTCAGTTAGCTATATTCTAGGAGCTAATGGTGGCCAGCGTATGGTTGCTGATTTTGCACGTGGAGGTATTGATACCTTAATGAATATGGATTTATTTTTTGAAGGACTTACCGATGCTGGTACTTCAGAAGAATTAAAATACGATTTAGAAGCTGATGCTAGTAAAATTCAAGTTTTCTTTCAGGAATACCAAATGCACCAACAAAAGCAAACAACAGATTCTACAGTTGGACCTTTTTCAGCTGACCCTTCAAGAATTGATTCAATTAGTTATTTAATGGGTGCTCAACAAGGACAAGGAATGCGCAAGGGATTTGATGAGGCTGGAATGGATTCTGTTCTAAACTTTGATTTGTATTTAGAAGCATTGCTTTTTACTGGTAAAGGTGGCGAATCTACTATTTCTGTTGAAGAAAACAGACCAATGCTTGATACTTTCTTTAAAAAACTTGAAGAAGAAAGATTAGAAGCGGAATTTGGTGATGTTAAAGCTGCTAGTGAAGAGTATTTGGCAACTAATAGAGGACTAAGTACGGTAACAGAAACGGAAAGTGGATTACAATATGAAATTTTAGTTGAAGGTAACGGACCAAAACCAACAAGAGCTGATAAAGTTAAAGTACATTACCATGGTACTTTAGTTGACGGTACTATATTTGATAGCAGTGTTGAAAGAGGTGAGCCGGCTGTATTTGGAGTTGGGCAAGTTATTAAAGGTTGGACAGAAGCATTACAGTTAATGCCTGTTGGATCGAAATGGAAATTAACCATTCCTTATGACATTGCATATGGAACACGCCCACGTCCGGGTGGAAAAATTCGTGCCTTCGATGCTCTTGTTTTTGAAGTTGAATTACTTGAGATTGTAAAATAATCAATCTTATTAAAATATTTTAAAGTCCGACTCTTGGTCGGACTTTTTTTTTATTCGAATTTCAAACCAAGTTCCTTTTCATTCATTTATAGAATCAGTAGATGAAAATTCGGTGAAATAGTTTTTCTTCACTACTTTTGCCCTCAATAAACAAATGTAAAGCAGGTTTTGAGCTTACATCCATTTAAAGTAAACTCTCTATCGCTATTAAAACTCATAATTATTACACTAAAAAGAAGTTATGGCGTTAATTTTAAATATCGAAACATCAACAAATGTTTGTTCAGCGGCAATATCAAAAAACGGTGAAGTGATTGATTTGTTAGAGAATTTCGACGATCGATCGCATGCTAGTTTACTCACTGTTTTTATTGAAAAACTATTTAAACAGAATAATTTAAACTATTCACACCTAGATGCCGTTTCAATTAGTGAAGGTCCTGGATCGTACACTGGTCTGAGAATTGGTGTTTCTGTAGCCAAGGGGATATGTTATGCTCAAAACAAACCTTTAATTGCCATTAACACCCTTAAAGCTATGGCAATGATGGCAAAAGAAACTATAAGCGATTTGCCAACCAATGCCTTACTTTGTCCGATGATAGATGCACGGAGAATGGAAGTATATTCAGCTGTTTTTGATACCAATTTAAATGGCATTAGAAAAACCATTGCAGAGGTAATTGAAGAAAATGCCTACCAAACTGAATTGCAAAATAATCCGATTTACTTTTTCGGTAATGGTTCAAGTAAATGCAAGGAGAAAATAACACACAACAATGCTATTTTCAGCAATGAAATTTACCCATCGGCGAAATACATGGCACGCCTATCACAAACTGCTTTCGGAAGCAACGATTTTAAAGATGCAGCTTACTTTGAACCGTTTTATTTGAAAGATTTTGTTGCAACAACATCAAAGAAGAAAGCATGGTAATTGACTATATTTTTTTTACTTTAGCATCCGTTTGTAAAATACATTTAATTTGAAACGTCGATTCTTAAGCATTTTTTTCATTTTATCACTCTGCACTAATTCTTTTGCACAGTCGAAGCTCGATTCCATATTTTCAAAAGGAAAATCAGACTCATTGTACTACGATGAGTTAAAATCTATGGTAACGGTAAGGTTATTTTCAGCCACAAAGTTTTCAGATTTTACATTAAATGATGATAATTTAGACCTAGAATTAAATTATAAATCAAACCAAACTCAAAGTATTGGTGTGGGTGCGAGTTTTAAAGGGCTTAGCTTAAACTTAGGGTATGGGTTCTCGTTTAACAATCAGGATGATTCTATATTTGGCCAAACCAAACGAATTGACTTTTTAACTCAAATTTACACACGTAAATTTGCAATTAATATTTACTCCAGTGTTTATAAAGGTTTTTATCTTGATAATTCTAAAACGGTTATAAGCAATTGGCCAAAAGAAAAATACTACACTAGACCTGACCTCACTGGTTCAACATTTGGAGCAAGTGCAAGTTACTATGTCAATCATGAAAGGTTTTCAAATCGTGCAACTTTTGTGCAAACAGAGTGGCAAAAAAAATCTGCTGGATCATTTATAATTGGCTTTAGTGCAATATTTAATCAAATGAAAGCAGATTCCTCATTTGTCCCTACAAATATTATTGATGAACAGTTTTTTGGGGGGTATGATTACATAAAATCAAACTACCTGACATTTGGTAGTTACTTTGGCTACGCCTACAATTTGGTAGTTCTGGAGAAATTGTTTTTTACAGCAGGACTTAATATTGGAATACTTTTAGGGAACAATACTATTTTTGATGAGCTTAATGCGAGCAAATCGGTATCAAAACTTAATTTTACAGTTTTACCTAACCTTGGCTTAGGGTATAATAGTAAACGATTTTACGCCGGTTTTAGCTATTCATCAATGACATCGGTCACCCCAACTCCTATAGAAAAAACAAGCCAGGCAGTAACAAATGGCAAATACCAGTTTGTTTATGCTTACCGATTCAAAGTGCGTGAAGATTTAAGAATATTGCCTAAAAGTTGGCCCATTGATTTTTAATATCTGAAAAATGACTATTCAGCTTACACATAAAAAAGTAAATTATGGTGGTTTTTATCTTCACCATGTCTTTTACAAAAATTTAAACATTTCAGCGCTTAGTGTACTTTGCGATCAAGTTTCAGAATTAATTTACAATGAACAAATATCTTTAATCAGCCATACAATTTATGCCAATTTAAAACTAACTAAAAATTACTCAAAAGCTGAGAAACTAACTTTTGGCGATGTTAACTGGCCTGAATTATGGTTACAAAACCAAAACAATGAAGAAAATATTTCCGGTTATTATACAGGAATTAGTGGTAGTACAGTTAAAACATTAGCTGGCGATAATTTTATTACAAAAATAGTAGAATCGAATGAAGCCCGATATTGTTTTGCAGGAGAAATAAGAGCTCTAAAAACAAAAGACAATTTTGAGAAACAAAGCAAAGAGGTTTTTCAAACCATTTTAAAAGTATTATTAATTTCAGGTATAGCAGTGAAGCACATAAGGCAAGCTTGGTATTTTATAAATAACTTGAAAGACACAAATAAAGAACTTACAAAATTACAAGAAGACTTCTTTAGCGCGAATGACCCTGGCAACAAACAAATACCAATGACTTCAATACTTGGAACCGCAAATCAATATAAAAACGCAATACAAAATGCATTTATTGCTATTAAACCTAACAATAAAAATATAGAGGTTGAATATTGTACCTTTTCTGATAAAGACCCTGCCAAAACCGTTGTGAAAATAAAATCGGACAAATACAAGGGCTTATTTTTTGGAACAAATTGCTCCTCGGAAATAATACAAAACGTCTTAAACGAAGTATCTTCTGATCAAATTACTTATGTTTTAAATGCTTATGAAAGCTTATTGCAATCGGAAGGATTTGAATGGAAAAATATGGTTCGCGCCATTGCTTATTTCAAATCAACAAAAGATATAAAGTTATTCAAGCAAATTTGTAAAGAAAGGAAAATTCCAGTTTCACCTGTATTAGTTACTGAATCTGAAATACTAACAAACAGCTCAAGTTTTAATTTTGAAGCTGATTTTGTTAAAGAAATATAAGTCCCTATTTAAGTTTAAAAAGCTCCGTTCGAAATAAAATACCTGTTTTAAATCAGAAATTTTGTATGCTCTTTTCTGTTTACTTTGCCAATTGAATACTAACTAGTAAAACGCAAGGAAATGGGATTTAATTTTGTAGAAATGTTTTCAGCATTCATTGTATTGTTTGCTGTAATTGATATTCTGGGATCAATTCCTTTAATTATTGATTTAAAAACAAAAAGTGGGGATATAAATGCAATTCAAGCTACAGCAGTTGCCTTTTTTATCCTAATTATTTTCCTGTTTGTAGGCGAAGCCATGCTAGGATTATTTGGAGTTGATATTTCGTCATTTGCCATTGCAGGATCTTTCGTGCTTTTCTTTTTAGCACTTGAAATGATTGTTGGTAGAGACATTTTTAAATATGATATGCCCGGTGGAGCCTCAATTGTTCCTATTGCTTTTCCTTTAATTGCAGGTGCCGGATCATTTACTACCATATTATCGCTACGTGCCGAATATGAAACTATAAATATTGTATTGGCCCTTTTTATTAATATAATTTTTGTTTATGTGGTTTTAAAAAGCACTCGCATTATTGAACGTTTTTTAGGCAAAGGCGGCATTTATATTCTGAAAAAATTCTTTGGCATTATTCTTTTAGCCGTGGCTATTAAACTATTTCTTTCAAACTTTATGATTTTAGTAACTGAGCTTGTACCTAAGCTTAAAATGTAACGTTTAATTTATTTTTTTTAGAATTCCGATCAATATCATTCGTTTAATTTTTGATTAAATTCCTCAACACTTAATTGCTCAGCAACTGCCATATGGTATATTTTTGAGTTTGCTTTATCATTCATCATAATTAAAGCTATAATCTTATCATTTTCTGTATAGATTTCAGTCAAATGTTTTCCTTTAACTTGTCTTACTGGTTTTATCTTATTCCCCTTTATTAATGAGTAATTAGCTGAAAAATAAAAATTACCAAAAGCTTCTGTTTTCAAACGCAAAGGAACAGGTTTATATAATTTTCCTAGTTTTAGCATATTTTCCCCAGCATTTATTCCTTGATATTCTGCCGGATGCCATAAACCTGTAATTAAACCTCCTTTATGTTCAGCTACATCACCAGCTGCAAATATATCTGATACTGAAGTTTGCATGAATTCGTTTACTTTAATGCCTCTACCAACATTAAGCCCAGCTTTTTCAGCCAAAGCAATATTTGGTCGGGTTCCGGCACAAATAATAATACCATCATATTTATAAGTTCTATTATTATAATCCCACCTGTATTTTTTATCCTCACCTTTTACTAAGGCTTTAACTTCAGCTTGAGCAATTAAATCAACCCCAGCATCTTTTACACTTTTATAAAATAAGTCAGCAATATGGTCAGGGAAGAGCCTTTTAATCGGATTTTCGTTTCGTTCCACTATAGTAACTTGTTTCCCCAACTTTATTAACTGATCAGCAGTTTCTATACCTTCAACTCCTCCCCCGACAATTAAAAATGCTTGCTTTTCAGAAGCAAAACTAATTAAGTACTCTACATTTTTTGCAAAATGTACATGAAACAAATCATTAGGATTTACCCCTTCAATTTCAGGGTTAAAAGGCACAGCACCAGTAGCTAATAATAATTTCTTATAGCTTACCTGCCCACCAGAATCAAATGAAATTAGCTTTTCTTTTGCATTTAGTTGCTCTGCATTGCTGTAGGCAAGGTCAACTCTATTTTTAATGTACCATTCTTCATCAAGCAAACTAAACTGATTTTTTGTAAAGCCAGCAGCAATGTGCTTATTAATTTTAGTTCGTTTATAGGGTAATCTATCTTCGTTAGTTGTCAATAGAATAGAACAATCAGCATTCAACCGTCGAATTGTTTTTATCGCTGAAAGTCCTGCAATTCCCCCTCCTACAACTACTATATCGTATTGCTTTTTTATCATGTAAATAATTTATCAATAATAACAAAATAGTGTTGTTTTAGTTCTAATAAAATTATCATTATTTTTGAAACATGAAGGCCAAATTAGAGCAACAATTAATGGTAGAGTTATCGCGAAGGAACATTGATTTAATTACGCAATGGTCCGAAGAAAACCCTGAATCAATTAATGTATTGATAGACATGGTGCTTTCCCATGAAGATAAACTTGCCATGCGGGCTTCGTGGGTGCTTGAAAAATATTCGGAGAAGTATCCCAATTGCTTACAAGAAAGAATACATGAAATAATTGATGTGCTTAATAAAATACCCTCGAGCAGTACGCGCAGAATCATTGCTAAAGTATTAATGTACCATACCATTCCTGAAGAGAAAGAAGGTGAAATACTCAATTTTTGTATTACTATGCTTGAGCGACCTAAAGAACCAGTGGCCGTTAAAGCAAACTGTATGACTATAGTTTTTAATTTACTGCCTAAGTATCCTGACTTAAAAAATGAGATTTTCACTATTATTGAAGACCAGATTCCATACCACAGCGTAGGTTTTAAATCACGGTTTAATGTGCTAAAACGAAGATTAAAACAAGCTTAATTGTTCTGGCTTATTTTCCAAAAATAAATCAAATGAATTTGCTATACCTACTTTTTTGCATTCCGTTTTAAATACTGTCTGCAACTTAAAAGCTTCAAGTACTCCAATGCCATATTTATCGCCATAAGGTTTTTCGTATTTTTCTTTTAGTCCAATAAAATGCTAATCAAGTTTTTTGTAGTAATAACACGAGTTTGACATAAAATACCTAACACAGAAAGTTCAGCTTTATATAAGATTTGGACTTAATAAATATGAGTAATAATGGGTTATTTTGATGTATTTTTAGTCTAAAGGTGTGCAAAAATAACTTTCATATTTTAAGCTTTAGCTTTCTTTTGTTTTTTGTGGTAAACATCAATTGCTACCATCAGGGCTGTAAAACCCCAAAAAGGCGCCGAAGCTTTATCCGTATCCAGAAAATTGTTTACTATTCCGTGTAGATAATAAGTAAACAAACCCATTAAAGTGAATAAACCCAGCATTTTAAGCTCTTTGTTTTCGGTGTTTTTAATGGCCCGTAATCCTACTATCATCGAGTAAATAATTATTAATATAAAAATTATTGGTGCCATAAAACCTTGTTCCGACATGGGTCCTAAATATTCACTATGGGCGTTCCCCCCATCTCCTTTATTTGTACTAATTATTGTTTTTTCGTGAGAGAATTGAAAAGGTGCATACTGGAACATGTAGGTTCCGGGTCCCCATCCAAAAACCGGTTTTTCTTTGAACATACGTATGGCGCAATTCCAACGTAGTAATCGTTCAAGGTTCGATGCATCGGAACTAATGTTGGTTATAGATTGTACATGAGATGCCAAATCGGTAGATGAATCCTGATCGTTTGACTCAAGACTACGCATGATATTATCGCCAAAAGCAAAAATTACAGTAAAAAATAA
>Ga0316187_10002845_pt1 | contig 15108 bp, 15 predicted proteins | sample CroRivburrow1_MG_FD_204927 | JGI IMG/M metagenome (GOLD analysis project Ga0316187, IMG submission 204927) | Coastal sediment microbial communities from Maine, United States - Cross River worm burrow 1 | ecosystem: Environmental > Aquatic > Marine > Coastal > Sediment | place: USA: Maine... | reverse complement strand
ACATGGCAGTTTGTTTCAAAGAATTACGAGCTTAAATGTGCGTTAATGTAATCAGTTGCCTGTTGCACAGTTGTAATTTTTTCAGCATCCTCATCAGGGATCTCTGTTTCGAATTCTTCTTCGAGTGCCATTACCAACTCAACGGTATCAAGAGAGTCGGCACCCAGGTCATCTACAAAAGAAGATTCATTGCTGACTTCTTCTTCTTTAACGCCCAGCTGTTCTATAACTATTTTTTTAACGCGTTCTTCAACGGTGCTCATGTTGGATAAATCCTCCAAATGGTTTCACTAATACAGCACTTACACTTACAGCACTTTTGCTGCGGTGGGTATTCTATTTAAAACAACGCCTACTTACAAGCTATAAAACACATAAATAAAATATTATATGTCATTGATTTTCGGTTAAATCGAATTTTTACGCTTTTGTGGTAGTACTAAGCCATGTACATTCCACCGTTTACATGCAAGGTTTCGCCTGTAATATAGGCCGCAGCAGGTGATGCTAAAAATACAACAGCGGCGGCAATTTCGGAAGGTTGACCTAATCTTTGTAAGGGTATCTCACTCAACAATGCTTCCTTTTGTTTGTCAGGCAGACTGCGAGTCATATCTGTGTCGATAAATCCAGGTGCCACAGCATTCACTGTAATGCCACGGGAACCCACTTCTCGAGCCAAAGATTTAGTGAAACCCAACATCCCTGCTTTTGCGGCGGCGTAATTGGTCTGCCCTGCATTACCGGATGCACCTACAACTGAACTAATGTTTATAATGCGACCCTTTTTTGCCTTTGTCATTCCTCTTAAACACGCCTTACATAGACGGTATACCGAACTTAAATTGGTGTTTATGACGTCATCCCATTCAGGGTCTTTCATACGCATTAATAGGTTATCTTTCGTAATACCTGCGCTATTGATAAGGATAGTGGGTACACCAAAATCATTTTGAATGTTATTTAAAGCACTGTCAATGGAGGCCTGCTCTGTAACCTCCAACATGACGCCACATCCTTTAATGTCACTATCTTTCAGATAGTTAGAAATATTGTTTGCCCCTTCCTCTGAGGTAGCTGTGCCAATTACAATCGCACCCGCTTTACCCAATTGAAGCGCGATTTCTTGCCCTATCCCCCTACTGGCACCCGTTACTAATGCAATTTCGTTGTCTAGCGTCATTTCTTATCCCTCTTGTAGAGCCTTTAGTGCCTTTTCCATGCTTTCCGGAGAATCAATAGAATAAGAGTCCAATTTTCTATTTATTCGTTTATTTAGTCCGCTTAATACGTTACCAGGACCACACTCAATGGCGACAGTCACACCCTCTTCTGACATTTTATTTATTATATCAACCCAACGCACAGGATTACATAGCTGTCTGATTAGCGCTTCTTGTATTTTAGCGGGCTCTTCTTCAGCGCTTACATCGACATTATTAAGCACCCTGATACTTGGCCTGCTGATTTCAATATTTTGTAATCTTTCAGCTAAATAGTGTGCGGCCGGTTCCATGAGTTGGCAATGTGATGGGACACTAACAGGCAAAGGTAGCGCTCTCTTGGCACCCGCCTCTTTACAAATTTGCATGGCGCGTTCTACAGCATCGGTTTGTCCTGCAATAACCACCTGACCAGGTGAATTAAAATTCACAGCGGCGACTACCTCACCATTTGCTGCTTCAGCACAAGCAGCTACAACCTTGTCATTATCTAAGCCTAAAATTGCTGCCATTGCACCTTCACCTGGTGGAACGGCCTCTTGCATATATTTCCCACGGTCAGCTACCAAAGAAACTGCACCCGTGAAACTAAACGCACCCGCACTTAATAAAGCACTATATTCGCCTAAACTATGTCCAGCCATAACACTGGGCATTGCACCACCTTCTTGCCCCCAAATCCGCCACAGGGCAACACTAGCTGTTAATATTGCTGGTTGCGTGACAGTTGTCTCATTTAGTTTTTCAACTGGACCATCCTTAACAATAGCCCAAAGATCATATCCCAAGGCATCTGACGCTTCGGAAAATACCTCTCCCACTATCGGATAGACTTGCGAAAAATCTGAAAGCATACCGAGAGTCTGGGAACCTTGCCCGGGAAATAAAAAAGCAACACTCATATTAACATCTTTCCTTTTAACGTACTTTTATAAATTCTTCTAGCAAACAATATGTTATTGCTAAAACTTATTACAGAAAATTTTTGAATTGAACACTAAACTATTTTTTTTAACGTTAGGATAGACAATCATTTATTAGATAGAAACGTTAGTATTTTAAAAGCGCTGAACCCCAGGTGAATCCACCACCAAATGCCTCTAATAATAATGTATCACCCCTTTTAATCCGACCATCACGTACCGCCACATCAAGAGCCAGTGGTACAGATGCAGCTGATGTATTACCGTGTTCTTGCACCGTGACAACCACGTGATTCATAGACATTTTTAATTTTTTAGCCGTAGCCGAGATTATTCTAGTATTGGCCTGATGCGGGACTAACCAGTCGATATCGCTTTTCTCCAAATTATTTGCTTCAAGGGTTTCATCAACAATTCGACCCAAGGTATTTACCGCCATCTTAAAAACTTCATTGCCTTGCATTTCAACAAAAGCCGTACCATCTCGTAGTGCTTGGTTATTGTAAGAGATGCCTGCTGGAACAGTTAACAGGTCTTTATACTGTCCGTCGGCGTGCAAATGAGTCGATAAAATACCAGGTTCATCGCTGGCCTGTAAGATGACCGCACCTGCCCCGTCGCCAAACAAAACGCAGGTAGATCTATCGGTCCAGTCTACTATTTTTGACAGTGTTTCAGCACCAATCACTAATGCATTTTTCGCTGTGCCACAACGGATAAATTTATCGGCAATGGCCAAGGCGTAGACAAAACCCGTGCAGACAGCCTGCACATCAAATGCCGCACACCCATGAATACCAAGCCTGTCTTGTAATAAGCATGCTGAACTTGGAAAAATCTGGTTTGGAGTAGTTGTTGCAAAAACAATTAAATCAATATCATGAGGTTTAAGATTTGCGGCTTCAATTGCCGCCAGTGCAGCGGGCATGGCCAAATCAACAGTTGATTCATCTTTCTCCGCGACATGTCTTTTCTTAATACCCGTACGTTCAGTTATCCATTGGTCGGTAGTGTCAACCATTTCCTCAAGATCAGCATTAGTAATAACCTTTGCAGGTAAATACCCTCCAGTTCCAACGATTTTAGAATACTTCAAACTGCTTGCCTCTCAGATAAAATAGTTTCAAGTTGTTTTCCAATTCGTTGAGGAATATTCTGTTTAACCTCTAAAATTGCTTCTTGAATTGCAAAAGAAAAAGACAAAACATCTGCCCCGCCATGACTTTTTATCACAATACCTCGCAGCCCAAGAAATGTTGCGCCATTATAACGACGGTGATCGATTTTATTGCGAAAAGACTTCAAGACTGGTAAAGCAATAAGACCGGCAAGTTTGGTAAAAATATTTCTGGTAAATTCTTGCTTCATATAATGGTAGATTAACTGCGCAACACCTTCAGTGGTTTTAAGCGATACATTGCCTACGAATCCATCACAAACAATGACATCTGCCGTTCCTTTGAATATATCGTCGCCTTCCACGAAACCTATATAGTTCAAATTACTGGCATGCAATAAACTTGCAGCCTCTTTAACTCTTTCGTTGCCCTTTATTTCTTCCTCGCCAATATTAAGTAAACCAATTGTAGGTGACTCAATATTGTTCACGGCACTAGTTAGCGCTGAGCCCATAACCGCAAATTCCAATAAACTCTTAGCGCTTGAATCTACATTAGCACCCATATCGAGCACATGGGTATGTCCTTTAATGGTTGGCAATGTGACGATGATTGCTGGTCTATCAATACCCGGTATCATCTTTAATACAAATCGGCTGATTGCCATTAAAGCGCCGGTATTACCAGCACTCACACATGCCTGTGCATCGCCATCTTTGACCAAATTTAACGCAATTCGCATTGAAGAGTCTTTTTTCATACGCAACGCATGTGAGGGTAAATCGTCCATTTCAACCCGTTGTGAGGTGTGCTTAATTTCGATATGCTCACCTTCGCCTGAATTATGGCTGGCAAGCTGTTGCAGTATTTCATCTTGGTCACCCACCAGAATTATCTTTAATTCTGGTGACTGAGCTATCGCCTTTAATGCAGCTGGCACCACTACACGCGGCCCAAAATCACCACCCATGGCATCTAGGGCAATTGTAACGTCTGGTTTCATTATTTTTATTACGAAAAGTTAAAGGGCAAAACAGAGTCCCAAGTCTGCACATAACAGAATTGAGACACTATATGTTTTTGACAGGTCTGATTGATTGTATGCAAATTGGTAATATGCATAAAGCACAATAATCTATTCTTCGTCGGCCGTCGTCGCTATTACCTTACGACCTCGGTAATATCCATCAGCGCTTATATGGTGACGCCTATGTGTCTCACCAGTAGTTGGTTCAATAGAAAGAGTGCTTGCCTCCAAAGCGTCATGGGATCTTCTCATACCCCGACGTGAAGGCGACTTTTTGTTTTTCTGAACAGCCATATATTTTCCTTTAAATATAAAATGAAGAAATTCTTAAATTCAACTGGAGTTTCGTTATTTCGCTTTTAGTTCTTTCGCTTTTAGTTCTTTCAAAATGGAAAACGGATTTTCCTTGGGCATTGATTCATCTAAAGTAGGATCGTTGCTTATATTGTTACCTTTTTCATTCGATTTATCGCTTACTGAATGAGCCTTACTTACTACGCAGTCTTCGTCAGTGTGCATAACAATTAATGGTAAGGCCAACAACAACTCATCTTCAATTATGTCAATTAATCTTACCTGCGAATCATCAACAACCAGCGGCTCAAATTTCTCCAACAATCGTTCGGCTTCTGCATAACTACTTACAATTCCTAATGCAACTTTCGATTCGACCTTAGTTGGTACTTTATCCATGCAACGGTGGCACAGTAAGCCGAGTTCCGATTTCACCCAACCGGTAACAATAGCCTGACCAGCGGAGTCTACATCAAACTTCAAATCATATACTGCACTAGCATCGGTGTCATATAGTGAAGACACTAAACGACCCATAGCAGCGATAGGAACCTGACCACTAAAATGTCGGCCGCTACGCGCCAATTGCAAAGGATCTACGTGTTGAGCAAAGTCTATCGACATAAACGGCTAATCATATAAATATTTACACTGATTGTCAAAATTTTACACATGGGGGACTATGCGACAATTAAATAATAGCCTTTTTCTTTCAATAACTTAAATTCCTAAAAGTTCTTATGCGTGAGACGCATTTTATATTTATCTGTTTCACATGCTATAGGCATAATGTAACACATTGTAAAATATAACTAATTTTAAATTCATGGGCTGTGGGAGCTTGATTAACGATTATTCGAGTATTTTTCATTATTGTGGTGCAACCCTCTATTTCCATTATATTTATAATCGCGTAAAATCATTTATCAAGGTAAACACATCTTCCGTCAACCTGTTCCACCGAGTAATTTAGGCATATACTTATCAAACCTAAATTGTACCAATTAATTTTTTACGCATCTATTGATGTATACCCAGAAAGTACTCTATGTATTTGATTAAGGCTCTCTTTTGATAAAAAAAGTTCTTATCGCTAATCGCGGCGAAATCGCGGTACGCATTGTCCGGGCTTGCGCTGAATTGGGGATTAAATCGGTGGCAGTATACACCGATGCAGACAAATATTCTCTTCATATAAAGAAAGCCGATGAGGCTTATAGCCTGGGTCCAGATTCTGTCGCTGGTTATTTAAATGCTCATCGTATTGTCAACCTGGCAGTTGCCACAGGTTGTGACGCTGTTCACCCCGGATATGGTTTTTTGTCAGAAAACCCATTACTGGCGGAAATTTGCGCAAAACGAAATATCTGTTTCATTGGGCCAAGCGCTTCTGCAATACGATCAATGGGCAATAAACTTGAAGCTCGCAGAACAATGATAGAAGCCGGTGTTCCGGTCACTCCCGGAAGCGACGCCAATATAAAGGACTTAAAAGAAGCCATCGGTATCGCCAATAACTTGGGTTACCCAATCATGCTAAAAGCGACTGCTGGCGGAGGCGGTAGAGGCATAAGACGATGCGAAAATGAAACCGATTTGAAGCAGAATTTTGATCGAGTAATCTCAGAAACTCAAAAAGCATTTGGTAATTCTGATATATTTATCGAAAAATGCATCGATAATCCTCGGCATATAGAGGTGCAAGTATTAGCAGATAGTCACGGTCATGTTATTCACTTATTCGAACGTGATTGTTCCATTCAGAGACGTCATCAAAAATTATTAGAAATAGCCCCGTCACCTCAACTAAGCGGTGAACAACAAGAATATTTGGGAACATTAGCTGTTAAGGCAACAAAAGCCGCAAAATATCACAATGCAGGTACTGTGGAATTTTTGTTAGACCAAGACAATAATTTTTATTTCATGGAAATGAATACCCGACTGCAAGTGGAGCACTGCGTAACCGAACAGATAACTGGTGTTGATATCGTTCAAGAACAATTTCGTATTGCGGCGGGCCTCAAACTTAAATATAAGCAATCACAAATTCAGAAGCGAGGCTATGCAATAGAATTTCGAATTAATGCTGAAGATCCAAAAAATGACTTTTTGCCCAGCTTCGGTCGCGTGACACGATATTTGGCACCCGGCGGCCCAGGTGTTCGTACTGACGCCGCTATTTATTCCGGATACGAAATCACGCCATTTTACGACTCAATGTGTGCCAAATTGATTGTTTGGGCTTTAGACTGGGACTCATTGCTTAACCGTTCGGAACGTGCATTATCCGACATTCAGGTTTATGGTGTAAAAACCACCATACCTTATTATTTGGAAATAATTAAATCTGCAGACTTTCGAAACGCTAATTTTGATACCGGGTTTGTAGAAGATCACCCTGAGCTTATTAATTATTCTGTCAGGAGATCGTCAAGACATATCGCAGCAGCCGTTGCAGCAGCGATTGCTGCCCATACAGGACTATAAAAAACAACAAATTGGCTGTAAAAAGTCATATTATTTACTATTTTAGTATTCGTCATAAGGAAAAGACCAAATGTCTCAAGTCCACATCACAGACACTGTCTTAAGAGATGCACACCAGTCTTTGTTAGCAACTCGTATGCGCACAGAAGACATGTTGCCCATTTGTGAAAAACTCGACAATATTGGATATTGGTCACTGGAAGTATGGGGTGGCGCTACATTTGATACGTGCATCAGGTTCCTCAAGGAAGATGCCTGGGAAAGGCTAAGACAATTAAAAGCGGCTCTGCCAAAAACGCCACTGCAAATGTTATTGCGAGGACAAAACCTGCTGGGTTATCGACACTACTCTGATGACGTTGCCCAATTATTTATAACGCTCGCTGCGCAAAATGGTATTGATGTTTTTCGTATATTTGACGCACTCAATGATGTCCGGAATTTGCGAGTATCAATCGAAGATGTAAAAAAAGCAAATAAACATGCGCAGGCGGCAATTTGCTATACAACTAGTCCCGTTCACGGTTTAAAACAATTTACTGAGATGGCTCTTGAGCTGGAAAAAATGGGTGCAGATAGTATTGCAATCAAGGATATGGCTGGCTTGCTGACTCCCTTAAATACTGCGGACTTGGTTAAATCCTTAGTCGACAAACTTTCTATACCCGTCCACCTTCATTCACACGCCACTTCTGGTCTAGCCAGTATGTGCCAATTAAAAGCAATTGAAAATGGTTGTAGACATATTGACACTGCAATATCGACACTTTCTGGTGGCACTAGTCACCCTCCGACCGAAAGCATGGTCGCCGCACTAAAAAACACAGAGTATGATACTGAACTTGACTTATCGGCACTTCAGGAAATAGGTTTTTATTTTCAAAGTGTACGGAAAAAATACCATCAATTTGAAAGCGAATTTACAGGAATTGATACACGAGTACAAATTAACCAAGTGCCAGGTGGAATGATATCTAACCTATCGAACCAACTGCGTGAACAAGGAGCCTTAGGTCAAATGAATGAGGTTTTGGAAGAAATCCCCAGAGTAAGAAAAGACCTTGGTTATCCACCTCTTGTGACTCCAACGTCCCAAATTGTGGGCACACAAGCCGTTTTCAATGTGATCGGTGAAAAGCGTTATAAGACGATAACCAATGAAGTTAAGCTCTATTTACAAGGTCGATATGGCAAAGCACCAGGTCCGATTAACCAAACCCTAAGACGCCAAGCAATTGGGAATGCGGACGTTATTGACTGTCGCCCAGCTGATTTGATATCTCATGAACTGCCGAAGTTAAGAAAAGAAATTGGCACTTTGGCGAAATCGGACGAAGATGTTCTGATCTACGCGATGTTTCCTGAGGTAGGCAAAGATTTTTTGCAACAGCGACAAGATGGAACTTTGGAGCCAGAAGTATTATTGCCACCAACTGAAGGCGAAAATATGCAGTATTGCGTTGCTGCAACCGAATTTAATATTTCCTTACATGGAGAAAGCTACCATATTAAAGTAAATGGCACCGGTCATCGACATCAGGAAAATCGCGCATTTTATATCAATATCGACGGTCAACCCGAGGTAATCAACGTTGAAACCCTCGATGAAATGCTCAATGCCAATGACGCTGAAGCCGCAGCATCCGCCTTATCTAAATCTAAAGGTAGCAGTAGCAGACCAAAGGCAACGAAACCCGGACATGTAACCACAACTATGCCGGGTACCATTGTGGATGTTCTGGTAAGCAAAGGAGATAAGGTAAGCGCTGGTGATCCACTATTAGTGACTGAAGCAATGAAAATGGAAACAGAAATTCAAGCGACCACGGCTGGTCAGGTGCTAGAGATATACGTCAAAAAAGGCGATACCGTTAATCCAGATGAGATACTAATTGAAATTGAGTGACTGAAACAACCCAATCATGATAAAAAAGGCAGCTTAAAGCTGCCTTTTTCTTCTCGAAATAACAGACTTTTGAATATCAGGCCGCTTTCTTCTTCTTGGTGCTAGTCCTGCGCTTCTTTTTCTTCTTGGCTTTACTAGCCATGGCTTTATCGTAGGCACGTTCCCATTTATCAGTAAAAGATGCTATAGCTTTTTGTTTTAACTCTTCCTTCTTACGATGAGTTTCTGCATGTGCCACGGCTTCTTTCACAGCTAAGCTAGCTGATCGTGCTTTAATTCTCACATCTGTTAAGACTGCCGATGCTTTTTTAGCCGCATTTTTAGCCCCATCGTGCGCTCTTTTAGCCGAGGGTGATGTGTTTGCTTTTTTTGCTGCTGCGAGAAGTTTATCTTTTGCTCCCTCAAGCTTTTCTTCTGCAGCTTTTACTCTATCGACAATAGTCTCTTCAGCTTTGACGACTCTTGCAACTGCTTTAATTGCTGCTTCGTGCAGTTTATTCATTGGTTTTGATGCAGCAATCTTTTTTGCTGATACCTTTTTTACTGTTTTTTTGGCTTTCGCCCGTGTTTTCTTTTTTACCATGTTACTTATCTCCTCATTAATAACTTATATCTTATTAATAGTTTATATCGTTTTTTGTTAATAACAAGATATGCTAACTGTTTTTCGAAAAAATACAATAATGACAACTAAGATTTAAGCTCGCTATTTTTCTATAAAATGAAATGAAAATAAATAGCAAATTATAAAAAATATAAAATATATTTATATTTTATTAAAAATCTAAAGATAAGCTAACGCTAAATTTACAGATACACAGTTTCCAATTCGCATCAAACTAGCTCGGAGTAATTTTTCTTAAAAACTATTTTTAAACTACAGTCACAAAATCAAAAAAACACTTTTTAGTCTCGTAGGAAATTTTTGTACATCAAATCAATTTAAATTCTAATTAAAAGAGCAATATTCCTAAACTGGCCTCCAAACAATTAATAAATACTCTATCCAATGTCACAAACGAAGAAATAGCGATATTGCGCATCTAATATCAATATTCACTAATACGACAAATGTCCTAGACTCTTCCGCTGCATTGCAAATTTAAACATCCAGATCACGCTAGTTTTTCGAAAAACCGTAACTTTCTTTAATATTTTTTAAAATAGTACTTTAAATCTTAAATTTAGCGTGATAAATTATACGACGTTGTTTAGTTTTTCAGGCAACTGCTAATCTGTGGTACACCTCATCAGTACCCTCCTGTTTTTTAGAATATTTGTTGGAGTTCCACGATGACTTGGATCAGCATTCACGATCAACTACCTGTCTCTTCACAGGATGTTTTGGCTTATTCAGCAGAAGAAGGTTGTTTTAGAGCCTGGTATGATGATGATATTTGGCTAACACATGAACCTGGCAATAAGGCCAAACCTACGCATTGGATGTATTTACCCGCGCCGCCTCAGGTACCTGTCTCAAATGGTGCTGCAAGCTTTGGCATGACGGACAATTTAATATCTGGAGAGACCAGACCCTACTCTGTATGGAGTGAATGTGTTGATACTGCTAAAGATATCAGAAGTGCTTGGGAAACACGCTTTGGCGGCCCGTATAAGATTGTCAAGGTAGATGATGGTTACAAAGTGAAATATATGGGCCAGTGGTAACAACAAAAATTTAGTTTTATTACTAGCTTACAGCATATTTCTAACAAATATGTTCAGCTACAGATGATTATTTGGTGGAAAACGATTAAGGTGAGCCGCTATATATCTATAACTTATATTGCCGCGCACTAAAAACAGTATTTTACATAACAAATATTCTGACACCACTCGATACTCACACCACCGCTCTTATCACATTTCCTCTCACTTTATTATAGTTAGTGTATAGCAACAACAATTCACTGTAGATTGGCATAAAATTGAACGACAATAAAAAATATAATTCTGCAACACTACCATCAAAAGTGCCAATAATTGGGCTTGCTGGATATAGCGGCTCTGGTAAAACCACCTTGTTGGAAAAAATCATAAAACACTTTAATAGTAAGAATTGGCGAATCGCTGTAATCAAACATGCCCATCACAATTTTGATATTGATTATCCTGGGAAAGATAGCTACGTACTACGCAAAGCCGGAGCACAACAAACACTAGTCGCCTCAAATAAGCGCTGGGCGCTTATTACAGAAAACGATGAACCCTCACAAGAACCTGATTTATCAACACTCGTTTCCAAAATCGATCAAGATCAAATTGATATCTTGTTCGTGGAAGGATTTAAGCATGAAAATTTCAATAAGATTGAAATTCATCGAACAGAGCTTGAACAAGATTATATCTTTCTCACTGATCCAAATGTCATTGCTATTGCGAGTGACTCGGTTAAAATAGCCGATTGTCCTATTAAACAACTAGCTATAAACAATAGCCAAGAAATTTTCGATTTTATCACCCAATACGCAAATAGTTATCGCCATGACTAAGAGACAACCTGAGCAAGCGTCGACTGATCTTCAAAACAATGCAACATGCATGGATGATTTCGATCCTAATTCGCTACCCATTGATGTAGCAAAGGCTCGTATACTAGAAAGTATTGAACCACTAAAGTCATATGTAAAAATTGCCATACGTGGTTGTCTAAATCGAGTCTTGGCAAAAGACATTGTGTCGCCAATTAATGTTCCTGCATATACGAATTCAGCAATGGACGGATACGCGATAAAAGGTAAAGATATACCATCGACTGGAGAAACTGAGCTTTCAATAGTTGCCACTATAATGGCTGGTCAGCCCACAACGAAAAGCATTTCAACTGGACAATGCGCTCGAATAATGACAGGTGGGAAAATGCCCAAGGGCGCTGATACAGTCATCATGCAAGAACACGTAACGAGGAATAACGACACTATAAGGATAAACAATAGCCACAACACTGGTCAAAATGTTAGGCAAGCCGGTGAAGATCTAGCCGTTAATGATTTGGTATTAAATGCGGGCCATGAATTAAACTCTGCCGATATTGGTCTCTTAGCCTCAATCGGGATACCAGAAACAACTGTTTATCGAAAATTGCGGATTGCATTTTTTTCTACAGGTGACGAGCTTCGTTCAATTGGCGAGCCATTAAATGAAGGCCAGATATACGACAGTAACCGTTATACCATACATAGTATGCTTACGCGCTTAGGTGTGGATATTATCGATATGGGTGTTATACCCGATGATAAAAACCAAATTCGTGAGGCATTCGCCTTGGCAGCAAGCCAAGCTGATGCACTAATCACATCGGGTGGTGTATCGGTTGGCGAAGCCGATTATGTTAAGGAAATCCTTGAAGAAATTGGTCATGTGGATTTCTGGAAAATAGCCATGAAACCAGGCAGACCCTTAGCCTTTGGCAATATCGACAACTGTTTGTTCTTTGGTTTACCGGGTAATCCAGTATCTGTAATGGTCACATTTTACCAATTTGTTTTACCGGCTCTTAAAAAATTATCCGGACAATCCACATACGAACCTACAATTATTAGCATCACATGCCAATCCTCCTTAAAAAAATCGCCGGGAAGAGTTGAATTGCAACGCGGTATATTAGATTATAATAACGATGGTAGACTTGTTGTGTTTAGTACTGGCGAACAGGGATCAGGAATATTGTGTTCTATGAGTAAAGCAAATTGTTTTATTATTTTACCAATGGAATGCAAATCAGTTGAACCTGGTGATGTTGTTAGCGTACAGCCGTTCGCGGGTCTAATTTAAGGGTACCTCCAAAAATCTACCAAACATAAATGACTTCTACTATGTTTCCTTTACCGAAGTGAGTTATGGATTCACATAAATTATTAAGTAATGGTACGCCTCGCCCACTGTTGCCAGAATTGTTCTCTAAGTTGGGGACTTGCTTTGTTTTATAATTAAAGCCTAATCCAGAGTCTTCGACACGTATAGCTAATCTACCGCCGGTATCACGTGGCACATGTTTTAAATCTATTCTTATTGACCCTTCATTTAGCTCTGCTAAACATTTTTCTCTTTCTTGATAATAATGTGCAAATCCATCAGGGGTAGTTTTTAACTTAGAATCCAAATTTAGCAAACCATGCTCTAGAGCATTTGAATACAATTCTGCGACAATTGTGTATAGTTGTTGACGCCGATTGTTCAAGCCCTGAATTTCAGTGATTGCTTGAATTATTATGGGCAATGGATCTGAGTTTTTTAATACGTCCGCCTGAAGTTGCAGTGATAATTGCCAATGTGAAGCCGGATTTAGTGCTGAGCCTTTTAATTGTTTGAGTTTTTCGGTATTCCCCAATAAGGCCTGATTAAATACCACTTCGGCGAGTGTTACATCATCGTCTTGTGGGGAATCTTTTCGAAATTCATTGAGAGCCGAATTTATTTCATCGAACAAATTTTCAGCACGAATATTTTTAGAAAATAATGTTTCTAACCTTTCTTGTCCGAACATTTTATTTTCGGGATTAGTGGTTTCTGTCACTCCATCAGAATACAAATAAACCCGGTCATCTTCATTTAAATCGATTACTTCTATTCTGTTATCAAATTCTGTAGCGCCGATTATTCCTAAGGGTAAGTGGCTGGATTTAACAAACGATTTTATATTATTGTCTTTTTTACTATAAATAATGCCATCAGGTATACCACCATTCCATATGGAAACAGTATGAGATATAGGATCCATGCACATTACACAAGCTGCCAAAAACATGCCTGTCGGTAATATGCTATTCATTTTGCTATTAAGCTCAGTTACGATTTCTGCGACTGAATATCCCTTAGAGCTCATCTCATAGAAAATGGTAGATGCGGGCAATGCGCCAGTAGCGGCAGCTAATCCATGTCCGGTAAAATCACCCAACATAACGTTAATACCACCTGATGGGCATTCTGCCGCAATTAACATATCGCCATTAAACAATGACATTGGAGAAAGTAAATACTTTATATTAGGCTTTTGCAATGATCCGGAGTGCAAAATATTGGTAAATAAAGTCTCTGCAACCTTGGCTTCCCTTTCCATCCTCTCTTGATGTAGTGCAATCTCGTTTTTCTGTTTATGCACTGTGTTATACAGTTCTTGAATACGCACCAAGGCGTGGATTCTGGCATTTAAAATGACGTGATTGAAAGGTTTGGTTAAAAAATCGTCGCCACCCGACTCAATGCATTTAGCTAAGGCCTCTTCATCTGTCATAGCGGTGAGAAAAATTACAGGTACGAATTTATCATTACATTCGGCTTTAATTTTCAGCGTTGCCTCGTATCCATCCATTACGGGCATCATGACATCCATAAGCACTAAATCGGGTTGCTCACTTCGAAATATTTCTATTGCTTCACTACCATTTTCTGCATGTAAAACAGTAAAGCCATGCTTATTTAAAAATCCCTGTAGTACCAATCGGTTTGTTATATCGTCATCGGCAATTAATACTTTTCTGACGGGTTTACTATGATCCTGCCTTACCGTATCATCACCGTCACAGGGATAAGTCAACATTATGTGTGGTTCCGTATAGTTTGACCTATAAAGATCTAGGCGATTTTAAATAAATTTTGGAAATTTGCCACAGATAAAATTGTTTTGATATCTTTAGAGCAATTTTTTAAAGTGATTTGGGCTTTTCTTCCTCCAGTGTATTCCCGCATCATCAGTAACATTCCTAAAGCAGAACTGTCCATATATTCAGTGGCACGCATGTCGATAACATACGCCGCTGCCTTAGTTGCTTCGTAACTTTTGCGAAAATCCTTTTGCAGCCCGAAATCAAACCGCCCATCAATACTAATAACTAATTCATTACCTTTTTCAGAACTTTTGGTCTTTACAGCCATAATCAAGTCTCCATAAATATTATTCAAACTTTAACAATAACTTGCATAATTAAAGCTCCTCTTAGGTAAATACAAAACCTATTCGAATTTGATATCGACCTTTAAAATAATATCTTGAACATAATAATCAAGATTTCTATACCGTAAGTGATTGAATCAACAAAACAAGATATATAAATACTGTATCTGAACCTGAGCCATACTAATTTAAAGTGTTGCAAAATATTCTATCGAATTATCAGTATATTAGACG
>Ga0316187_10002844_pt1 | contig 15111 bp, 9 predicted proteins | sample CroRivburrow1_MG_FD_204927 | JGI IMG/M metagenome (GOLD analysis project Ga0316187, IMG submission 204927) | Coastal sediment microbial communities from Maine, United States - Cross River worm burrow 1 | ecosystem: Environmental > Aquatic > Marine > Coastal > Sediment | place: USA: Maine... | reverse complement strand
CGTGCATAGCCGGCTTCCCCTCGCAGATAGTCTCCCTTTTGAATGTCCACGCGGCCATCGATGCCGACCAGGTAGTCCTCGTAGTTTTCACTACTGGTATCCATGTATTGCGCGATATCGGCATTGATCGTCAGATTCAATTCATTGCGGGTCCAGTCTGACTCGAAATCCACCCGTGGCTGGATGTGCGTAACGAGGTCACTTTTTTCATCGGTTGCGACCGCAAAGATATTATCGTCGTGAACTATCCCCAGGCTCACGGCAGGGTAGATCCGGTAGGCTCCCGTGTTGATGCCCAGTGCATCCACCTCGGGTCGCTTCCGCGTTGTTACCGTCTCGGGCCACGGCAGTTCCTGGCCGAACGCTCCGCCGGCAGCAATCTCGATCAGGAGTATTGGGAAAATCATTAACCACCGGTATCCACGAATCATTTGCGCTGTTCTCCCATGCTTAGATTCCTGCGCTAACCGGGCTCAAAAGAAACGCTCAGGTACTTCGATGACATCACCCGGCATAACGCGGGCGCTGTCGTCCGCAGGAGCTTTTTGATGCTTCGGGTCGTTGGCTCGAATAATGGTGATCTCGCTTTTCTTTGCCCGATAGGTGTAACCACCCGCCAGCGCGACCGCCGCCACGACCGTCATGTTCGAGCTATACGGGTAGCTCCCCGGACTCTTCACCTCGCCCAGAATATAAAACGGACGATACTCCAGGACGACAACACCCACGCGCGGATTTTTCAGATAATCGGGGCTCAGTTTGTCCGCGATGGCGTCCTCGATTTGCTCAACCGTCAACCCGGCCGCGGGAAGTGACTTGATCAGCGGCAATGACAGGCGCCCTTCGCCGTCTACCTCGTAGTCACCCGATAGATCTGGATGCCCGAAGACAACGACCTTCACCCGATCCCCCGCCGCCAGAAGATATTCTCCCCCGGTTGCGTTGGCGGAGAAAAAACAAAGTGACCCGATGATAAAAATCATACTGTTCAGGACGTAATGATAATTTCTGTGTTTGTGCATTCTTTAACTTTCCCGTCTCGAGGAGACTATTCCGCTGATTGTGGTATGACCAGAGCAATACCGATAGATCGTAAATTAGTATAACCGATGGCTTCGACAGGTTTAAGCCTATCTGGAACCGAAGATTTGTCCTGTCTCGCGAAAAGAAGCCGCGCGCTACCGGTATTCTTATCAGGATATCATCCACAAACCATCCAGCCCCTGCACCCGATCAGTGCGCCGAGGCTGCTTGTGCGGTTAGCCCGGCCGCCACAGTTGGCAGAAATATCAACAGAAAAAAGACAGGCAATAATCCTCTTCAAAATCGAGGTTTTTCCAGCCCGGTCAAAGCACTTGACACAGGTCAAGCAATACATCGATAGACTTCTCTTTAACCCAAAATGCGTTTTTTGGGTATCACAATGCGCCTTTCGCGTATTGCTATCCCATATCGATCCCATATCATTAGCTGGTCTATTTTTTGTAACGGAATTGAAATATATCATGAGTAAAGGGGGTCTTTCTTCTTCCCAGGTTCTGGACCGTATTCCGCGAGCAGGCGGTTTGTCGCGAGGTCGCTTCTCAGCAGATAGCATCCGCTATTCCGAACCGATTATGTCAGGCCTGATGGCGTTATCGGATGGGTTGATCATAGCCCTCTCCGGCCTGGGTATCTATCTCATTCACCCCGGATGGGACAGTGCACACAACTCAAGTTACATAACCGTAATAATTTTCACGTCGATCGTCGCGGTAGCGATATTCCTTTCCGACAATTTATTTATGGTCGACAACAGCAGGCCACTCAAGCAGCGAATTGGCAAAGTCCTGCGCGTTTACACCCTGTTTTTTCTGGCATTGATTGCCTTTACCTTTGCGTTAAAGGTCTCGGATAGTTTCTCGCGTATATGGGTGTTCTCATGGTTTCTGACCTCAGCCAGTTTACTCATGCTGGCGCGCGTGTCGGCCCACATTGCGGTTTTCGAGTGGAGTAGAAGCGGTAAATTGACGCGAAATTTGGCTATTGTCGGGGCCAATGAGCAGTCGCGCCGGTTGCTGGAATCTCTCGGTAACAACGGTAGCCCCTGGATTCGAGTTGCAGGAATTTTCGACGACCGCGCCGGGCGTATACCGGAAACCATCGGGGATTGTCCGGTGATCGGGAACCTGGAACGACTGGTGCAGGAAGCCAGGGAAAAACGTATTGACGATGTACTGGTCGCCCTGCCCTGGGGCGCCGAAAAGCGCCTGCTGGAAGTCCTGAAACTACTGAAAGTCCTTCCCGTGCGCGTGTCCCTGTGCCCGGACATGGTCGGTTTTAATTTCCCCAATCATTCTTACAGCTTTTGGGGAGGCATCCCTGTCCTGGATGTTTTTCAAAGGCCAATCGATGGATGGAGTTCGATACTGAAATCGCTCGAAGACCGGATACTGGGATCGATAATCTTGCTGATAAGCCTTCCCGTGATGCTGATCATTGCGGTTCTTATAAAACTTGACAGTCCCGGGAGTATTTTTTTCCGCCAGACGCGCTACGGATTTAATAACCAGCCGTTCGAAATGCTCAAGTTCAGGTCCCTGTACGTAGAAAACGAGGATAACTCGGCAGAAACGCTGGTGACCCGAAACGATCCCCGGGTAACCCGGGTAGGCGCTTTTTTGCGGCGCACTAGTCTCGACGAGCTGCCACAAATCCTTAACGTGTTGCAGGGACACATGTCACTCGTCGGCCCCAGGCCCCACGCCAAGAGCGCCAAGGCGGCAGGGAAGTATTACTACAAGGTAGTGAAACAATACCACGCTCGCCACAAGGTAAAACCCGGGATTACCGGATGGGCGCAGATTAATGGATGGCGCGGTGAGACGGATACCGAAGAGAAGATCCTGAAACGCGTCGAATACGATATTTATTACATCGAGAACTGGTCCGTTTCGTTTGATATCGTCATTATCCTCAGAACTATTCTGTCTTTGATCCCCAAAGAAAACGCTTATTGAGCACCCAGGGCAGGCTAGACTAGACTGCCTGTCCCGTGCCGAGGTTTGCTACTCAATTATGACGGAAATATCCCGAAGGAAAATATTACTTGTCATCGAAGCAAGTGGGGGCGGCGTTGGGCGCCATGTTATCGACCTGGCAAGGGAGCTGGACAACCAGGGACACAATGTGCACCTGGTTTATTCCGGCCGTCGAATGGAGCCCGGCTTTCGTGGAGATCTTGAAGCGCTCGGGCAGGTTAAAACCCATCAGGTAGATATGCGCAGATCGCCACATCCCGGCGATGTTGCCGCGGCGCTCAAAATCCGGAATTACATTGCCAGGTCTGGTCCCTTTGATTTTATTCACGGGCACAGTTCAAAAGGGGGAGCGCTCGCGCGCCTCGCGGCAATCGCCTTACCCGGTTATGTAATATATACACCGCATGCATTTCGTACGCTTGACCCGCTGTTGAGCCCGCAGATGCGCTGGCTGTACAAGTCTATCGAAAAAGTCCTGGGTAACCTCACTGACGGCATTATCCTGGTATCGGAGGATGAAAAACAACATGCTGTCAGTCTGGGCCTGGCGCCGGAGAAGCTGCATGTTGTGACCAACGGAATTACCCGGCAGGCCGTCCAGTCCCGCGTCGAGGCGAGACGGCAATTGGGACTGGATAGCAACAAGATCTACATCGGTTTTATTGGGCGCTTCGTACCGCAGAAGAACCCGGAGGGCCTCATCGAGGCCTTTGCGGGATTAGCCGGCCAGTTTGAGTCGGCGGATTTGTTGATGTTGGGTGATGGGCCGTTATCGGCTTCGCTGCATGAGCTGGCGGCGCGTCTCGGGGTAAGCGATCGGATCGTCTGGATAACGGATATCGCCGGATCTGCCGTCATGCCTGCCCTGGACATGTTTGTCATGCCCAGCCGCTACGAAGCCTTCCCGTACGTATTACTGGAAGCCGCCGCGGCGGAATTGCCCATCGTTGCCACACCTGTGGGTGGTACCAGCGCGGTGGTAAGCGATAACGTAAACGGTTTTCTCGTCAGTCCTGATCAGCCAGACATGCTTGACCGGGCGCTGCGCAGGTTGCTCGAAAGTCCCGATCTTCGGCATAAAATGGGTCAGGAATCCAAAGCAATCGTGCAGCCATACACGGTTGAAGCAATGACCGAACGAACGCTCAAGGTCTATTCCGACGCCATGAATCGCGATTCCCGCGCTGCCTCGAAGATTAACGTTGAAAAGCGCGATCAACCGCACAGCTAGTCCGGGGGATGGTGGGGTTTATACGCCTGGGGTTCTGTGCTGACGGAGCGGCAGGCGTCAGGAATGAAGATATTTGTGGTGCGATTTTTCCCGCTTATGGCGATCTGTCTTCAGGCCAGACAGCTGGGGAATCGACTTTATTTGATGTTCCGCTCGCACCAGTGTTCCAGTTTGCGCAGGTAGCGCTTGCCCAGCATATCGATTCCGAGCTGTTTAAACATCCGCTCCAGGGCACCTGAACCCTGGAACTCGTGTGTGCGAAAACGGGCCTGCAGCTCGAGTTCTGCCTGAATCGCGCGCCCGTCGAGAAAGGGCTGTAGTATCGGGAGTACTCTTTCCAGCAGTGACAGGTCCGGGCCGCGCGCAAAGCGGTCGAGCGGTTTACCCCAGTTCAATAGACCGATAGATACGAACAGTTTCGCAGCCGCTTCCTCAACGGGAGCCAGATAAGGACGGACAAAGTCAAAAGCCACCAGGTTATCGGGTTTGATCACACCGTCCTCTGTCCTGGCAAATCCGGTATTGCGTATTTCGAAACCTTTGAAATTTACCGCGGTGCTGGGCCCACCATAGGTTCGCTTTTTCGCCGGCAGAGAATCCACCAGTGATGTCATTGACGGCGCGCTCATGGCATCAAGCACCCGGACCAACCGGCTTGTTACCGGTTCAATATGCTTGTCGAAGGATACCGGATCGATGCGCAGCAGCTCGTCGAGCGTGATCAGGTCGACATACTCAAAAACATTGATCAGCAGTTGCTCATTCTGGTGACTCAGGGCCGGAACCTGAACGATATCTGCAAATAGTTTTGCTGCAATAGCGGCTCCCGTTTGTTCGTGCTTCCAGTGCTCGGGTTGCCTGCTGCCACCCTTGTCGATATTTTGCTTGACGAAGACACGCCGCTGCGCGGACTCGGGTGTCACCGCGAGTCGACCCGGACCGACCCGCGACCAGTTTCGTTGCACCACATCGATGCATTCCAGTTGCAAAAGATTACCGGGTGTCAGCACATTTTCGACGCTATAGGCGTGACCCGGTTGTATCTGATCGGATATCAGGCTTGTGGTCTTTGTCCTTTGCACGCAAGTCCTCCTGGTTTCAGACTGTGTGATCAGTTATAAAACGGGCATAACAGGGCGAGAATTTGACAGGTCAGCATCTACAAATCGACACTACCATTACGTTGTCTGTTAATCACACGGTCTGTCGATGAACCCTGCGAACAAATGTGCAGCTGAGGCATTATCGGCAAGATGCCGATTGCATGCAAAAGCTGGTATTCACAAATGCTTCCAGACTTCGTGCTTGACTTCGAGCAACGTTTCCTCGAAATCCCGGTCTGTCGATAGCTGGATAACCGGAGAATGATAAAATTCGGGGGTCAGTAACATCGAGTGCCGGGTGCGCACGTATTCAGTAGTCTGGCCACCCTTCTTGTCGCGGGTTCGGTTTCTCATTACCGCTTTTTCCACGGATACGGTGAGCTGCAAAACCAGGTCTGGCGGACAGATCTTGCGGTAAATACTTCGCTCCCATTGCATCAGGAAGCGCTTTACGAAGGATCGCTCGCGTTTAATCGCCTCGTCCCTGAAAGTTGCCCCATCGATAGCGCCGACAACATCCGATGGATAGCGATCGGAAATTATCAGCTTGCCGTTTCTGCTTTGCTGGTAGACGGTGCGCAACAGTCTGTAGCGCTCGTGCGCGAGCATGATCTTGCGCACCAGGAATATCAGCGGATAATCGGAGAAATTTTCATCCTCGGATTCTTTTTCGATTTTTACCGAGGAATAACCCGGAAGCATGGATTTCAACAGGGGAATCAACACGTTGGGGAGAAAGGTAAGCCAGGTGGCAGGGGGCTTTCCCGCATGTATGGTGCGCACGGCCAGTTCCTGTCCCAGCCAGCTCTTTAGTGCAGCCGCCAGGGTGGATTTACCGGTGGCCTGAGGTCCGACCAGGGCGATGATCTTGCCACCCGTCAAAAAGTGCATGTGTTTTTGCTTGCGGCCCAGCCGGTTAGCCGCCATTCTGCCTGCGGCGACGACGGTGAGAACCGATTGCGCCAGCGAATCGTAGCGCCGGTAATTCTTCAGCTTTCTCTTGAAACGCTGACCCAGCCTCAATCTATCGTACAGTGAACCGCCGTGAGCAAGCAGTTCGATTGCCTGTGTAAAATCGGCAGCCGTAATCTCAGGGAAATGGCGTTCGAGTTTCTGCAGCGAATCGTCGATATCAAGACCCGACATCAGCCATTGAAATTCCTCGGCTGTCGCGTGGGTTGACCGCGCCGACAGGTAGAGATCCAGCAGCGTCGTCTGTTTGATCATGTTGCGGAATACGAAAACAATCAATTCACTGGACCGGGTCGTTACCCTCATCCCGTTGACCTGTTCAGTTTCGGACAGCAGCAGCGTCTCCAGCGGCAGTGCCCAGCTCTTGAGCAAATGATCACCGGTGAGGATACGGGTATAGGCGTGAACATTGATCAGGGTACCGGTTTCGCCATCAATTCCGAGAAAGTGAAAAACACCCGGTTGCATCCGGTTCGAGACACTATCAGCCTGCTTGAAGCCATGCGCTAACAGAATTTGCACAAAGGGGGGGAAATCGGCTGAAGCAACCAGAACATCGACGTCCTCGACGCCCGTCAGCGCGTACTCGAGGTGATAATTGCTCTTCCAGTGACAGTAAGAGATGTTGCGTTGTTCGAGTTGCTCGAGCACGTCACGCAATACCGTCAGCGGTGACCACGAATCGATGCCGGGATCGATTTTTTCCGCATCTGTAATGAAAACCTCGTTATTCATGGGTTTGGTCTGGTTATTTTGGTCTGGCATTTTGTCTGGTTGGCTTATAAAAAATCATGTTACAAAAAATGGCCCCGCGAGGAGCCGCTTCATTGCTGCCATAGAATGTATAGCGGCTGCTTTGATGACGTTCAAGATATCTGCCAGCCTTGTATCCACGGGCCTGGTTCTGGCTTGCATGGTGTGGCCGCAGGTAACGATTCAGGCTACATTTCCCGTCTCTTGACCCGATCAATTCGACGGTCCGAAAGTCCACCCGGAAAAGATGAAAACACGACCTGCATTCGGTTAAATAAAAATCGCGCATATTGTAGCGCATATGTCGTGCAAATGGACCTCGGACAAGCAGCGATTTTTGGTATAATCGATTTTTCGAGTACCCGTTGTTTCAGGAGCGCCCCCAGCATGGAAAGAGCAGTCGTTATCACCCGTTCCCCTCTGAACCTCGGGTTGTTATGGCTACTTACGGCGATAAGTTCTATTGTTTTCTTCGAGCCTACGCCTTATGACATTTTGGGGTTTACCTTGTTGCTGCTCTTCTTCGGCCTTGGTCTGCGACTCCCGACCGGGTTGGGCACCCCAGTCTCCCTGCTCGGTGTATATATAATCACGAACGCTTTCGCGAGCGCGCTTGCGCCGGATCCTGTAGCCAGCCTGCGCCCCCTGATAATTCACTTTTACCTGCTGGGCAACTGGATATTCTTCATTTGTCTTATCTACGAGAATCCTGCGCGCGTGCTGAAGGTACTTTACTCCGGATATCTGTTCGCGGCTATCATTGCTGTCACGCTGGGAATCCTGGGTTACTACAAACTCGTCCCCTACACCGAGCAACTGATTGAATACGGGCGGGTGCGTTCCTTGTTCAAGGATCCGAACGTCTACGGCCCGTTTCTGGTGCCGGTCGCACTATATCTGGTGGCCAGACTGGAATCGGCCACCCACGGCGAAAAGTTTGTGTTTATCGGTATTTTCGCTTTCCTGACGTTTGGAATTTTGCTGAGTTTTTCGCGCGGAAGCTGGCTGAATATGGCCATTGCCCTGGTTCTTTACGCGATACTGCGCCCGCTAATACAGCCTTCGGCCAGGGTGAGGCGACGGCTGATGCTGCAGACAGGTGTGGTGGCAGTGTTTTTAGCCCTGTTTCTCGGCTGGGTCATCAACACGGATCATATCCAGTCCATGGTGGAACGCAGGGCAAAACTGCAGTACTACGACGTTCAGGCAGAAGGTGGACGGTTCAGCAGGCAATTGGCCGTCATCAAAATGGCACTGGTTAGGCCGCTAGGCATCGGTGAAGGTCAAAGCAGGCTCAGACACAATTTCGGCAAGGAGCCACACAACATATTCCTGCAGGTACTGATCGAATCGGGCTGGATCGGGGCACTGGCATTTTATTCATTTCTCGTGCTTACACTGGTCAAGGCCTTTAAGTTCCTGTTTCAGCCGTCGACGATCCAGGCAGTATATCTTGCCAGCTTTGTCTGTGTTATCGGCTTGCTGGTACAAAGCCTGTTTATCGACAGTGCCCACTGGCGACACCTGTACCTGTTACTGGCCGCGCTCTGGGGGCCGATGCTCGCCTGGAAAACCGATGTGATGAACCATTGGTGGGCCAACGAAGCGGCTGCCAATATGCCAACCGATGATGAAGCCTGAGCTGGCCGGATTGCGGCAACAGATTTTGTGGAATCAGGTAGTATTCAGGCTGGAAAATGTAACTGTTCCGGGCCACCCCGGTTTATTTTGTCACTGTGCCGCCCGCACTGCCCCACTGTTTTGACTCTGCCATCTCATGCCCACGGCGTCAGGCGCCATCGTCTGCCTTTATGAGATTTTTCCGCCGTGGCCATCCAAGCCAGGCCAGGACCCCGGCCATTAGCCACCAGTCACCACCATCCAGTGGCCCGACAGGATTGACAGACATGCTGCATCCAGCATTGCTGATACCATTGGTCACTGCCTCGCTGTTCCCCGGGTCCGGCCCGGGCGCCGGGGCCGGGTCGGGGTCCGGCGTAGGTCCTGGTCCGGGTCCTATGCCGGATCCGGATCCGCGTGAGCCATCAGGGGGCAGGAATTCCGTTGCTCCCAGGTCGGGGCCGGCACCCTGCGGTCGAGCGATGCCGGCGATATCGAAGGCCGGGGCCCCCTGAAACATACCGACGTCAATTGCCGGGGAAGTGACGGCCAGGCGGAAATCATCCTGTAGTGGATCGACGAACTGAGGCGATTCCTGAATTTCGCACCGGGATTCTGAACACAGGTTGCTCTCGGTGAGGGTTTCGGCCTCCGTGCGGATATCATAATCGCGATTGTTCCAGGCGATATTGTTGCGAAATACGATCCCGGTTGCGGTATCGTGGTTTACCCGCAGCCCGCCGCCGTTTACCCGGCCACTATCCGTCGCCGTGTTGTTGATGAAGTGGACATTCTTGACCGTCCCGCCATCGGCGTGCCCTCCAGGATGATCGTAAACCCGGTAACCATCCCCGTCGACATGGGCCACGATATTGTTGAAGATGTAGACGCCATCAACATCGCCCTGTCCCTCGGTCGTGACGACAATTCCCGCTGACGGCAGATGCATCATGATGTTATTGTAGATTTTGATGTTGGTGATCTGTGGATCATGCGGGTCGCTGCCCCCGTCAATGTAGATTGCCTTGTCACTCAGGTGGTGGATGTAGTTCTCATAGATGCTGCTGTCGCGAACGCCTTCCTTGAAATCGATCCCTTCATCTCCGCCTTCCATTGCCGGATCTCCCAGTCGAATCTCGTTGTAGCGTACCGTGATGTTCACCGCGCCGTTGGCGACGGTAATGATTTCGTTCTTGCACCCATGTGTGCCGAGCTCGAGCAGGCTGTTTTCAATCACGACATCCCGAATGTTGTCATAGTCGCCCGGATCCTGACCCCACCTGACTCCCCAGACAGCAATTCCGGAGGAACAGGTGTCATACGTGTGCACACCGGAAATAATAATATCCCTGGCCGGTGGATCCGTGGGATCGGTAGGGCCCTCGAAGCGGAATCCATAACTTGGCGACTCGAGTATCTTCAGGTTGGATACCCGCAGGTGGCTATTACCAACGCTGAGAAATGCGGCACCCTTGATCACCGCCTGCCGCTCGTGCCCCGGGTAGGTGGTAAAAACAATTTCCTGCCCGGGCATCCCCGAGTTCGCGACGATCACGTCACCGTCCTCGTAGATCCCCGCTTTGATCAATACCGTATCCCCGGCACGTGCGGCCCGGGCGGCATGAACAATGGTTTTCCATGGCAGCGCTTCGCTGCCCGAATTAGTATCGCTGGCATTCGGGTGATTGCGATCGACATAGAAGGTGCCTGCCTGTACCTGCGAGGTGCCTGCACCAATAAGGAGCATTAATAACAATACGTATAGGTTTTTCATGGCGAGATTTCTCGTGGGCAGAGTAGTGGGCTGCAGGTATGACCGGAATGACGGTATGACGGTATTGGGATCGGCATTGGGGCATCCTTGAAGCCGGGGTTGTATTTCATCCATTGAATATCGACATTGAGTATAGGATAAGATATCGATTCATCAAGCTGGTCCGCTTGTTCTCCGGCCAGGGAAACGGCCGGAACTCCCGGTAGACTGTGTTTCCGAAGGCAGTGAAACGTTATCATTAAGTATTGTTCTGAGGTAAACTGCCACGTTCGGGTGGTTAGCTGGTCAAACTGTCCCTGAAGCTCGGTTCAGGTGTTGAAGCTGGCGGGATAATCAAAACCCCTTAGAGCATCGTCTGCAGACCGGTCCCGGGTATCACCCGGATTGGCCGTTGTTAAAATGCAACAGTAGAGAGAAGGTCACCATATATACGTCATTTCGGTTCTTGTGATTAGCGACAGTTATGCAACTGCGCCCTCTTGACGATAAATACGTGGCCCTGAATAAATAAACGATGTTTCGCGAACTTCTCAAGCTAGCCAGGGGCTCAACTTTTATTTTCGCCTGCCGGGTGACCGGCGCGGTGCTTGCCTTCCTGACCCAGATATTGCTTGCCCGCTGGATGGGCCCGGCGGAACTCGGGATCTACGTGCTTGCTTTTTCCTGGTGTTCATTACTCTCTATCATTACCGGACTGGGCTACCCTGCAGCAGGCCTGCGTATCATAGGGCAGGGTCTCGCGCAAAACGATCCCCAGCACATTCGAGGTTTCATCCGGCAGTGCTGGCTGGTGGTGACTGTATCCGGCCTGGTAGTCGTCGTACTGGGGATTGCCCTGATCCTGGTCATGCGAGAAATAATACCGGCTGGTTACGCCATGACCTTTACCATAGCGTTGCTTTGTGTCCCGGTTTTTACCCTGCTGCGCATGAACCTGCGTATCGCACATGCCCTGTCATGGTTCAAGCTCGCCTTTCTTCCCAATATGGCGCTCAGACCGCTGCTTTTTATCATGCTGGTCTTTGCAGTTTGGAGCGCCGGTACCCATTTGACCTCCAGCCTGGCAATGGCGCTTCATCTTGCAGCCATATGCCTGATTGCCATTGGCCAGTTTGCTATTCTCAAGCCAATGCTAAATCGGGAACTGCAGGAAGCGAAACCCAGTTATGACACCCATTCGTGGTCGCGTATCGCGGCGCCTCTCCTGCTGATCACTTTATTTACGCAATTTTTCCCCGAGATCAGTGTCGTGCTGGCCGGTAGCATGCTGTCAGCCGATGAAATTGCTGTATTCAATGCCTGTTTCCGTACCGCCCTCCTGATCGCGTTCGGCCTGAACGCGGTTAATGCGATCATGACACCACGCCTGTCACGCATGTATGCCGCCGGTGATCGTGAGGAATTGCAGAGACTTATCTCGGTCTCGGTACATTTGAAATTCTGGCCCGCGCTGTTAGCGGTAATCGTGCTAGTGGTGTTTGGTGAGCAAGTTCTGGCATTGTTTGGCGAGCATTTTATATCGGGCTACCACACTCTTGTGCTGCTCTCGCTGGCGCAGCTTGTGCTTGCAGCGTCAGGTCCGGTCGATGTCCTGTTGAGTATTACCGGATATCAGAATCGGTGCTTGCGGGTCTTTTCGGCGGCACTGGTGGCAACGGTAATTCTCAACCTGTTGCTGGTGCCGCAGTTCGGCATCGTGGGTGCGGCCGCAACGGTACTTCTGGTGGTACTGTTCTGGGCAATCTGGCTGCACATTCTGGTAGTGCGGCATCTCGAAGTCTATCCGTCTCTGTTCGCATTCTCGCATACGTTTCGCAAAAACTCGCGCTGACCTGGGGGCCGTTATGGATTCGACTGACGTGGAGCTCCCCCATCGGGTGTCGCAATCTCGCCCCTGTTTCGGTTCCTGTACCTTTGCCGGGTTGGACTGCGAGTGGGTACAGAATATACTGGCCCTGGCATTTTCTAGCACCTGGTCACCACCCCCGTTCGGCGGTAGTGTAGCCAGACCTGGATCTCGACTGGTTTTTTTAATGGACGTGCGATGCGCAATTCTAACAACTCCCCGGTGGACCCTTGAAAGGGCATGAAACGCACGCATTTCATGGGCGAACTGATCGTCACGATGAGGTGGCGAATGCAGCGAAATAATGGCGTTAAATTATTTCCGAGTAAGTGCTTTTCATAAGGCTCAATGAGCAGGAATTAAATCTGTGATCGAACAAAATCATTCCTTGATTGTCGGCAGGGCGAAGCAAATAGGTCCTGTTACCCCGCCTGCGGAAGTCATGGAACCAACGGATTTGCTCGGCAGCATCTTGCGCGGGAAAAAGGTGATATTCGCAATCGTGGTCATACTAATGACGTTGACCAGTATATTGGTATTCCAGATTACGCCGCGTTACACCTCAAATGCGCTGATCATGATCAGCAGGCCGCACAGTAATATTGTAGGTTTTGATTCCATAGTTGCCGGCTTGACGCTGGACACTGATACGATCGCAAGCGAAATCGAGATCCTCAAATCGCGGGGTCTTGCCGCCAAGGTGATCGAGTCGCTGGACCTGTCCAGCGACCCCGAATTTAACGCACAGTTAAAGCCTAAAGGTGCGGTGGCCAGTTTCCTGCAGGAGCAGGGAATTATTCCTGAATCCTGGAAGAATTTTCTCCGGCCGCAAACCGACAGGGCGGACGAGACAGCCGACACCGCCGCCATACGCACGCGGGTGATCGATAAGTTTATCGAGGGGCTAGAGGTTTATCGCAAGGGTAGTTCACGCATGATCGAAGTGAACTATACCTCGAAAAATCCTGAAACAGCCGCGCGGGCCGCCAATATGCTGGTGGATATTTACATCGGTGAACAGCTCGTGACAAAAGTTGAGTCCACGCGGGATGCTTCGAAATTGCTTACCGAACGGGTCGAACCGTTACGAAAGAAGGTTCTCAGGTCTGAAAAAGCAATTGAACAATACCGGCAAAAATCCGGATTGGTGGAAAACAAGGGCACGACCCTGAATTCTCAGCAGATGTCGGAACTGAATAATCAGCTGATCCTGGCACAGGCCGATTACCTGCAGGCACGATCGCGCCTGGAACACATTAATCGGCTTGCCAATCAGCAGGACGGGATTGAATCCGCACCGGAGGTGCTGGACTCTGCGCTGATTCAAAAGCTGCGAGAGCAGGAAGCCGGGCTGCAAGGAAAGCTCAGTGAACTGTCAGCCGAATTCGGTAATTCCCACCCGACAATGATCCAGCTTCGGGCCGAGTTAGGCGATCTCCAGCGGAAAATCAGGGTAGAGGTCAATAAGGTCATCAGCAGTATCAGGTACGAGGCAGAGGTTGCCGAAGTCCGCAAAAGTTCGCTGGAAAACAGCCTTGGTAAGCTCAAGGAGGAGGAGGCGAAGCTGAACTCGGCAAGGGTTGAATTGCAGGCGTTACAACGGGAGGCAGAGGCGGACCGCAATGTTTTAGAGGCTTTACTGGCCCGCCTGAAGGAAACTTCCTCGCAGGAGAATGCCGACATCTACCAGCCCGATGCGCGGGTAATTTCCGTCGCCGAAGTTCCGCTCGAAGCGGCCTATCCTAAAACCGTTCCGATTCTTGGGTTGATGTTTTTTGCCTCCTTGTTCTCGGCTACATTATTTCTATTTTTTCGCAATTCAAGGGATCGCGGTTTTCTCACTGGTGAACAGATAGAATTACAGACCGGGATGCCGTTTCTGGGTAATCTGAAAAAGATTCGAGCCGGATTGCTGGGTGGCAAGCCGGCAGCCGGTGTTCTGACAGGCCCGGATTCGGAGTTCGCGGAAGCTGTCAGAAATCTCTATACCAACATGGTGCTGACTGCTTCCAGCGGGCACCCGCAAAAGATACTGGTTACCTCAGCCGAAGCAGGGGAGGGGGCAACCACGACTGCCGCCTGTCTTGCCAAAACTCGTGCCGTCGCCGGGAATAAAACAATCGTTGTCGATCTGAATCTGAGAAGCCCTGGCATGCATACTGTATTTGGTATTCCCAGATCGCCGGGAATGACTGAATACCTGTCAGGAAATGTTTCGTTCGACGAAATCGTGCACCAGGACCCGCTTGCGGAGATCGATATCATACCAGCTGGCGCGAACTGGAAGAATCCCACGGACATCCTCATGGGAAAAAATCTGGGCGAGCTGATGCGCGAACTGGGTAACGAATACGATATCGTGGTATTCGATTCAGCGCCGATATTGGCCGTTCCGGACACTCGCCTGTTACTCGATATGGTCGACGCAACCGTGATGGTTGTTCGCTGGGCGCATACAAAGCGTAGCATCGTGCGCAAGGCGCTGACGCAGATCATAATTTCAAGGGAAAGATTTCTGGGTATCGTATTGAACAGGGTGGACATGAAGAAGCATTTCTGACCCAGGGATGTATCCGCTGCCAGGTTAAATGATGGACTCGACTGGAGCGGATCATGACCCCGCAGTCAACCATGCCCCCGCGTTTTTTCCCGTCAATATCATTCCGGGGACAGGCTCTATCAAAGTCGGTCCATCAGGCGGTTTTGCTAATAATTCCTCCCGGCTGCAAGAAATTAGTCGAAGGATTCAGTGATGCATTTGACTGGATCGGGTTTGTTGCACCGGTCGGTTA
>Ga0316187_10002843_pt1 | contig 15112 bp, 13 predicted proteins | sample CroRivburrow1_MG_FD_204927 | JGI IMG/M metagenome (GOLD analysis project Ga0316187, IMG submission 204927) | Coastal sediment microbial communities from Maine, United States - Cross River worm burrow 1 | ecosystem: Environmental > Aquatic > Marine > Coastal > Sediment | place: USA: Maine... | reverse complement strand
AGAATGATCTGGATGCTGCTCTGATTACGGGTACCGGTAAGGGCGGTCGGATTCTTAAGGAAGATGTGCAGCGTTATCTGGCTGAACAGAGTAAGGAGGAGGTGCCAGAGACATTGGCGCCGATAACTGCTGCTGAACCGTCTGAGGCCAGTATATTAATCGAGGAACTTATGGATGAGTCACGTGAAAAACGTGTACCTATGACGCGCTTAAGAGCACGAATTGCAGAAAGACTTGTTGAGGCGCAGCTCACAGCAGCGATATTAACCACTTTTAATGAAGTCAATATGCAGCCTGTTATGGATTTGCGTCAGCGCTATAAGGATAAGTTTGAAAAAGCGCATGGAGTCAGGCTTGGTTTTATGTCATTTTTTGTAAAAGCTGCAGTTGAGGCGTTGAAGCGGTTTCCAACAGTAAATGCGTCTATTGATGGTAATGATATCGTTTACCATAACTATTTTGATATTGGTATTGCGGTCAGTTCTCCCAGAGGCCTTGTTGTGCCTGTGTTGCGCAATGCAGAATTAATGTCTGTGGCGGAAGTTGAAGGTCAAATTAACAGTTATGCTGCCAAGGCGAAAGATAGCACATTGTCGCTTGAGGATATTACTGGTGGAACATTTACGATTACTAATGGTGGCGTTTTTGGGTCAATGCTTTCGACGCCAATACTTAATCCACCGCAGAGTGCTATTCTCGGAATGCATAAGATTGAACAACGCGCTGTAGTCCTAAATGGTGAAATTGTTGTGCGTCCGGTTATGTATCTGGCGTTATCCTATGATCACCGTATTATCGATGGACAGGAAGCTGTTCAGTTTCTGGTGACGATTAAGGATATCTTGGAAGATCCTGCCAGATTGATACTTGAAATATAATGTTATGGATGCACAAATTGTGCTCTGTGTAGCAGGGATGTATTAATGAAAAATCATTTCAACGTTATAGTTGTTGGCGCTGGTCCTGCGGGATATGTGGCTGCTATACGGTGTGCGCAACTAGGACAGAGTGTTACCTGCATTGATGAGTGGGTAGATGATAGCGATAAACCGGTGCTTGGCGGCACCTGTCTCAATGTGGGCTGTATACCATCCAAGGCATTGCTTGAGTCATCTGAGAATTATGCTGCAGTTTGTAATGAAATGGATGAGCATGGTATTCAAGTAGGCAAGGTATCGCTTGACCTTGATAAAATGATGGCGCGTAAGGACAAGATTGTATCTGAATTAACGCAAGGTATATCCAGTCTCTTTAAGGCTAATGGTGTTTCGGCGATCGCAGGTCGAGCACGTCTGCTTGATAATAGCCGGGTTGAAGTGACAGACAATCATGGTAAGTCATCTATTCTAGGGGCAGACAATATTATTCTTGCAACTGGATCAAAACCAGTCGATATCGATGCCGCACCATTGACCAGCGATATTATTGTTGATTCAAGTGGGGCTTTGTCATTTTCTGAGGTTCCTGGACGGCTCGGTATCATCGGTGCTGGTGTTATTGGCCTTGAGCTTGGTAGTGTTTGGAGAAGGCTGGGCTCTGAGGTAGTTATTCTTGAAGCCCAGGAATGTTTTTTATCTATGGTAGATGAACAAATATCAAAGGAAGCCTTGCGTCAATATAAGAAGCAGGGGATGGATATCCGTCTTGGTGCCCGAGTAGTATCGTCTGAAATTAAAGGCAGTAAAGTTACTATAGAATATCAGGATGGAAAATCCAGTCATAAGGAGAAGTTTGATAAATTGATAGTTGCTGTAGGCCGTTTACCGAATACCACCGATCTTTGTGATGCCGAGTCACGGCTGCTGCTGGATGAGTGGGGTTTTATCCATGTCGATGAACAATGTCGTACCAATCTTCCTGGAGTATATGCGGTTGGTGACGTAGTGCGCGGCCCTATGTTGGCACATAAAGGTTCTGAAGAAGGCGTTATGGTGGCTGAGTTGATAGCAGGTAAACAGACGCAGGTGAATTATGCGACTATTCCGTCTGTTATTTACACCAGCCCTGAGCTAGCATGGGCAGGTAAAACAGAGGAAGCGCTTAAAGCGGAAGGTGTTGAATATAATGTCGGTGTGTTCCCGTTTGCCGCTAATGCCCGGGCACGTGCACATGGAAGTCAGGCTGGAATGGTAAAGGTATTAGCAGATGCTGAGACTGATCGGGTTCTGGGTGTTCACATGTTGGGTTTAGCCTGCTCCGAGCTTATAGCACAAGCAGTAATTGCAATGGAGTTTGGCGCAAGCAGTGAAGATATTGCTCTGACCATGTTTGCACACCCGGCCTTGTCTGAAGCATTCCATGAGGCGGCACTTGATGTAAATGGCCTGGCTATACATACTGCGAAAAAGAAAAGAGCTAAATAGCCGATTTTAGCTGATATATACATGGCTATAGGCCCGGATATAAATAAAGCAGGTATATTTAATGAATCTTCATGAATTTCAGTCCAAGGCTCTATTTAAAAGTTATGGCATGCCCGTACCTGAAGGCAGGGTGGTTGAGTCTGTTGAGGAGGCTGAGCAAACACTTGATGATCTGGGTGTTAATGAGTGGGTTATTAAGGCCCAGGTACATGCCGGTGGGCGTGGTAAATCAGGTGGAGTAAGGCTGATTAAGGATCATTCTGAGGCATTGGCCTATGTGAAGTCTTTATTAGGTAGTCGCCTGGTGACGTATCAGACTGATGCTGCTGGACAGCCGGTGCAGAAATTACTCATTGAAGCCCCGTCTGCTATTGAGCGCGAGCTCTACGTTGGTGCGGTAGTAGATCGATCCAAAGGCCAGCTGGTGATTATGGCGTCAACTGAAGGTGGTGTGGAAATTGAGAAGGTTGCAAGTGTAACACCAGAAAAGATAATTACTGCATCGGTCCATCCTCTGGTAGGTCTGCAGCCATATCAGGGCAGACAACTTGCTTTTTCACTGGGTTTGAAAGGTGATCAGATAAAACAATTTTGTAAATTGCTTGATGGGCTGTCACGCTTATTTGTTGAGAACGATCTGTCACTTGTTGAGATAAATCCGCTAGCTATTACTGCCGAAGAAACATTGTTATGTGTTGATGCTAAAATCAATATTGATGACAATTCCCTTTACCGCCATCCCGATTTGTTAGCAATGAGAGATCATGAGCAGGAGGATGCGCGTGAAGTACATGCACGTGAATGGGATCTGAATTATATTGCCTTAGATGGAGATATTGGCTGCATGGTTAATGGGGCAGGCTTGGCAATGGCAACCATGGACCTGATCAAGCTTCATGGAGGCAGCCCTGCAAATTTTCTGGATGTTGGTGGTACTGCAACAAAAGAGAGAGTTACTGAAGCCTTTAAGATAATTCTGTCAGATAAAAATGTTAAAGGCGTTTTAGTTAATATATTTGGCGGAATTGTCCGTTGTGACCTTATCGCAGAAGGTATTATTGGCGCTGTTAAAGAAGTTGGTGTCAAGGTTCCGGTCGTGGTTCGTCTGGAAGGTAATAATGCTGAGCGAGGTCTTGAACTATTAGCAGATAGTGATGTGGAGATCATGGCCATTCAAGGGCTTGATTCTGCTGCGGCATCTATAGTCAGGGAGGTTACAGGAGTACAATGAGTGTATTGATCAATAAGAAAACCCGGGTTATCTGCCAGGGGTTTACAGGCAAACAGGCAACATTCCATAGTGAACAGGCAGTAGCATATGGAACGCACATGGTTGGTGGGGTAACGCCAGGAAAGGGTGGCCAGGAACATCTTGGGTTACCGGTTTTTGATACTGTACAGCAGGCAGTGGTTGCTACGGCTGCTGAGGCATCAGTTATTTATGTCCCGGCACCATTCTGTAAGGATGCGATTCTTGAGGCGGTAGATGCTGGGATCAAATTAATAGTCTGCATTACTGAAGGTATACCCACGCTGGACATGCTGAGTGTTGTCAGGATCGTACAAGAGCACGGTGCCCGTCTTATTGGTCCAAATTGCCCGGGAATTATTACTCCGGGTGAGTGTAAGATTGGCATTATGCCGGGTGCGATTCATCAGCATGGAAGAGTAGGTATAGTCTCGCGCTCTGGGACATTAACTTACGAGGCGGTTAAGCAAACAAGCGACTTAGGGCTTGGCCAGAGTACCTGTATAGGCATTGGGGGTGATCCAATACCTGGAACTAATTTTATCGATTGCCTGGAGTTATTTGAGAATGATCCGGCTACTGATGCAATATTAATGGTGGGTGAGATTGGTGGTAGTGCGGAAGAAGAGGCTGCAGAGTATATACAAAGTTATGTAACTAAGCCTGTTGCAGCATATATCGCCGGTGTTACGGCGCCAGCAGGTAAAAGAATGGGACACGCCGGTGCGATAATTGCTGGTGGGAAAGGTACCGCTGCTGACAAATTTGCAGCATTAGAAGCTGCTGGGGTTGTAACGACCCACTCGCCGGCACATTTGGGTGATACTGTCTTGTCTGTTATGAAAAAATAGCTATAACCAGAAAATTACTACTTTAATATCTCTTCAAGTTCGTCATTAAGTTTATCCAGTTGCTGTCCAAGTCTGGTACCTGATGATGTTATTCGCATAATAGTCTTGTGCAGATCATCAGTACTTATGCTGTCTATATTTTTCTGGGTAAATAAATAGAGATTCTTGATAGTATCTTCTAGAAGTTCTTGTGTAGTGTCGTCCAGAATATCATTGCTACCAGGTGTTTTAGTCAATCTTTTTGATATATTGAAGATTATATTTAATAAATCATTGTTATTCAGTTTGTGTCCACTGATGTAATTTATTATGCCTTCACGTATGTCTTCTGCGTTCTCAATATTTCTATTTAATATTTTAGCAATACTGGCAGCCTTGATATCATCTATTGCGGGTGTTAAGAGTATTTTCCAGAAGGTGCTGAATTTGTCTGGCCGGGCATGACTGGGAAGATTGTTAATTAGTACCTTTTCCAGATTGCTGAAGCAACGTGTTGCCAGAGAGTCCGGGCGGTAAAGGACCACTGGACATTGATGCCTTACAGATTCTTTTACAGCGACATCGTCTGTTATATAGCCAATAAAATTTAGTGGTAGTTTCAGATATTTTCGAACAGCGCCTTTAAAACGATTAAAAACCTCCATGCTATTACTGTAATTAATAGCCATATTAACTAAAACATGCGTGGTTTGGTTATAGCCAGTTCGCTTTAGAACTCGCAGTAAAGCAAAGGCATCAGTAAGTGATGTGGGTTCTGTCGTGATAACCAGAAGTATGCTATGAGCAGACCTCAAAAATCGGGTTACGTTGTTACTAATACCAGCAGCAGTATCAATTATCAGGTAGTCAAAGCGTTTTTCAAGAACCTCAAGAGCATTGATAAGTCGATCCTGTTGTTTGTTATCAAGCTTGTCGAGTGCTGCCAGGCCGGATGAAGCTGGTACCACCGACACATTAGCCGGCCCCTTCAGCATTATCTCATCAAGTGATTTTTCTCCTGTAAGCAGGTGTTCGATGTTGTATTTCGGGGTTAAACCCATCAGTATGTTAACGTTTGCCAGGCTGGTATCGGCATCAAATATGCAAACCCTGGCGCCTTGCTGCGCCAGGGTTATGGCAAGATTGGTGGAAATATTACTTTTACCAACCCCGCCTTTGCCGCTTGTGATTGCCAGTGTTTTGGCCTGGCGCGACGAAGGTTCGGCTTTGCCGCTCGCTTGATATGCGCGCTGCTGGGGCGGCATTTCTGATGTGGTCTGTAATACCTTTTTGCTGATTCGCGCCATGATTATTCAGATAACCCGGTCATTACCGCCATCAATAGGAACCTGCGCGCCAGTCGTTTTTGAAAATAGAGGGCCACACATGGCGCATGCAAGCTCAGCAACATCGCTTGAACAGATCTCGGTTTTCAGAATATTTTTGGTTTTATATTCCTGAACAGTCAATCCATAGTGCTTGGCACGGGACTGTAATACCTCTTCAGTCCAGATTCCAGTATCAAACACAGCATCCGGATGTAGGGTGTTGATTCGTATGTTATCCTGGCCCCATTCGAGAGCGGCAACTCGCGCGAGTTGATTCAGTGCTGCTTTTGAAGTTGAGTAGGCCGCAGCACCAGGTCCTGGGGCTGGGACATTCTTTGATCCTATAAAAACGACACGTCCCCCATTAGGAGCCAATTTAAGTAATGGGTGGCACTCTCGCAACAGTGTAAGGTTAATATCAAGGTTGATTTTCATAACCTTATGCCACTCATCATCGTCAAGGGATTCAATGCGTTTTCCACCTGGGAACATGCCGGCGTTTAAGATAAGCATATCCAGCCCGCCGAACCTGGCTACACCTTTATCCAGGCTTTCATTGAGCTTGTCGATATCAGTTATATCACAGCCAATCCCTAGATAGGCAGGGCTATCAAACATGGTTTCAATATCAGTATTTATATCCAGTGCGATTACTGCGGCGCCATGTTTGAGTAATGAGGTAACGCAGGCCTTGCCAATGCCTGATGCAGCGCCTGTTACTAGCGCAACTTCACCGGCATAGGCAGGCGGATTACCGGCACGCTTTAGTTTAGCCTGTTCCAGTTCCCAGTATTCAACATCGAAAATATCATTGGCTGGTAGGGCTTTGTAGCCCCCGAGCATTTCTGCGCGTAATATTATGTCTATGGTGTGACTATAAATGTCTGCAACGATATCAGCATCTTTGATCGTTTGACCTAATGTACACATTCCAAGTTCGGAATCCAGTATCAATCTCGGTACTTGATCAAGTATTGTCATTTTTTCAGTTTTATTGGCTGTCTGTTCTGAAAAGTAGGTTTTATAATCCTCTGCATATGTATATATGTCACGACCAAGTAATGGCAGGCGCTTGGTTCTAATAACGTGGTCTGGAGTAGCAGGACCTTGCTGTGATATTTTTTCTATGTTTTTACGCCTGATAAAATCAAGGCTGTTTGTGTCGGTGTGGCAGCTTAGTATGAGAGGCTTGGAGAAATACTCTGAGGCTTCGGCGCGTAGCCTGGCAATATCACCACGATTGCCTGTGGATAAGTTAGTATCTACTTCAGTACGGTTGATGTTCCAGGCATTATTCTGAATCAAATAGGCTTCTGCTTCATTAACCAGATCAATCATATTTTCATACGAAGTTATTGCGGTATCTGCAAATGAAAAAATTCCATGATTTAATAGAACCATACCTACTGTTTTGTCAGTCGCTTCTGCCGCAAAACGTTCAGCACACAGGCGTGCTAAATCAAATCCAGGCATTACATAAGGAATGATAATAACCCGGTTACCATAAATCTCCTTGATACGGTCGAGACCACCTTCTGTGTTGGTAATTGTGACGATAGCATCGGCATGAGTATGGTCGACGTATTTATAGGGGATGATAGCGTGAAGTATGGCTTCGACAGATGGCGTCGGGGCGCTCGCTTTTGTCATGTGTGTACGCAGTTCATTGACCATTTGCAGATCAGACAGGCGCGGTAGTTTGGCGAGTTCAAGAAGGTGGCTCATTCGGACTGGCGAAAATCCTTCTGCCTCGATACTGATCAGATCCCAGCCGCTACCTTTTACGTACAGAATATCTTCCTGTTCACCCAGGATATTGGTCTCAGAAACCTTTACCGACGTATTTCCACCACCATGCAGAACAAGGGACGGGTCTCGGCCTAAGAGGCGCGAGGTGTATACGCGCAGGGCAATTTCTCCTTTATATTCAAGGGATTCTTCTTGGTTCCAGAGGCTTTTCATGTTGATTCTCTACTTAATATTAGTGCTGATATAGGCTTGGGTTGATCAAATGTATTTCATCCTGACGGCTTGTGTGACCTGACTGTAACGGAACTAAACAGGCAGCGCGTAGAACTCGTCATTTTACTATAAATCATAAAATAAAAAAACCCTTATGAATCAAATATTAACCCCATGGTATTGTAAATAGATATGCTTGCTCTGAGGTTATTTATATTTATGTCCCTGTGTATGTATTCACTATCAGGCCAGAGGAGTGTTATCAGCAATAAATATTATTGAGAGCTAGTGTTATGTGTGGCAGTTGATAGTTTACTTGTATAGAATCACTAGTCATTTCAGCGGGTTTATGTAGAAGTTTACCAGCGTTTGTGTCTAAAACGTTGAGTCTGCAGATTCTCACATATATGTGGTATAGATATAGAAATGGGCGTGGCGGGCTCACTGAGGATGATTATGTCTAATAATATTAGTAATAAACTGATACTAGTTGTTGAAGATAATTTGGTTAACCAGAAAGTGATTTCGGCTATGCTGGAAAAACTTAATCACAGTGTTGATATTGTAGCTAATGGGCAGCAGGCATTAGAAAAAGTTAATGAGCATCGCTACGATATTGTCTTTATGGATTGCCAGATGCCTGTTATGGATGGTTACGCAGCAACCAGGGAAATCCGAAAATTAGAAGAGGCATCAGGTACAAGGACGCCAGTGGTAGCCATGACGGCAAACGTATTATCTGAGGATCAAGGTATGTGTTTTTCAGCCGGCATGGATGATTTTATGGCTAAGCCAATTCTGCTGGATGGTCTGAAAGATATAATTCAGAAATGGTGCCCCGAGGAGGATTCGAACCCCCGGCCTTCCCCTTAGGAGGGGGATGCTCTATCCTGCTGAGCTATCGGGGCTGAAGAGAGTATATTGCCAATCGCAATATGCAATAATATGGCGCGTAAGTAAAGAGTATGCCAGCGCCAGGGTTCGATGTTAGTTGACGATGTAACTCTCTAGTAATGGCAATGTTTCTTCGTATGCTAAGCGAATTATTCTTGCATGGTGTTTAGTGTCACAGGGGAGGGCGCTTTTTAGTATGGCCTCAAATGCCGCGCATAGATCAGCAATTTTTAGCGCACCAACATTACGGCTGCTTCCTTTTAAAGTATGAACAAGGTGGCGTAGCTGTTCAATATTATTTCCCTGAATTAATGACTCCATCTCGTTAATGATGCTGAGGGCATCGTTAATATAGATGTTGATTATTTCATGGAATACGTCACCAGTGGCGTTACGGAGACTCTTGATTATATCGTGACTCAAAGCTGACATTAATGCTTACCATGTGTATTCTAATGAAATTCTTCTATTTTCATTGTCGAATGTTAAAGAACTGCATAGTTCTTTGAGCAAAAAAATTCCACGGCCGTGCGGTTTTTCATTATTGTTTGTAAAGTTTTTGATTTCAGGATAATCTTTGTTTGAGCTGCTGCTGATAGTCAGTTTCAGAGTGCGTTTCATGTTTTTCTGTGTGATAGATATGGAGACGTCAATATATTGATCTTTAATAGCAGCTAATTTATCAGTTAATTCTCTTTTGTATATATCAAAGCCATTGTCCTGCTCTTTTATGCTGGAATCAATCTGCAGTATTGAGTGATTTATTTCATTACTGAAGATTTCACTAATGATTGTTCCTAATGAGTTACTGTTTTGTATGTTTGCAGAATCAATGTATTTATTAACTAAGTTTATAGTTGTATTGTAAGGGTTACCGTATTTTATGTTTTCATTGTCAAAATGAAGGTCGATATCCCATCGTGATGATGATGTGAAAGCTGCGAACTTCCCTTCATGTGCTGCATTAGTTAATGATATTTCGCATATTGTAATATCATCATCCTGTTGTCCTGAATTCGTAAAATCCATCAATCTTTGTGAGATGTTATCGAACGAATCAGGTCCGCGGGATGATAATATAATGTCTTCAAGGCCGTTCTGCCCCAGCATTTTATTGGCACTATTTTGTGATTCTGTAACCCCGTCGGAGTAGATATATAAGCGTCCATTGTTGTTTATATCAACGGTATAAATATTAAAATCAATGTTATCAGCATTCATTATACCGAGAGGAATATTTGTCGATTTAAATGCCGTAAACCTGGTGTCATCATTCATTAGCATTAAGGCATCAGGTATTCCTGCGTTAAGGATGTTAATTACACCGGTGGTGTTGTCTATATCTATGATACATGCCGCACAATAAAGGCCTGTAGGTAGAACTTCAAAAAGTTTGTTATTTATTTCCCTGGCTATTGATGAAATAGAGCGATTGCGTCTTGCCAGGCTGTAAAATATATCGGTTGTTGGGATCGCTCCAATCGCAGCAGAGAGGCCGTGTCCGGTAAAATCACCCAGCATGGCATAGTGATGGCCGTTATTGTCTAGAGACATTAATATATCACCACTGCTGATTGATTGCGGTGAAAGAAGATATTTTATTGATGAGTTATCCCTGCTTGGAGGCGTGCTTATCCTGGAGAATATGCTTTCAGCTAACTCATGCTCATGCTGTAGCCGTGCATGGATAAGGCTCATTTCTTCATTTTTTTGGTTAATTATATTATAGAGTGAGCTGGTTCTGGTCAGGGCATTTATTTTTGCCCTTAATATTACATTGTTAAATGGCTTGGTAAGAAAATCATCACCGCCACATTCAATACATTTTGATAGCGACAGGTCATCAGTGATAGCAGTAATAAATATTATTGGTATAAATAAGTCGCTGTTATTCGCTTTAATTGTTTTGCACGCGTCGTAACCATCCATTACGGGCATCATGACATCCATTAATATCATATCTTGCTGGTTGTCATTATAAGAATCAATGGCTTCCTGGCCATTGCATGCAGTGAAGACGGTGTGCCCCAGCTTTCTTAGCATCGTTTCAAGTATCAGTCGGTTGGTTTGATCGTCATCTACAACCAGGAAGCTAAGGTGGTTATTATCGCTGTTAAGGCGATTGTCCATGATTGAATATATATATTATTTTATACTGAACATTTTATCGAAATTCGAAATACCCAATATTTTCTTGATTTCACTATTAACGCCAGTAATTTCAATGTTCGAATTGTCACCGCCAGATTGTTCTCTAAGAACGAGTAACATCCCCAAAGCGGAACTATCCAGGTACTCAGTAGATGACATGTTAATTGTAATTCTGGGTGTAGATTTCAGGCAATCTACATAGGCATCGCGAAAATCTTTGTATATATTAAAATCAAACCGTCCCTGAATGGAGATTGTCAGGTGGCTACCATCGGAACTTATGTTTTTTGATACGCTCATGTTGATTCCTTGTAAAGGTATGTTTTAGATGGTTATGTCTAAAATAGTTCGATGGATCCAGTATCTATTGAATCATGGTTAGTCGGTTTGTGTATATTGTTGCTTAATTCATTACGGGAATCATGCAGCTTTTTGATTATGTCGTTAATCTTTCCAGATGGGTTATTGTTGTCTTTGATGATTTTTATATCATCATCCATATTTACCAGGTGATCTCTGGTGTGCGACAGGAAATTGTTGGTAGTTTCCAGCTGTTGCCGAACTATATCTTCAAATTGTAGCCCGCGAACAGCCTGTGAAACATTATGATTAACTTCATCTGTTATTGAAGTTAATTGGTCAATACCATTTGAAGTTGCATCGTTTATGAAATTAATTTGGTCAATCATGGAGTTGATTTTATATTTAGCGGTCATACCAATGCTCATGTCTTTTGAAGCAATTTGTCCAATCATGACCCTTGCTTCTGATACGGACACCTTGGTATGTTCAACCTGACCCCAGATACGATTATTGAAATCGTTTGAATAATTCGCCAGTTTTCTTATTTCATTGGCGACAACGGCAAACCCCCTGCCATTTTCTCCGGCGCGTGCTGATTCGATAGATGCATTTAGTGATAGCAGGCTCGTCTGGTCTGCTATCGCCTTTATATCACCCAGCAGGGCAAAAACATTATCCATATCATCAACTATACTATCCATTTTGTGAACAGTATCCATGCTCTGGGTGCTGATATTAATTAATGCGTCAATGAAATATGTCAGAGTATCTGTGATTTCGCTAGTTACTTCCTTGAAGCTACACATCTTTCCATCAGACTCAATATTATTATCGGTTATATTCCGTAGTAGCTGTTCCATTAATACTTTTTGCTGCTTTATCTGTTCGTTTAGCTGGCTAAAGCTATTATTCAGGTTATCTATAGCATCTGCAGTTACACCTTTGACCTGTGTTATATCATTATTAGCAGAGTCTATGCCCCGAATAAGAAAATTATTATTTTCGGAAATCATGTCAAAAATTGATGTGTTTATTTCTGCTTCATCTGAGGACTGTGGTGTTATATCGGGGCTTGTTTTTTTGCTTGCCATGGCTATTAGCCATATACAAAATATGGATATAGATGCGACTAAGCCTATGAGATCACCTGAATATATCGCCACTAGCGTGATGGTCGATATTGAGAGAATGATTGGTAGCCGAAAACTCTTGAGTATCATCACGTTATTATTGCCGATAAGTGCCTGATATTGCTGTATATCCTATATCGGTAAATTCTGCGATTTCTTGAGCAAAGTAGTGTATTTAGCGCTTAATCTTGTCGATTATTGAGCCTGCAATAGCCGTCAGAGGGAGAATATGGTCAACACAGCCAAGTTTAACTGCTTCACCAGGCATACCCCATACGACACTGGATTTCTCATCCTGAGCCAGGGTAATAGCCCCATAATCGTGCATTTCTTTTAGGCCGGCCGCGCCATCAGCGCCCATACCGGTTAACATGACGCCGATTGCATTTGATCCGACATTCTGCGCAATTGAGCGAAACATTACATCAACAGAAGGTCTATGACGGTTTACAGCTGGGCCATCATTAAGGCGGCAAATATAACGAGCACCACTACGTTCTACTATCAGGTGGCTATCACCCGGGGCTATATATACATGACCTGGCAGGATCTGTTGCCCATCTTCGGCCTGGTACACAGTCATCGCACTTGATTGATTCATGCGTTTTGAAAAGGGCAGGCTGAATGCTTCAGGTATGTGCTGTGATATGACAATGCCAGGGGAGTCTGCGGGCATATTTGACAGGACTTCTTTTATGGCCTCTGTGCCCCCTGTTGACGCACCTATCGCTATAATTTTATCAGTTGTCTTAAATGGTTTTTTTATGGTTTGCTTATCAAGGATCGCATCAGCGGATAATTTTGGGGCCACCCCGGTTTTTGAGATGTTTGTAACTGTTCTGCTAGTCACATTAGAGTTAGCAGCGGCTTTTATTTTCACAATGATTTCATCCTCATATTCCTCTAAGCTATGACTAACATCAATCTTTGGTTTAGATACAAAGTCAAAGGCGCCAAGCTCAAGCGCCTGTAGGGTTATCTCAGCCCCTTTTTCTGTGAGTGATGAAATCATGACGACGGGCATGGGTCTTAGGCGCATCAAATTACTGAGAAAAGTTAAGCCATCCATACGAGGCATTTCTACGTCCAGGGTTAAAACATCAGGATTCAGTTCCTTGATTTTATCACGTGCAATCAAAGGATCCTGAGCAGTGCCTACTACATCAATATCATTGCATGTGGATAATATTTCCGTTAATAATTTTCTTATCAGGGCAGAATCATCAATAATTAATACTTTTATTCTTTTCATGGAAGTTTATCTATTAAAACAGGTCAATTTCACCACTGACCGGCTTGGTATTGATGTCATTCATGTAGTTCTTTTCGCGCTCGATGATGGTGTTGTTATGTAGTGATCGTAACCGTTTAACTCTGACCTTGCCAGTTTGAGGAAAGTAGTACACTTTTCTTGGAAATACATTGCCGATATCAGAGGCAATAGGATTAAGACCTTCAGACCTTAGATAGCTGGCAGCAAATTCAATGTTACGTTCACCAACGTCAGTCATATTAGCAATAATTTTTCCGCCGCCGAATATCTTAACTTCAAGATTATTCCTATCCCCGCCATTTTTAAGTATATCGTTTATTAACATTTCCATAGCATAATTGCCATAGCGAGCGGCGCCGCTAAGCCTGACATTCCTTCCGGAAAATTCCTCTTCAGTAATTGGTAGCATAAAGTGATTCATTCCACCAATACCGGCTTTTGTATCCCTTATGCAAGCAGAAATACAGGAACCAAGAACTGTAACTATAGATTCATTGTTATTTGTAACATAATATTGTCCGGGCAATATTTTTGCAGAATATATTTCGTTCTGTTTGTCCCAGTAACGACTAATATGTACAAATCCAGGCAATGTTAGCGGAGGATTATTTTCCCTGTAGGTAGATGTACTCATAATTTTTTGTATATTGTTTGACCTATAAGATTGAATCGATCTGAAACCTTGAATAAAGATTCAGAATGACCAATAAACAGATATGAGTCGTCATACATGGCGTTTGCTATTCTTTCAAACAATACCCTTTGTGTTGGCTTGTCAAAATAAATAACAACATTTCTGCAAAATACAATATCAAATGGACCATCGTCTGGCCATTTTTCAAGTAGGTTCGCCTGCCTAAAATCGATGATATTCTGAAGCGAAGGATTTACCTTCGCAGAGCCTTCATGTTTACCCTTGCCTTTCCAAAACCATTGTTTTATACGGTTTTTATTTATACCGCTTATTCTGTCATCAGGATAAATTCCCTGCTTAGCTGTTGCCAAAACATTGGAGTCGAGATCGGTCGCGGTAATCTTTATATCCCAGGACTGGTTTCTTGGGATCGATTCAAGAACAGTCATGGCGATGGAGTATGGCTCTTCTCCGGTGGAACTGGCACAACACCATATTCTGATTTTTCTGGTATCGATATTTCTTTTTAGAACTTCGGGAATGGCGGTTGAAGAAAGAAATTCAAAATGGTGATTTTCACGAAAAAACGATGTTAGATTGGTGGTAATAGAGTTCGTGAAATTCACCAGTTCCTGGCTATCACCAGATTCAATTATGCAACAATATTCCTTGAATGATTGTAGCTCTAGACTTCTAAGGCGTCGGGACAGCCGACTATATACCATATTCTTTTTTTGGTCAGATAGAGAGATGCCAGTGTGTTTCTTTACCAGGTATCTTATGTTATTAAAGTCCTTGTCGGTAAAGAGAAAGTCCCGGTTGGGGGCCACGCTCATTTTATAATATTCCTTTGAGTTAATGTATCACGTTGCTATCTATCAAGTGAATCTACCTGGATGGCATTTCGGCTAGATCTAACAGTATTTAAAAACATACTAAATATACGCATGATATAATTCTATTAAGCTGCATCTTGTGAATAATTGATATTTTGC
>Ga0316187_10002842_pt1 | contig 15114 bp, 10 predicted proteins | sample CroRivburrow1_MG_FD_204927 | JGI IMG/M metagenome (GOLD analysis project Ga0316187, IMG submission 204927) | Coastal sediment microbial communities from Maine, United States - Cross River worm burrow 1 | ecosystem: Environmental > Aquatic > Marine > Coastal > Sediment | place: USA: Maine... | reverse complement strand
CTGACATCCCTGGTCTTCCGGAATACCAATGAGTAATAGAATCAAGGTTCGCATAATTCCTGGAGCCTATAAAAGGTGCTCCCCAGGAACCGTTTGCCTGCTGATACCCAAAATTGGTACCTGTACCATATGAATTTTGTAAATCCGGGAGATTAGATATCTGCTCTATTGCATATGATGAACTGAATGTCATCTCCAACTTCTTTCTGGAGGCTTTTGCACTTCCCGTCTTGGTTGTAATTAATATCACACCATTAGCAGCCCGCGAACCGTAAAGAGCAGCTGCGGCCGCTCCTTTCAAAACGGTCATCGACTGAATATTATTTGGATCAATATCAGCAATCCTGCTGCTATAAGCCGATCCATCACCTAATTGGTTGAAAGTCCGGTACTCTGTATTATTATACGGAATTCCATCTACAACAAACAAAGGTTGATTGCTACCAAGCAATGATGAATTACCTCTGATGGTTATCCTTGTAGCACTACCAGGAGCTCCACTTGATCCACTGATATTTACTCCGGGCACTTTACCTTGTAATGCGCGAAGTACATCTGGTTCAGAAACCTGAGACACTTCATCACTCCCAACCTGTTCGATGGAATAACCCAAGGCCCGGGAATTTCTTTCAATACCAACGGCAGTAACTACCACTTCTGATAGTTGGGTTAACTCAGTCGCCATAGCAATATCGATAACTGATCGAGTACCAATATTCATTTCAACTGTCCTTAATCCAATAAACCGAAACGTAAGCACTCCGTCATTTGAAGGAATTTCGATTTTATAATTACCATCAAAATCGGTAACTGTACCGATAGTCGATCCTTTGAGGATCACGTTAACTCCGGGAATAACGCTACCATCATCAACAGATGTCACTTTCCCTGAGACCGTCCTCTCCTGTGCATTGGCATAATGCAATACGGAAAATGCCAATAACAGGAAGCTAATTCGTAAAAAGTTCCTCATAAATAGTTGTTTAAATGTTTAAATGTGCACTTAATTGCAGCTTCTCTACTACACAAAAAATTTGGGTATGAAAATGTTTCTCTGCCGTAGATTATACCCCGAATTATTCGAATTGCAGAATTTGATGCTGCTATACACCAAAGTTGGGGATATTTCGATTTTAAGAGTATCCCCTGAAAGGTGGGATTTTTAGCTGCTTTATTGATGGAAAATTATGCAAAAACAGCAATAACATTAATAGTTTGATGATAAATGTGGGTATGCGCTAAAAAATTAACTATTATCAGTATCCCCCAATTTATAGGATATAGAATTTAGTTCTACCGTTTAAATTAATTTATTCTTTCTGGCTACTTCTATTGCCGCGGCTTTTGAATTTACCTGAAGCTTATAATAAATATTTTTTATATGAGACTTAACTGTTTCCTTATGAATGAATAATTCATCAGCTATTACCGAATAGCTCTTCCCTTCAGACAATAGCTCCAGAACTTCTGTTTCTCTCGGACTAAGTGGCGAATTTTGATTTCTACGAAATGACTCCACTACCATTCTTGCAATATTACTGCTCATAGGGGCTCCTCCTTTTCTCACCTCATTGATAGCATCTAATATACGATTATGAGGAGCATTTTTTGTAATGTATCCTGATGCCCCTGATACCAAAGCTTGAAAAACAAGGTCACTGTTGTCATGGACGCTGATTACCAGGATGTCAATATCAGGATGTGTTTTTTTAATGTGTCTGGTTCCATCAATTCCACTCATACCAGGAAGTTCAATATCCATTAATATAATATCAGGATTATCTTTATCTAAATATTTGATAGCTTCTTCACAGGATTCATAGGCTCCAATTACGTCATGTTCACTCATGCTGTTAATCAGCAATGAAAATCCTTCCTTCACAACCTCGTTGTCCTCAACAATCACAATTCTGCTTACCGTAGGTTCCATAATCATAGGGTTTTAAGAATATCAATTTTAAATAAATATTTCTCCTCTAACAACTGAATTTTGATAATCACAAGTTAACGGTTATAATTGGTTTAATTCTTATTCAAGTTTGCTTTTAGTACAATCTCAGTACCAGTATCCAATTGGGACTTGAAGGACAATTCACTCTTAATCTTGTCTCCTCTTGATTTCATCTTCTTTAATCCATTGTAATAATCTAACTCATCAGTATTAAATCCCCGTCCATCATCAACTAATCTAATTTCGAAATAATCTTCTTTAACAATGATATAAAATTTAACATTCTTACAACCTGCATGTTTCATTGCGTTGTTTATCCCTTCTTTGAAAATTAATACTATCTGACGTGTAAAACCAGCAGGAAGCTTAATTTTTTCTATGTCATATAGGCCATTGCCCGCATGGAAAATAATGTCGGAATTATCAAATAATTCTTCACCATAATCCCTTATATTATAAAAAACTTCCTTTAAATTATCATTCTTGGGGTCAATTGACCAAATAAAATCCTTTGTTCCCAGGAAAAGATTCTTAGATTCCCTGTCGATCTTTTCAAGCATTTGTTTTAACTCTTGAGGAACCTCCCAATTTCTGTTATTTATTAATTGTACCAATAAAGAAATACTTGTAAGGTGATTGCCAACTTCATCATGAAAATCCATAGCCACCTTTTTCTGTATTTTTTCATATTCTTCTTTATTAAATTTTTCAAGTAAAAGTAATTGGTTAATTCTGGTTCTTATTCTATAATTGTTCACCATTATAAATCCAACCAGAAGAAACGAAAAAGCCAATAAATAGAACCACCAAGTTTTCCAGATGGGTTGAGCAATAACAAAGGAATAACTGGTATCCGATTTATTCCAATTCAAACCATCATATGAAACAGAAACTTTAAATTTATACTTCCCCGGTCTAAGGTTGGCGTAGATTGCTGAAGTACCATAGGTGGGCTGCGACCAAGCTTGATCGTAGTTTTCCAACATATATCTATATGACAATCTTGACTTGCTTAATAAGGATACTCCTTCATAGTGAAACATTAAATCATTTTGATCATACTGTAATAGAGTTTTCAATGGCACATTTACCCAACTGTCAGTCTTCATGTTTTTCCCTGTCCAATCAGTATGCTTAAATTCAAGATCAATAGCCGATATATGAAGTGGGATTTTAATTAATGTATCGTATAACTTGTCCGGGTCCAGAATAACAACACCAATACTAGTGCCGTAGTAGATTTTTTTATTAATTATTTGCGAGGCATTAGTATTAACTTCAAAATCAGGATAACCATTATCCAAACCTATAGAATAAATATTATCTATGTCTCCACTATCAGATATTCCTGCAATATAGATACCTTTCTCGGTTCCAAGGACTATTTTATTATCATTTAGTAAATCAATGGTTCGAATACGTGCAAATGGCAGTTTATGATCATCATTAACATAAGTTAAAAGTTTTGCTCTTGAATTATAATATATCAGCCCATTAATATCGCTTCCAATCCATAAATTTCCATTAAGATCTTCTTTCATAGTACTTAATATCTCCTTTTCTTTGAATCCTTCATGGATGAATGGTTCAATTTTATCATTGTAGGCACGATCAATCCCATTATCTGATAATAATAATATGGATTTGTCATGTCGGGGAAGTAGAAATTTGATCCGATTATTTAATAATCCATCACTCTTGCTAATTTTTGAAAAAGAATTCCCATTGAAAATACCAATCCCACCTTCAGTAGCGACCCACAATCTTTGTTGGTCATCCGTACATGCATAAAAGCAGTAATTGTGAGGTAAACCATCCGAAGTAGAATAAGAACTAAACATTTCTTCTCTATAAAGAGATATACCTCTGGCAGTAACAAACCAAATCCCGGCATCATTTTTTGTTACATGCCGAATATAATTACTTGCGATACCTTCCGGTATACCATATTTTGTTATTTTGTTGTTTTTAATTCGATCAGCACCTTTCCCAAAATAACTTATCCACATATTTCCTGCTTCATCAGAAATAAAAGATGTGGGAGTAAATGTGTTATTTTTAATTGAACCAATAAAACTTAATACATCACCATGAAAATAGAACAGCCCCTTATCTAACGTACTTATCCAGATATTGCCCTCTGAATCTTCATAGAGTCCAGCTACCTGTCCTCCGGTATATCCCTTTTGCGAATTTAATACTAATGTATCCTTAGAATTAAGACGAATTATTTCATTTTTTCTGGCAAACCAAAGAACGCCATTAGATTGATTTAAAAAATGATTGATTGAGTCCCCCTTGTATATTGTTGACACAATTGGCTTTTCTATATTCTCTAAAATTATTCGCTCAAGACCGTTGTTTGTAGATACCAGTAGATCATTACCTGTTCCTGCCACTATCCCAAATATATTTGAAAACTTTACAGGTAAAGGATCAAAATATTCTCCATTAAGTTTCCATATACTTCCATCAGAATTATAGTAAAATGTTTCACCGTTTACTGAGGTCGAAAATTGTCCCCTTCCTATTCCTTGATCTGGAAGTAATCCTTTCCACGATTTCACTTCACCTTTTTCAATCCTGAATAAATAATTGGGCCCATTAAAGAAAATAATTTCTCCATTTTTAGTTTCTGTAAGATCATAACAGTTCCAGGGGCTATCAATATTTTGAACAGCATAATATTTAAACAAAGATCCGTTGAAAGACGTCACTCCATTTTTACTTGCTATCCATAGCACATTGCTTTTATCCAACATTAAATCGAATACAGCATCATTTTCATTATCATGATGATATTCCACCTCTTCAAAAGATGACCCATTAAATCTAAGTAGGCCATTAGACGAACCAATCCAAAGGTACCCAAGGTGGTCTTGTTCCATACACCGAATTCCCAGATCAAGCAATCCCTCTTCTTCTGTATAATGGTTAAAAAAGTAGGACTGAGCTGATGAAATCCAAGGTGTTATTATCATCAATAAAATAACTATAAAACGCATTGCCAAACTCACCCTTTTTACGTGAACTGAAAATTTATTTTAATCGCAGAGCCTTAAGTAACTTATAATAATACAAGGATAAGTATATTTTATCTTTAGAAAAATCCCCCAATCTGGGTATTTCTATCGATGCTATTTTTTGTGATATTTCTAACGAATTCGCAATCAAACTTTTTTAAACCTTCTCGGACTTCGAAGCAGAACTCTCTTCATACACCCTCGAATTAGTCTGGGAAGGTTTCTTTTATTTTGCCGATATCTTTAAATTATAGCTCAATTAACGCAGAAACATATTGCCCCAATATGGGGGATACTTCTTTTGGGTTAAAAGGGTGTGTGTTATAGAGAAGTTCTTTATTCTATTGAATTCAAAATTAATATTATAGATTTACAATATACTTTTTAATAGTTGGTCTATATATGCATCCCATATTATTTGAATTTAATACTCCCGAATTTTTAAGATTTATTCTCCCAGATAGCCTGGCGATATATTCATATGGTGCTTTCATTGCCCTTGGTGCACTTTTAGGTTTTTTTTATACTGCGTGGCAGGCTAAAAAACAATTAAATATCTCTTTTGAAATCACTAATGAACTTATATTATTTATTTTAATCTCGGCTATAGTAGGCGGAAAGTTTTTTATTATTTTCGAAGATTTTTCAGGATTTTTAAAAAATCCAATGAATGTTTTTAGAAACCTCAGCCAGGGATTTGTTTTTTATGGCTCCTTGCTATTTGCAATTCCTACCATGCTTATTTTTTTCAGAATAAAAAAAATTCCCACATTAAAGATGCTGGACATTATGGCCGTTACTGCCTGTATAGTTCATGGAACAGGCCGAATAGGTTGTTTGATGGCTGGTTGTTGCCATGGTTTGCCACATGATGGATTCCTGTCAGTGATTTTTACTGATCCCGTATGTCAGGCAAGCCCCTTAAATACGCCATTACATCCAACTCAAATTTATAGTATGATATTAATTTATGGTATCATGATTTTTCTATTAATTTTGGCAAGGTATAAGAAATTCAATGGGCAACTATTTATATCCTACCTGATATTATATTCAATTGGACGTATATTCCTTGAAACCTTTAGAGGAGATATTTCTCGCGGATATGTAATAGACGATTTCTTAACAAATTCTCAATTTATTTCGATTTTGGTGGTTAGTGTTTCTGTATATTTCTACCTAAAGCTTAGAAAAAAGGCAAAATCAAAATAAGTATACAATAGTCTGGAGATAAACTATATTTTAATCTTAAGTGCTTTTGGCAATACCTTTATATTAAATGGAGGATGACCTATATACTCTCCATCCATATGACCTACTACATAGGTATCTGGATCTATTATTACTTCTTTGGATTTAAAGAATGATACTTGAGAAAGATTTCGATGTTTGCCATCTTTCATTCGCAATACATATGCAATGCGCATCCATTTCGGAATCTTTTTAATAACACAGATATCAAGTAAACCATCATCCTTTTCTGCAAATGGATTTATTTTAAAACCGCCGCCAAAAGTAGTACCCTTAGTGATAGTCATCAATAAAACCTCTTCAGCAAAATCCCGATCATCAAAACGTGCCTTCAAGACATTTTCCTTATAAGAAAGTAGTATTCGTAATACTTCAGACATATAGGCCAGATGACCTTGAAACTTCCTGCCTTTTTGGGCCATTCGTTCTGCAACCTTTCCATCAAAACCAATACCCACCCCATTCAGGAACATACGTCCATTACATATCCCTGCATCAATTTCAATTATTTGTCCATTAAATACAGCATTCAATTGTGATTCAAAATCTGTTTGCACCTGGATATGCTTGATCGTATCGTTTCCTGTACCAATGGAAATAACACTGATAGGTATATTAGGAGCATCCAATCCATTGATAGCCTCATTGATTGTACCATCTCCGCCTACTATTAATAGGTCAGAGTATATGTTTTTATCGAAATTTTTATTTACTAATACGTCAGCTTTGAGATCCTTATTTGTGAAATGAATGTCATATGGAGCACCCTGGCGAGCAAATTCATCTTTAACTTTTTCAATTCTATTCAGAAAAGCCCCATTCCCTGCGGCCGGGTTAACAAGAATAAAATATTTTTTTTTGTGCACGAAGTGAATTTTGCAGGAAAATACAAAATTTTTCTAAACAGTAAAAAATCGGGCCATGTTTAGTTATCATCGATAATGACACCAGTGCCTATAATATTGACATTAATGTCAGGATCTCCTTTATAGTATATTTCACCAATACCGGTCATCTCACCATGTATTTCATTGTTAGCCCAAACTCTAAAATCTCCAACTCCCTGATGTTTGATTTCAAATTCATCAAGTTCAAGCCCATAACAATCAATAAATCCAGTTCCAACCAGCTGAAAATATAAACTACTTTGTTTAACTCCGGAGATATTAACATTACCGGTCCCTATCATTTGAATACCAAGGATTGGATTTGGCATTTTTATATTCAGGATTATGCTGTCAGCATCCTCAATAATTACCTTATCTCCAAACTTCCACCTGAAATGTTTATTTTCAAATTCAAATTGCATGCGGTCAAAAATATTTTTTTGTGCTATTATTTCCACCTCTAATGATTCGCCTGTAATAATATTTACATTACCAAGACCAGCGTGGGTCAATAAATTAAAAGTATCGACATTTGTAAGTGTATATGAAGACAGTTCACCTTCGCCAACAATATAAATCGTGTCATCCTCTATATTCAGATTACACTGTGTAAACATTAACACAATACCAACAATCCCTAAAAGAATCTTGTATTTTCCCATCATCAATTATTAATTTTTCTAAAATCTTCTTCGTTCTAAATACTGACACAAAAATACCCTAAAAGGTTGTGCAGCCCAAAACATTTTTCGCAATCCTTGACTTATATTATAAACTAAAGCATCATAGAGTTCATAAAAACAAGTGTAAACCATGAGACCTATAGACAAAATTATTGATTCATCCGATGTTATGATGGGTAAATATAAAATAGGTCAACCCCTGCCCACCAAAGGAATAAGGCAAGTTGATCCATTCCTCCTTATTCATCACGCAGGGCCAAAAATCTACCAGCCTGGTGATTCAGGATTATATGTTGAAGCGCATCCTCATCGTGGATTTGAACCAGTAACATTCGTCTTTGATGGTGAAGTCGAACATTATGATTCCCTGGGTAACCAAAGCATTATAGGTATTAATGGAGTTCAATGGATCAATGCAGGCAGAGGAATTGTTCACTCAGAAAAAGCCTCTAAAAAGTTTGTAGAAAATGGAGGGCTTTTTGAAATTATTCAGGTATGGATCAATCTCCCAAAATCCCTGAAATATTCTGATCCATCCTATATAGGAATAAATCACGATAATATTCCTAAGTATATCTCTAAGGATGAGAAAGTGAGGATAAACATTATTGCCGGAGGGTTTAATGGCCTTAAGGGCCCAATTCCATCACAAACTGGAATAATTGCATATTCGGCTTTTTTTGAGAAGGAAGGGCACATAAAATTTGAGTTTGAAGACTCATATAATATAATTATTTACCAATTAGATGGGCGAACTACTATCAATGATAGGAAAATAAGTGCCAAACAGCTTGTGGTATTTAAAAGAGAGGGTAAAAATATAATTGTTAAATGCATTGAAAAATCAAAGCTCCTGATTCTTGCAGGTATACCCATTAAGGAACCGCTTTTTCAATATGGGCCTTTTGTTCTTAATAGCAAAGAAGAAGCTATTCAGGCCATTAATGATTATGAATCCGGAAAGATGGGATACCTCACTTGATTCTTTATCTCCTTTATAATACATAATGGCATAAGTATAAAATTCTTTTATAGATACTACTTTCATGAATATTGAAAAAAGCTTATTGAAATTTTTGGTTTAATTGAGGTTCCTTGATATTTATTCAGCTTAAATTTTTATTTTTGCACCCGGATCAATCTATTTCCAATGAGCACAAAATCTCTTAAAAAACAGCACAAATCAATCGAGAAAAACAAGATCCAGTATGAAAAGATTCCTACTTTGATCTTTGAAGATGCTGAGTTAGCCTCAAAATCAGTAGCAAGAGAAATTGCAAAGAAAATTAAATCACTTGATGGGAAATGCGTTATGGGACTGCCGACCGGGTCAACGCCAGTAGGCATATATGAAGAACTCATACGTATTCACGAAGAAGAGGGCCTAAGCTTTAAAAATGTAATAACATTCAACCTGGATGAGTATTACCCAATGCCCAAAAATAAACTTCAGAGTTATGTCAGGTTTATGAATGAAAACTTTTTTGACCATATTGACATACCTCCTGAAAATATTAACATCCCAGATGGTTCAATTCCTATTACAGAAGTACATGATTATTGTGATGCTTATGAGCAAAAGATAAAAGATGTTGGTGGAATTGACATCCAATTACTGGGGATTGGCAAAACAGGACATATTGGATTTAATGAGCCAGGTTCTCCTATTGATTCCCAAACCAGGTTGATCACACTTGATCATGTTACCCGTGTAGATGCCGCAAGTGATTTTTTTGGTGAAGATAATGTGCCGCGAAGAGCAATAACAATGGGTATTGGCACAATTTTCAGTGCAAGAAAAATCTATCTTCTTGGATGGGGAGAAGGAAAGGCAAAAATTATACAAAAAGCTGTAGAGGAAAATATAACAGACCATGTTCCTGCCAGTTATTTACAACAGCACCCAAATACACATATCATCCTGGATGAAGGTGCTGCAGCAGAACTTAAAAGAAGGCAAACTCCATGGTTGGTAGAAAAGGTTGAATGGAATGATCAATTGATACGCAAAGGAGTAGTATGGTTATGTCAGAAAGTAAAGAAACCGATCTTAAAGCTTACGGACCGCGACTACAATGATCATGGGATGAGTGACCTGATTGCTGAAAAGGGGCCTGATGCCTATTCAATAAATATAAAAGTATTTAATGACTTACAACGGACAATAACTGGTTGGCCAGGTGGCAAACCTAATGCGGATGACTCCAGCCGGCCTGAGCGTGCAGAACCATTTCCTAAGCGGGTAATCATATTTAGTCCGCATCCTGATGACGATGTAATATCAATGGGTGGGACCTTTATACGCCTCGTTGATCAGAGGCACGAAGTTCATGTGGCTTACCAAACATCAGGCAATATTGCTGTATTTGATGATGACGCTCTTAGGTTCTCTTATTTCGTAAACGAATATGCTAAAACATTTGGTGGCCGAACTGAATTAGCTGAGAAACTATTTGGTCATGTAGCCAAATTTTTAGATAATAAAGAACCTGGCCAGGTTGATTCTGATGAACTCAAAGAAATCAAAGGATTGATTCGAAAAGCAGAAGCCTGGGCTGGCTGTAAATTTGTTGGGATTCCTGATAATCAAATTCATTTTCAGAATTTACCTTTTTATGAAACGGGAAAAGTAAAGAAAAATCCGATTGGGCGAGATGATATTGACATAACAAAAGATCTGATTAAAAAAGTCAGACCACATCAGATTTTTGCTGCCGGAGATCTTTCTGATCCACATGGAACTCATAGAGTTTGCCTTGAGGCTGTTTTTAATGCAGTAGAAGAATTAAAGGCTGAAGAAGAATGGATGAAAGACTGTTGGTTATGGCTTTATCGCGGTGCATGGCAGGAATGGGAGTTGGATAAAGTGGAAATGGCTGTTCCTTTAAGCCCGGACGAATTACTTAAGAAAACAAAAGCAATCTTCAAACACCAGTCTCAGAAGGACAGTGCCTTATTCCCGGGTACTGATGCAAGAGAGTTCTGGGAAAGAGCCCAGGATAGGAACCGTGGCACGGCTGAATTATACAATCTTCTTGGGATGGCTGAGTATGAAGCAATGGAAGCTTTTGTGAGATGGCATTTTTAATTGAGATTAGAATTATTGGGAGCAAGGTGGAATCAATACCAGGTTAATTTTTATGACGAAGTTGAAAGACCGAAATCAGAAGCCTGGCAACCGTGTAAAGTGGTTAAATGGTACTTGAGAATAAAAGAAGAAGAGATTTGGATATGTGCCACTACTAATGATCCCATTTGAATTAATCAGTTTTAACAAGATATAGTATCCATAAAATAATATTTACTAATAATGGAAATAGACAAGGAGATACTAAATTATTATAATACTGGAATAGAAGAAGACAGACTTCTAACGGATGTATTTCAATTGGAAAGAGAAAGAACTGAAGAAATTCTTTTGCGATATCTTCCTGAAACCAGGATTAAGATTCTTGATGTTGGAGGAGGTACCGGACACTATTCATTCTGGTTAAAAGAACAAGCCCATGAAGTCCATTTAGTAGATCCAGTACGATTTAACATAGATGCTGCCCTTAAAATTGCTAAAGAAAAACAATCAGTTCCGGATTCCATTCAAATGGCTGAAGCCAGGAACCTTCCATTTGAGAATGATGAATTTGATATGGTCTTGCTAATGGGGCCTTTGTATCATCTTACAAAAAAGGAAGATCGTGAGGAAGCATTGAAAGAGTCTTTTCGCGTATTAAAAAAAGGGGGAATAATTTTTTCGGTTGGCATATCCCGTTACGCATCTTTAATGGATGGTTATTTCAGAAATCTCATTAAAGATCCTGATTTCTTTCAGATCGTAGAAGAAGATATCTCAACCGGCCAACATCGGAATTTTACTGATAAGCTTGCATATTTTACTACTGCCTATTTTCATCAACCCGAGGAATTGAAGGAAGAAATCTCAAATGCCGGATTAAAAATACAGGATACTATTGCAATTGAAAGCTTTGGCTGGCTTATCCCGGATTTTGTAAAAAAATGGGCTAAAAAAGACTACCAACCTTTGCTTTTAGAATCTATCCGGCGAGTAGAAACGCAGGATGATCTAATGAGTATCAGCGCTCATTTTATGGTAGTAGCCAAAAAGAAATAATAATTAATTATCTCAACCTCTTTGTAATTCTATCTTTTTGCCAACGACAGATAAATTTTCCCTGACGTAATTTTCATCCCAAAGATTTGAAATAACAGCTGATATCCTTGGGTTCTGTAATGCCCATAAGTAAGCCTTTACAGGAGTTTTCATATCACCCGGAACAATCTGGTTTAGTTTTTCGGAGCGCCATGCCGGTAAGGGTTTTAATCTTTCATGTTGTGTAGCAACTGACATTGCAACCTTCATTGCAATAACACCCACATTATTGTCATATGCATGTCGGATCGCCCCATCCAGATAGCCATCATTTAAGAAATTATACGCAACCATCGCAGCATCATACTTTCCTGTATCAACTGCTGCTTTTAATACACCAGCAGGATCATTATGGCTGGAAACTCCCATGAAGCGTACTTTGCCTTGCTTTTTCAACTCATCAAATGCTTCAAAAGCCTCTGGAATATTTACTTCTTCCGGACAATTGGCACCATGCGGGCACATCGCGAGATCAAAATAATCTATCCCTACTCGTTGCAAACTGCCTTCTATCGATTCGAAAATAAATTCCTTGAATTTTGCACTCCCATCTACCTTATGACCATAATCTGCCATCATTGCATTTGCCAAATAGGAAGGATCCATCGACCTTTCCTGACCTGGCCAATAAACATAAAAATACCCGGGTTTATCTACGCCCCTATCCAATCGCATTTTTTTGGCTTTCTCTAATATCTTATTTTGTTTATCAGATGGTAAAGAACTAAATATCTCTTTATACATATTGTTCCGAACATCTGTAAAATTGCTAATCTTAGTATTTATGAATACTTTTTCTCTCATGGATGAAGAATTGACAATCATCCCGTACCCCTTTTCAGAATTCCCACGTCCATAAGCAGGGGCTGTATCCAGATAATTCAGTCCCATTTCAATTGCCATTTCTACCTGTTTATAGGTATCTGGAGAAACAGGATCTCCACCACAGACCACTTCTGAAATCATATATCCTGTCCTTCCCAATTGCCTGTATTTCATTTCAGACTGCTTGTTACGCCATATTTTTTGAATACCGGTAGTTGAGGTAGATATTTCAGCATTTGACTTGGTAAAAATCAAAGGTAGTGAAATAGAGGCTAGTGTAGATTTTTTTAAAAATTCTCTCCTTTTAATTGATTTAATATCCTTTTTCTTTTTCATATCAATAATATATTAATAATTGGGATCATTGCAAAAATTATACAGAGACTAAAATAGCATATTTAAAATCCATACAACAAAACCAGTAACAAGACCTACAACCACACTTCCTAAAGACTGTAACTTTAGCCCCTGACTTAAATTCAATTTGGTCATTTGTGATACTACCCAGAAAAAACTATCATTGGTGTGACTGATCATCATAGATCCCGCTCCAATTGCAATTACAGCCAATGCTCTACTATTCGGATCATCTAAGCCAAGCACAGGCAACATAGGTGCTACTAATCCTGCGGTTGTAATAATAGCTACTGTTGATGATCCTTGCGCAGTTTTTAAAGCCGAGGCGATTATAAAAGGAAGCCATATTCCTATTCCCTCAAGTCCAGTAAGATTATCCTGTATTACATCACCAATTCCAGAATCTTTTAGAACTTGCCCAAATGCACCACCCGCTCCTGTAATAACTATTATTCCGGCGGCTCCGGTTACTGCCTCTCCTACCCATCCTGATGACGAAAGCATCCCTTTTTCAAATTTTGCTGGCAAACCAAACGAAATCAATGCACCAATGATTAAGGCTACTACCGGCTGCCCTATAATATCCAGAATTTCTATAAGCATCCCTCCTCCGAAAGGGTGAGAGGGATAATTGCTAATAGATCTTAAAATAATTAAAATTAGAGGTAAAAGTATTGGAATAATTGATTTAAAAACTCCAGGTGTTTTATTTAGATCTGGTATATTATCTGATACTTCTTCATAAGGTAGTATAACCTTCCTTCCAGCATATTTAGCAAATGTTACTCCAGCAACCAAACCTGCTATGCTAACAATAATTGCAAAAATAATTATCAATCCCAGATCTGCCTCAATAATACCTGCCGCCGCAACAGGTCCTGGTGTGGGAGGCACCATGGAATGTGTTAGATAAAGTCCCAAACTCAGGCTTATAGCACAGGATGCAACCGGAACAGCAGCGCGTTTTGCCAGGCTCCTCGATAAAGGTGATAAAATTATAAATGCAGCATCACAAAATACTGGTATGCTTATTATATACCCAAGAATTCCGTTTGCCCAGGTTACCCTTTTCTTACCTAACTTTCTATAGGCATAGTCTGCCATCCGAAAAGCGCCTCCTGAATTCTCAAGGAATTTCCCAATAATAGACCCTGCTAAAATAACTATCCCAATATATCCAAGTGTTTTCCCAAATCCATTATTAATGGAAATAATCACTTCTGAAAGACTAATATTACTATTTAATGAGCCATAAAAAAAAGCTGCCAGTATAAGACTAAAAAAAGGATGAAGCTTTAACCTGTTGGTTAAAAACACAATAAGCAAAATACTAAGGAGAAGTAAAATGATAGGCCACATGGCATTGAAAATAAAAGATTAAAAGATAAAATGAAAATTTTGAAAGAAAACATATGTTTATTGACGCTGAAGAAATTTACTTATTCCATTATTTTCTTAAATGAATTATTTAATTTTATCTATCATCGTTTTATTCAGGACTATCGATAGTTCTATTTTTACTAATAAATCAGATCAAATATGAAAGTTAAAAAAATAGCCATGTTAGGTGGCGGCTTTATTGGAGATTTCTATACACATACCCTTCATGGACAAAGGCGATCCGACCGGGTTCAGGTAATTTATTCGAGAAGTGAGAGTTCAGCTAAAAAGATGTCTGAAAGATGGGATATCCCAAAATGGACCACTGATATGAAAGAAGCCGTTAATGATCCTGATATTGACACCGTTGTTATTGCGCTTCCAAATCATCTTCACCTAGAAGCAGTAAAACTTTCAGCAGAAGCTGGCAAAGCTATTCTTGTTACCAAACCTCTCGGAAGAAATGCAAAGGAAGCAAAAGAAATGCTTGAAATAGTTGAAAAACACGGTGTTTTTCACGGATACCTTGAAGATCTATGTTACACTCCAAAAACCCTCAAATCACTTGAATCTGTAAAAAATGGTGCATTGG
>Ga0316187_10002841_pt1 | contig 15121 bp, 12 predicted proteins | sample CroRivburrow1_MG_FD_204927 | JGI IMG/M metagenome (GOLD analysis project Ga0316187, IMG submission 204927) | Coastal sediment microbial communities from Maine, United States - Cross River worm burrow 1 | ecosystem: Environmental > Aquatic > Marine > Coastal > Sediment | place: USA: Maine... | reverse complement strand
CGAATGTGCAATTCATCACATTGCGGATGGCTGCTGTTTCCCTCAAAGCAGACCTTGATCCCAACGATAACTGCCTCTACCAGCAGAATGAGTCCGGAAGCCCCAGAGCGAGTCACTGACGCGCGTTCTGCCGTTTTCGGTACGTGGACTCAGCAAGCCGTTTCGGGCGCTGGTGGAGTTGTATGGTGCTGATCAGAAGACGCCCCTATTCAACAGGTGTGTGGGCTTGTACCCGTACTTTCCTTTGATCTGAGAGTAGCGGGAGAACCCTTCAATCTAGTGTTTTGATCCATCGCAATGTCTGCCCACTGTTTCTTCGATAAAGTGGATTTGATAGATCGTGATAATGGGATTGGTGTGATTTGCGGGAGGTGGTCATGAAACGTCTTGGAGTTCACGCATTGGCTGTTTGGCTTGGCGTTCTCTTGTGTCCAACAGTCACCTCTGCGGAAGAAAAAAACTTTGCTTCTTTTAGGGTGCTAAAACCGGAACTCGCCATAGAAGCTGCTCAGGCTGCGATGAGCGACTGCCGCCAGAAGGGTTACCAGATTGCGGTCAGCGTGGCTGATAGGTTCGGTATCCTTCAGGTGACGCTTCGAGACCAGTTGGCAGGGCCTCACACGCCAGATACATCCTATCGAAAGGCATGGACCGCCATCAGTTTCAGAAGTGACACATCCGGGCTGTCGAAGCTGACGGAGTCTGGCGAGGCTTGGGCCATCCGTAATGTAACTGGTGCTTTGCCTCTTGGCGGCGGCGTGCGGATTGTAGCTGGCGATGGAGATATGGTTGGTGCAATTGGTGTCTCTGGGGCGCCTTCAGGATTAGAAGATGAAGCATGTGCCAAGGCTGGTATCGCGGCAATTTCCGACAGAATAGCGTTCTGAATGTTGCCTACACCTCGACTGCTAGAGAGAAGTTCAACTGCTCAACCAACTCCCACAATTCTTCAAAACCAGCGCTCTCAGTCTGTGTTATAGTTTGGCGGTCTCCCCCTCCGCCATTTAAATGCATCAACTTCCCGAAACGGCGGTGCATCCCCTGAGGCAAGGCCGCGACTTCCTATCGCTCGGTTGTGCACCATGCACAATTGTTCTAGAGCCAAATGGGTTCAATTGAACCCGGAGAGCTGCACTGGCACGTTGAAAGCGATAAATTTTGCCGTTTTGATTGATTCAATCAAAAATCATACTGATCTAGCGGCGGCGAACCAGGCAATCGCGTTCGCCGGCGGCGATGAGCTTGTTGCACAATTCAGTTGCGGCGCGTTTTGAGGACATGGGTCCCATTCCAAGGCGATAGAAGGTGCCGCTGGCGCCAAGATTGGTTTGCTGGACAGCCGGTGGCAGGTTGCCAATGATATTGCCGTGTCTCGAGCGCAATTGCTGAAATTGACCCAGTGCTTCCTGCTCAGACCTGTATGCAGCAAGCTGTACCACATAACCCGATCCCGCAGGAGCGTTGGCTGCCTGGTTCTGGTTAACCGGCGGCGGTGAGAACGACTGTAATGATTGTTGCGTAATCGGTTGTTGCGGTGCCGGCGCCGGAGTTGGAAGCGGCTGCGGGGCAATGACGGCCTGTTGCTGGAACGTCTGTGGAACCTGCTGCACCGGCTGATTGGGTGAATTCAAGGGGGTACGAAAACCGGACAGCGGGTCATCGTCCCGCGCTGCATTGCGGGTTTGCGGTGCCGCCGGTGCTGGAGCGGGAGCCGGAATTTGGGTGTTTACCGGTGATTGTACCTGCGGGGTCACGATAGCAGCTTGTTGTTGCAGGTCTACAGGCGCATTCAACTGTTGAGAAGGAGCCGGTACCGGCGCTGGCTGCAATACAGGCCTGAACTGAGTGGCGGGTGCCTGCTGAACAGAAGCAACGAGATTACGCGGTTTGCTGCGCGGAACTGGCGGCTGAACAATTGAACCCTGCTGCACTGGCGGTGTCAAAGCCGGCTGGATCGGAGCCGGTGCCGGTGTCAAAACGGCAGAAGCCGCCGGTTCGTTCCCCCCGGCGGCCCCCTGATCTTCCTGATTTCCCCTTGCCGTGCTGGCTGTTTGCTGCGCGGGATCCGGCCCGGCCTCTCTCGGTATCAGTGAGCCCTGGGTTTGCGGCGGCGGCGGCAGCGGCAATGGAAGCAGATTTCCCTCGCCAGCATTATCGGCCGGTGCCTGCGGGGTTTCCTGCCGCGGCACGATTCTCTCCGGCTCATTGCCGCTACCTGTTCCAAGGATACGGTCATAGATCAGTTTTTTGCCCTGGGCCGGTGCCGTCGCGGGCGGGTTTGCATTAGCATCAGGCTGTGCCTTGACCGGCGTTTCCGGTGCATTAATGACCGGAACTTCCGTCGTCGCACCACTGCTTGGGGCTTTTTGCTGGGTATACCAGTAAATCAGGCCAGCCGCGATTGCGCCGATCGTAAGCAATGCAAGCACCACCATGACCAACCCGCCCCAACGGCGAGGTTCGCCCTCTTCATAATCTTCGTCGTCATATTCGCGATAGGCCTGGGAATAGTCGTTGGCCGTGCGGCCACCGTACTCACGCTGGTCATCAAACGGATCGTCGAAATCGGGGCGCAGCGGCTCATTACGTCCCGGTGCCGCGCGGCCAAGTGGCGCCGCCGGGCGGTAGCCATTGTCTTCAAACAGATCATACTCACTGGAAGGCGGCGCAAAGCGCTGCCCCTGCCCAGGAGCAGTTTGTGGAACCGGAGGTCGCGGCGGCGGGTATCCGCCACGCCCATAGGGATCAGCGCCCTGCGGCGGGTATCCGTGAGGTGGTTGCGGACGCGGGGCGGGTGGCTGCGAATAGCCGGGGCCCGCCGGCCTGTAAGCCGATGGAGGCTGCGGTGCCTGCTGATGTTGTTGCGGTGGCTGCCCGTAAGCAGGCTGGCTGTACGGCGACTGCGGTGGCGCAAATTGTCCGGGCCTCGGCGGTGGTGGTCCACCTACTCCCGGTGCCCGAACCGGTTGCAACTGGTTCGGGCGCGGTGCAGGAGCAACCGGGCGTTGAGGGATTGAGGCAGCAGGCACCGGCGATGGCGCTGGTGATGACAATGCCGGCTTGGCAGGCGCAGCGGCCGGTCTGGATGGTTGGCCGGCCGGCTTGTGCACGGGAGCAGATTCGGCGCGGGCGCTTTCAACTTCCTTTTTGGCGAACGAGAACTTGTCCAGGCCGGAAGATGCACTGCGCTTCTTAACAGCCTCTTCAGCTGCAGCACGATGCTGGCGCAAACGCTCTGCAAATGCATCGTCTTTTGCGCCACCGGTCGCCTGAGGCCGTTCGGAGGCCGGTTTGGGTTTTTCGGCACTTGCCGCGGCTTCGGCTGTCGCGGGTTTTGGCCGAACAGGTGCCTTGGCGGCAGACCCCGGGCGAGGAGCCATCGGAGCCGGGTTCGCAACCACTTTCGCGTCATTGCGAGCAGCCGGCTTTGCCGACGCTTGCGCCGGTGCCGATGGCGCTTCCGTCTTGGAAGAGCTGTCGTCTGTTATACCGAGCCGATCACGCCAACTGCCGCGATTGCTCGGTTTACTATTTGATTCCTGATCCATCCGGTTCCCATCAAACCCTTACATCTCATCGACAGGTTTTACGCCCAAGATGCTAAGTCCGCTAGCTAAAGTATAGCGGATCATTTGCAACAAGGCGAGACGTGCTTGTGTAAGATGCACCTGTTTCGGCAAAATAAACCTTAATTGCGGCTGATCTTTGCCCTTGTTGTAATACGAATGAAATTCCGCTGCAATTTCATATAGATAGAAGGCCAACCTGTGCGGCTCCCGGTTTATCGCAGCCAATTCGACGGCACGAGGCCATCCCGCAATCAGGCTGATGATTCTTTGTTCTGTCTCATCATCAAGCAGAAGAAGTGATTCTTCAGGCACATTCGACACGTCGGCTGCTGCGTCCCCAACTTCGATTTTCGCCTTCGCAAAAGCTGATCCAATACGCGCGTGAGCATACTGAACATACCAAACAGGGTTATCGCGTGACTGTTCTGTGACTTTTTGAAAATCGAAGTCCAGTGGCGCATCATTCTTGCGTGTCAGCATCATGAACCGCAGCACGTCGGAACCGACTTCATCAACCACTTCGCGCAGCGTGACGAATTCACCGGCGCGCTTGGACATCTTTACCGGCTCGCCGCCCCGGTAAAGCCGCACGAGTTGGCACAACAACGCGTCCGCGCTGGCGTTTCCTTGTGAAAGTGCCTTGGTAACTGCCTGCAATCGTTTGACATATCCGCCGTGATCAGCGCCCAGAATGAACACCAGCTCAGTGAAGCCGCGATTTATCTTGTCGCGGGCATAGGCGACGTCTGCGGCAAAATAGGTGAACGCCCCGTCTGATTTCATCAGGGGGCGGTCTATGTCGTCACCGAATTCGGTGGCACGGAACAAGGTTTGCTCTCGGTCTTCCCACCCTTCAGGCAACTGACCCTTCGGTGGCGGCAGGCGGCCTTCGTAAACCAGACCGGCGTCTCGCATCGTCTGAACTGTCTCGGCTATCTTACCGGTTTCATGCAGAATTCTCTCGGAAAAGAAGACCTCCTGATGAATATTCAATGTTGCCAGATCTTCGCGGATCAAATCCATCATCGCCGCGATTGACCGATCCTTGACCAGAACCTGGCGCTGGGCCTGATCCATCGTCTTGAGCCGGTCGCCAAATTCCTGCGCCAGTTGTTTGCCGATTGGCACAAGATAGTCACCCGGGTACAGACCGGCAGGAATATCGCCAATGTGTTCACCGAGCGCTTCAAGATAGCGCAGGAACACACTGTCGCCGAGCGTGTCAATCTGGCTGCCGGCATCGTTTATGTAGTATTCCCGCGTGACCTGATGACCTGTCATTTCGAGAAGGTTGGCGAGGGCATCGCCGAATACCGCGCCTCTGCAATGGCCGACGTGCAGAGGTCCGGTGGGGTTGGCTGAAACATACTCCACATTGACCTTGCGTCCCTGGCCCATGGATGAATCTGCAAATCTTTCGCCCGCCACCAGGACAGCGCGCATGAACCCCGGCCAATAGGTTTTTGCAATGCGCAGGTTGACGAAGCCGGGACCGGCAATTTCCGCTGACGCCACATCGGCGTGTTCTGCAAGCACAGTGCACAGGCTTGCCGCAATTTCGCGCGGTGACTTGCCGGCAGGCTTGGCCAGTACCATTGCTGCATTGGTGGTTACATCGCCATGAGCAGGATCACGAGGCGGCTCAACGACAACTCTGGATGTATCCATGCCGGCAGGCAGCAAGCCGTCGCTTGCGAGCTGTGTCAGTGCGTCATCGACAATAGTCTTGATATGACTGAAAGGGTTCATGTTATCCGGGTTAAATTGTATTCAGGGTGTTTCGCCTCGCATCCTCTTATCCGGATGTGCCGCGCGGGGCTTAACGGAAAAGCGGATCAAGGTCAAACAACCGCTTGTGTTCATCAAGAGCATAACGGTCAGTCATGCCGGCTATAAAGTCGCATATCTGACGGGCCTGACGGCTGTCTCCGCGTGAGTATCCCTGTTCCTGCCAGTCCGCCGGCAACTGCGCGGGATCGCTGCTGTAGGCCTCGAACAAGTCCGCGACCACACGACGGGCGCGGCGCATGATCGCGATAACCTTTTCGTGCTGGTACATGTGTTTTGCCAGGAATGCCTGAAGTTGTTCATTGTCCTGTTGCATTTGGGCCGTGAAGCCAACGATTGCCAACCTGGATTTGCGTACAGCATCTGCACTGGCGACATTGTTGGCTTCCGCATTTATCCGTGTTTGCTCTATCACATCAAAAATCATCCAGGAAATCACGCGCCGGACGGTCTCGTGAATAAGGCGATGCCGGTCGATACCGGGCCACATCTCTTCGACTTCGCGGATCGCCTTGCCGGCAATTGGTACGTCGAGGAGGGCTTTTACATCGAACAACCCTGCCCGCAACCCGTCATCGATATCATGAGCATTGTAGGCAATATCGTCGGAAATAGCGGCAATCTGTGCTTCGGCAGAGGCGTAACTGTCCAGGTGCAAGTCGTGATTTTGGGCAAATTCTACAATTGCATGCGGCAATCCGAGTTTCGCATACCGTCCTGCCGGAGTACCGTGCGCATCCAGGACAGGACCATTATGTTTAACCAGGCCTTCCAGCGTTTCCCATGTCAGGTTCAAGCCGTCGAAACCGGCATATCGCCGTTCAAGCCTGGTTACTATGCGAAGCGCCTGGGCATTGTGGTCAAATCCGCCGTAACCGGACATGCATTTGTCCAGTTCGCGTTCTCCTGCATGGCCAAACGGCGTGTGGCCGAGATCGTGTGCCAGCGACAATGCTTCCGTCAGGTCCTCGTCCAGCCGCAGTGCACGCGCCAGCGAGCGTGCGACCTGTGCCACTTCAAGTGAATGGGTCAAGCGGGTGCGATAATGATCCCCCTCATGGTAGACAAAGACCTGCGTCTTGTGCTTCAGACGCCTGAACGCCGCAGAATGAATAATCCGGTCCCGGTCACGTTGAAACGGCGACCGGTTTGCCGCATCGTGTTCGGTAACGAACCTGCCTCTTGAAGCCAGCGGGTTACTGGCGTAAGGCGCTAGATCTGCCATGAAGTTTCTTCCATTCGAGACAATTTCAAGGTGCGCATTGACAAAGCAGTCGTCTCAACCAACATTCATAGGGAACCAACAATAGTTTAATCAGGACTGCTTTTGCCATGTCTGCCGGAATTACACTAACTGAAAACGCTGCGCGACGGATTCGGGAAATCGTCGCCGGAGAGACCGACAAGACCGCGTTGCGGCTGGCTGTCAATGGCGGCGGCTGTTCCGGTTTTTCCTATGAGTTTGAACTTGACCAAAAAGCTGGCGACGGCGACGCCGTCATAGAGCGCGACGGCGCCACCCTTTTGATCGATTCGGTTTCCCTGGTTTATGTACTTGGATCGGAGGTTGATTTCGTGGACGACCTCATGGCTGCGCAGTTTCAGGTCAATAATCCAAATGCAACGGCATCGTGTGGCTGCGGTACAAGTTTTTCAATCTGATTAGTTTTGCCGCCTTATTTGTTGCTTTACCGCCTCAAAATACATCAGATTTGCGGTTTTTGACTGTTGCCGGTCAAAATCGCCCCCATGCAAGCCCACAATTGCGCCATGATCGTGCGCAAGATCGGAGTTGAAGGGCTTTTCAGGGACGCAATATTATTCATGCTGAACTCACACTTCTGGCTTCGGCCTTTCGTAACCGCCGTTTTTGGCGTGATTCTTCTGTCGGCACCTGCACAAGCTGCTCGTGACGGATCAACCGACCGTCCGGGGCTCGATTACAAAACCATAGAATTGTCGGCTCCCAATCCTGACTTGTGTGAGAATGCATGCAAGAAGGATGGCCAGTGCCGTGCGTGGACATATTCATGGCCTGGTGCAAAAGGCCCGAAGGCCATGTGTGCCCTGAAGACCGGTGTGCCGCCGAAACGATCAGATACGTGTTGCATCTCCGGTGTTCTTTCAACATCCAGTCCGGTGACACGGACAGACGATCCGGCTCCTGCCCCTGCCCCTAAAAAACCTGTTGTGACAGCAAAACCCCAGCCGGCACCTGTCCCGACGCCGAAAAAACCTGCCATAGTGGAAAAACCTGAAGCTCAAGAACCTGTTGTTACCGTCAAACCGGTACCTGCCCCTTCCCCACAACCGCCCCCCAGAAAACCAGTTGAAACGGTAACGCCGCTGCCTGAAAAACCTGCCGACTGGGTGATTGTACGCCCGGTTCCGGCGCCCTTGCCACCGGCAGAAGAGCAGGAAACTGTCATTGTCAGGCCAGCACCGAAGCCAAGTTTGCGGCCGTTGCAGGAAGATGAAACAGACCCACAGGAAGACTCCGCTGCCCGGCAGCAGGTTGCGCCGGATCCTGCCAAGATTGCCGCCTGTAACGCTTATGCGTCGCGGGCAATGGCGCAAAACGGCGAAAACAATCGGTTGAACTGCGGTTTGTCCGGCAGCCGCTGGGGCTTTGGTCAGAGTGCCTACTTCAACTTCTGCATGCGCAACCCGTCATCGGCCTACAACGGCGCCCGGGCGGCGCGTGACAGAGACCTTGATACCTGCAAACGGCAGATCGCAAGCCGTGATGAAAACCGCGATGAACCGGTTTTGCCTGACCTGGACGACACAGAGCCGGACGACTTCATCGTCAGCAATTCCCGGTCAGCCCGGTTCTGCCGCAATTTTGCGGGTCAAAGCGTACGCCAGGTCCGCCAGGCTCGGCAATACAGGTGCGGCTTCGGTGGTGAACGCTGGTCACGCAGCCGGGTTCGCCAGGCCCAGTTGTGCCGTCGTATCGGCCCACGCGCTGCAGCCGAGTTGCTGGACGCAAGAACCCGCCAGATCCGGATTTGCAGAGTTGCCGGACGCGATGATGGAGCTGGGCGTTCGCAGTGTCGTGACTATGCCCGTTCCGCCGTTCAGCAGGCCCGGGAAGCACAACAGCTTGATTGCGGTTACAGCGGAAGACGCTGGAGCCGGGATTTCGAAAGACACCTGAGATGGTGCGTTTCGGTTCCCGATCGCAGGGTGCGCCGGGAATACAGGCAGCGTGAGCGGCTGCTTGACCGGTGCCGGTGATTAACGGATTTTAGACTGCAGCTATCAATTTGATGGCAGGGAACTGGTGACGACAAGGCTTGCGGCCTTGACGCGACCAGCCCCCCCTGCATCAACTGGCAATTGATAACCGCCGGATAATGTTGGGGTGACCATGCAGATCGCGACCTGGAATATCAATGGCGTCAAGGCGCGCCTGGAAACCGCCATTGCCTGGCTGAACGAAGCGCGTCCTGATGTTGCCTGCCTGCAGGAGATCAAGTCCGTCGATGAAGGGTTTCCGCGTACTGCGTTTGAAGACATTGGCTACAATGTTGTTACGCACGGACAGAAAGGTTTCAACGGTGTCGCCATCCTGTCTCTGAAACCGGTTGAGGACATTGTAAGGCGGCTTCCCGGCGATGACACGGATGAACAGGCCCGCTACATCGAGGCGGTGGTCAGCGGCGACAACACAGTCTGCCGGGTGGGATGCCTGTATCTGCCCAACGGAAACCCGGTCGACACACCCAAGTATCCTTACAAACTGGCGTGGATGGACAGGCTGATTGCTCATGCAAAAACGAAACTGCCTCTGGAAGAGCCGTTTGTGCTGGCAGGCGACTATAATGTGATTCCGGAGCCCCGCGACGCTGCGCGACCGGCAGAGTGGACAGAAGACGCTCTGTTCAGGCTGCAAACTCTTGAGAAATATCGCGAACTCACAGCGCTCGGGTTTACCGATGCAGTACGCAGTTTTGAACAGTCAGATGGTGTCTATACTTTTTGGGACTATCAGGCCGGTGCGTGGCAGAAAAACAACGGTATTCGCATTGATCACATGCTGATGTCCGCACAGGCAACCGACCGGGCAATCGGCTGCCGCATAGACAAACATGTACGCGGCTGGGAAAAGCCATCTGATCATGTTCCGGTCATCGTTGAACTGGATATTTAGAAACGGGATTAACTATCGCCTACCCTGGCGGAAGAGGCAGACCCAAAACGGTTGGCGTCCGGCGTGACCCATCTGTACCGCCTTGGTCGTTGTTCCGGCGCGCTTGTGCTCTGAAAACCGGTTCACACTTTTCGTATAGCGATTTAGTTTTGCGCCTGTTGCGTGCGCACGGGAAACCGTCTGGACCACTTTGCGTAAATATTGTTCGCTTCATTCAGGTTTTTCTGACTGAGCTGAGAAACCAGGGCGTTGGTTTTCGTCACGATCTTCCGGTTCAGAGACTCACCTGCAGTATCAGCCGCAATTTTATACCAGACCAGCGCGCGCACCTTATCGCCGCTGTCATTGTATATGTCACCCAACCGCGAAGCGGCCGGTGCAAAGCGCTTCTGCGCAGCCGTTCCGAGCCACCGCATTCCGTATGAACGGTCCCGGGCAACACCCTCGCCATTTAGATACATGAGGCCAAAACCGTACTGGGCTCCTGCATGACCGGCCGAGGCCGCAGTCTGATAGTAATGCAAAGCCTTGTTCACATTCTTTCTGACACCGGCTTTCTTGTTACCGGTACGCAGATAGTTGGCCATGCGGGTCAGGCTATCGAGCACAAAATAGCGCTCATTGCCCGACACTTCCGATCTGTGGTCGACATAGTCTTCTGCAACGCGGTTGTAATGCTTGAAGGCCGTTACCTGATCGGCGGATACGCCGAGGCCCTTTCGGAACATGTGGGCCAGCAGCCAGTTGGCCTGGATGCTGCCCTCGCTGGACGGCAGGTCCAGATATGGCAGCGAAGCGGAAAAATCCTTGGCCCTGTAAGCCACCAGAGCAGCATCGAGATCTGCCTGTGCCCGAGAGGACAACTGACCGACAGGCGTCTCTTGCTTGCTGGGTGCGAAAGAATAAAATCCGGGCGGCAATTGCGCTTGCGCCCATGTCTGTCCGGTCGACAATACAGCCACGCCTGCGACCAGCATCAAGCCGGCGGCAATACGACTTTTTGTCAGGCCGAAGCCATTATTGGTCTGCTGAACCATCCCACCCCTGGAACCACAGTAAGACCGGTGTGGCGCGCATTGCGGGCCTTCCGTTAAGTGCCTGTTCGGCAACTTGTCCTTACTTGCTGATGTTACGTCCATCTTGTTTGTTTAGCCCCTAGCGTACCTGTTAGCTTCCAATTTACCCGTTAGTGCGCAGCATCTATTCACTAGATCGTTTTCGGTTATTGCTACCTTAGCGGGTACCAACTTCTTATAATCCTCATTTGAGCGCGATTAAGGCAGGAAGTTGCCGCCGGTGCAGATTTCTGAAAAGTGTGACATATTTACAACACCTGTTTTGCATGCGATTTGGCGGTTGCCGATAACTCGAATTAGGCTAGGCTGGCGCTGATTCTTCACGATTTGAGCGGCTTTCAGACCGAAAAGGACTCATCCCAAATGCCCCCGACACTGTTTGGAAACCAATCGGCTGGATTTTCACCATCAGGCGCTGAGCCGGTGCGAATCGAGTACGTCACCCAACAGGGACTGGGTGTGATCGCCATTACAAACTTCCTGCTGAACCTGATCACATTGTCGTTTTACCGGTTCTGGGCAAAAACCAGGGTCCGCCGCCATATCTGGTCCAGCGTGCAGGTAAATGGAGAACCGGTTGAATATACCGGAACCGGCAAGGAACTGTTTTTCGGTTTTGTCATCATCATGGCCGTTGTGTTTCTGCCACTGGCACTGATTGCTACAGGGCTGGCTGCGTACTTCGGACCTGAAAGTGCTGCTTTGGTGGCCTTCCAGCTGTTCATCGGCCTGGCGCTGGTCACACTTTACGGGTTTGCAATTTACCGGGCCCGTCGGTACCGGCTGTCGAGAACCGTCTGGCGCGGCATCCGCGGGGCGCTGCCGGGGTCTGCCCTATCCTACAGCGGCAAATATTTTGGCTCGCTCCTGCTTGGTCCGATGACCCTGGGCTGGTCTACACCGGCAATGAACCTGATACTGGCGGAACACATCACCAACGACATGCGCTTCGGCAACATGCCGTTCAGCTTCAGCGGCCGTTCGGGACCCTTGTACGCACGATATGCCCTGTGCTGGTTCGGCACGGTATTTGCGTATCTTGTGATTGTCGGTGTCGCGATTGCGCTGTTTTACTCAGGGGTGTTCGACGGACTGCAGAAGGCACTTGATGCGATCAGCAACCAAAACGCGGCATCCAGCGACAGCGAATCCGGCGTGGTTTTGAGCATATTTGCCGGCCTGATTGTCGCGTATCTGCTTTATGTTGCGATCCGCTCAACCATCTGGTCCTTCTACACCGCCCGAGAGTTGAATGTTTTCGCCCAGTACACCAGGTTTTCCGGAGCATCCTTTGAATTTAATGCAACGGCGTGGAGCCTGATTACATTGTGGCTGGGCAATATGGCTTTGATCATTTTTACATTGGGTATTGCCCAACCATTCGTGGAACAGCGGGTCATGCGTTACTTCGTCGAAAGACTGAGTGTAAACGGTGCAATAGACTTTGCGTCGGTTCAGCAGTCCAAAGCCCAGTTCGACAAGCGTGGCGAAGGCCTTATTGACGCCCTCGACCTGGACGCATTTTAGACCATGACCACGACGCCGCATAATGCCGAGTTTTTTGATGGCGCGTCTGCCATGGCCCGGCTTGTCCATGTCCGTGTGGAGCGTGACGCACTGGTGATTGGCCAGAACGGCGCACCAGATGTTCACTGGCCGCTGAAGGATGTCGAAATGGTATTCGGCGGCAAACCGGGACAGGCATTGAGGTTAAAGCTGCACGGTGATCACGGTAGCCGGCTTACACTGCCTGAAGGCAGCGCAGCGGATGCGGTGATTGCAGCAGCGCCATCCATTCTCAGTGGTCACAAGCGCCGCTTCTGGAGAGGTGTGGGGATTTCGGTCGCTGTGGTGCTTGGTGTCGGCCTGGCCGGCTACGCCACCCTGGCTGTCGCCCCGCAGGCGCTGGCCCGCTTTATCCCGGACGGGGTGGTCAATTCATTTGCTGACGGGTTGGAAAAATCGGTCATAAAGTCATCCAAACGCTGCGATTCGCCGGCCGGACAAGACGCCCTCAAAAAAATCGCGCGGCGCATAGTGTCCGGTGCCGGAGACCCACCGACTTTCTCTCTGCGGGTGTTTGATATCCGTCAGGCCGGTAACAAGAAACTGGTCAATGCATTTGCTCTGCCGGGTGGGCGTATGGTGTTTAGCGCAGGCCTTATTGAAAACGCCGGCAGCGCTGACGAAGTGGCCGGTGTCCTGGCCCATGAACTCGGCCATGTAGCATTGCGTCACCCGGAGGCAGCCATTGTCAGGGTTTATGGATTGCAGATGTTTTTGTCGCTGTTTACGGCCGGCCAGGGTGCGGAAAATCTTGGCAGTATTGCCGGTGTTTTGGCGGTGCTTCAATACAGCCGTTCAGCGGAGGCAGAAGCCGACGCCTATGCCGTCGAGGTAATGGAAAACGCCAAGGTGGATCCGAAGGGCCTGCAGACGTTTTTCACGAGACTGCTGAAAAAGAAATCGGGGACCGGTGCGGCAAAAAAGGATGACGACAGCACCTCTCTTCAAAAGCGCATCGAACCCTTTACCGATCTGTTTTCAACCCACCCCGGAACTGATGATCGCATCGCCGGTTTCAAGCCACGCGCCGGCGGCACCGAACCGGCCATCCTGAGCGACGCGGAATGGAAAGCCCTGAAGGCAATCTGCAGATAACGTGGGCGAGCAGAGCAGTCAGGCGTTCTGCCTGAGCGTTCTGTGAACACCAATCAGCAGCAGGCCAGTGATAATCACCAGACCTGCAATGAACGAAAACAGCCAGATGTCGGCAGTTGTAAAATGTCCATCCACCCTCGGCTGGACTTTTGTGATGCTGTACCAGATGCCACCGCCGACAACCAGCAACCCTGCAATGCAACACCAGAGCATTGCCCGCATAACCTTGAGGATCAGCAACAGGAACGGTTGCTGTTTCAGATCGCCTGACATTGCACTGGCCTTCCGGATATGAACGAACTCCCTATCTCAGGGTACCAGAGCATCCTGATCTGGCCCACCGACGATTGTAGGCATGAAGTTTCAGAGAGGCATTGTAGATGGATTTTGCGTCAGCTCGGCATTTTCCGGATGAACAACTCTTGGCGGTCACCCTGTAGGCTTTTTTCATTTCGGCCCGCGTTGGCGCGTCATCGGACTTCAGACGCCGCAATGTCGAGTTGTAGTAATTGGCAAGTGAACGGTTGCGGTTGACCACGCGCAGGAACCGGGGTTTGCCTTTTTGTTTAAACTCTTTCGCCAACGAGTTGCACGATGCAGCCAATGCTGTTGAAGAAATCGGGCCGCCCTGCGGCGCAAATATCACCATTCCCGCCGCAATGATCGTCATTGCGAACAGCTTCAAAACCCTTGCATTCATACCTGCCGTTGTCCTGCCGTTTAAATTACGCCCCAAACGATTCTGCCCGGCAATATAGGGCAAACGTAAGGTAAGGTACAATTCACGATATCCGGTTTTTCATGACCACCAGTTTTTAGCCTCGAAGCGGCCAGCCTGATCTTCAAGTACCTTGCCGATCTGGAACAGGGTTGCTTCATCGAATGGTCTGCCGATCAACTGCAGGCCCAGCGGCAGACCGTTTGCGTCCAGGCCGGCAGGAACAGCAATACCAGGCAGCCCCGCCATGTTCACGGTGACAGTGAAGATGTCATTCAGGTACATTTTGACCGGGACTGAGCTCATGTCCTGGTCCGCGATACCGAAAGCAGCGGACGGGGTCGCAGGGGTCAGGATCGCATCCACGCCATCTGCAAATGATGTCTCAAAATCCTGCTTGATCAACGTGCGCACCTTTTGCGCCTTGACGTAATAGGCATCGTAATAGCCTGCCGACAACACATAGGTACCGATCATGATGCGGCGGCGGACCTCTGCGCCGAACCCTTCGGCGCGGGTGTTCTCATACATGGAGACAATGTCATCACCGGGAACCCGCAGGCCGTATCGGACACCATCATAGCGAGCCAGGTTCGAAGACGCTTCCGCCGGCGCAACGATATAATAGGCCGGCAGCGCATACTTTGTATGTGGCAGGGAAATATTGACGATCTCCGCACCTGCATCACGCAGCCAGTCAATCCCCTTCTGCCAAAGGGCTTCAATGTCATCCGGCATTCCGTCCATGCGATATTCAGCCGGAATACCGATTTTCATTCCCTTTATGGAATTGCCGATAACGGCTTCATAGTCAGGGACCTCAATGTCGACAGATGTCGTGTCTTTTGGATCTACACTTGCAATCGATTTCAGCAGGATCGCCGCATCGCGCACATCGCGTGCTATCGGGCCTGCCTGATCAAGCGAGGATGCAAATGCAACTGTGCCCCAGCGCGAGACCCGTCCGTAGGTCGGCTTGATGCCGACAGTACCGGTAAAGGCGGCAGGCTGGCGGATTGAACCGCCGGTATCGGTTGCAGTGGCGCCTGCGCAAATGTGCGCGGCCACCGCAGCAGCCGAGCCGCCGGATGATCCACCCGGCACCAGATCGGCATTCGAGCCTTCGGCCCGCCACGGGTTCTTTACCGGACCG